>FWPV01003764.1_pt1 | contig 33760 bp, 26 predicted proteins | sample 2228371 | NCBI WGS metagenome assembly FWPV01 (sample SAMEA103939776, study PRJEB20133) | metagenome
CGTGGAAACCGTGCAGGTCATCCCGTTGAGCTCCCCCGTCATTGCCCGTATGTCTCCCGGGCTGATCGCGGGCGCGGGGCGGGGCGGCGGCGGACCGGAGAGCGGCGGCGAAGCGGCTTGATCTCGGGCGCCGGCGAGGCGGCGGGCGCGCAAAAGGGCGGTCCGCGGACCGCCCCTGGTAGCCGCCTCCGCCGCAGCCGGCTAAGGCTGTTTCTTGCCCCCTTCCTCGAAGGACCCCAGCACCCAGATGCCGGTGGAGTTGAACCACACCTTGTCCCTGCGCATGGAGTAGTAACCCGTGGCCTCGTCGTAGGTCGGTCCCGGCACGTTGGGCAGGCTCTTTATCCCCACCACCGTGCCCACGCCCTGCACGAGCCACTGGTATTCTATGCGCGTCGCGTTCACCCGGCTCTCCGGGAGGGTATAGTCAAACCGCAGGAGCAGGGCGTCGTAGGTGCCGGCGGGGGTGGTCATCTTGCCCTCGGACACCACCTCGAAGGTGGTGCCGGGATGCTCCGAACCCGAGGAGAGATATATCGGCGGAATGGAGCCGGTATCCCCGACCTTGAGAGGGAAGGTAATAGTCACCGAGACCGGCGTCCTCTTGTCGAAGGGGCTGAGGTAGCGTACCGTCTCCTTCCTGGAGCTCGTGCTGCCCTGGGGAAAATACTCGACGGTGTAACCCCACTCGTGCCATTCGGATGCCGTGGAGTCGTTGCTCTCGTAGGCGGTGATCACGAAGCGGTGCCCTCCCGATCCTATATAGGTCTGCCTCAGGGCGTAGGTCGCCTGGGGGAACGCGCCCGCGTCCGCCGCCTCGTGGATGCCGATGACCTCCTCGATCAGCTTGTAAGGGGTGGTCATGTTGAAGTACCAGGGACCCTCGAGGTCGAAATACACCGGGTACATGTTGCTGGTGGCCTCCACGCTCTTGTAGAAAGCGCTGGACCAGTTCACCGGGGGCTTGGGGCTCTCCGCCGCGTAGAGGTCGGCGTCGTCCCAGTAGCCCAGGGTCGAGGTGTCGTAATGGTCGCCGTGCTCGTCGTTGATCCAGTCGTTGATGTGATAGACGAGCCGCGTACCCACCGCGGGCTCCCAGTACTGAACGACCAGCCCGTCCTCCTTCTTCTGCTGCTGCTGCGGGCCGGGCTGGACGACCACCTCGCCCTCTCCCGCCGGCTGCTGCTCCTGGGTGGTCTGTTCCGCAGGCTGCTGTTCCTGGGCCCATACCGTCACCCCCAGGACCAGGATCATGCACCCCGCGACCAGCAGGGCGCACATGGCAAGCGCAGCCCTGCGCCAACCACTCGTTGCGCGAGCTATCTCGTACATCTCCTTACCCCCTTCGCCTCCCGCACATGCCGGTTCAGCCGCCGGGCCGCCATCATGCAGACCGCTCGTCACCCGCGCGGCGGCCGCCGGCCTTTTCCTTTTCCTGCCATGGAAGCAGGTCTCCGAGCGACAATAATATGTTATTCCCGGGTGGAAGACCTGTCTATCCGCGATGCGCGTTCGCGATGCGCGTTCCTGAACCTTCCAAGTACTGTATTCGGCTCGAAATGCTTCCTCCTGAAGGTGGAAAATCCGTGCCGGGACCATGCCGGCCGGCGGGAGTCCCGGGGCATCCCCGGCGCCCGAGCACCGGCGCTACGGTTGGGATATCAACACACGGGGGGGAAGGGGCGGCGCACGGACCGCGATAAGGAGAGATTAAAGCGAGGCCGGCGTGTAACCGACTTCAAGAACAGGAGGAAGTGCATCGTGACATCAGGGGGGCGTCGGACCTCCGGGCGCGCCGCGCCGGGGACAGAAGCGCGTGTGGGCGGGGGTCACAGCGGCCGACTTTCGGGAGCGGCCCGGCCGGGCGGCGGCCGCGGGGACCTGACCGGCGGAAAGGGAGGCCGATCCGCCCCGCCGGGAATCGGCCCCGGGAGATGGAAGATGTCCCCCCGCGCTGCCATAATCATGGTTATGAGGCCGGGCGGTACAGGACGGCCGCGGCGCGGACATGAACGCGCCGTCGGCGGAAATGGCGGCGCCGCTTACCGCAGGGAACGCCGTGCCATACGGCGAGACGGCCGGCCAGCCAGTATGGTCGAAGGCCGGCCGTCCGGTAGGTCCATACGGAGGGAACTCGCATGCAGGGAAGGATCCTGGTGGTAGACGACGAGCCGGAGATCCTCAGGGCGGTCAAGTTCTACCTCGAGGACGAGGACTTCGAGGTGCACGTCACCGAGGACGGAAGCCGCGCCGCGGAGCTCGCGGAAGCCCTGCATCCCGACCTCATAATCCTCGACGTCATGATGCCGGTGACCGACGGCATTCAGGTATGCCGCCAGCTCCGCTCCCGATCCCGTACCCGCCTCATCCCCATCATCTTCCTGACCGCGCGCGAGGCGGTGGAGGACAAGATCAAAGGCCTGGAGGCGGGGGGAGACGATTACGTCACCAAGCCCTTCAGCAACCAGGAGCTCCTGGCGAGGATAAAGGCCCATATCAAGCGCTCGCGCGAGGAGCTCAGTTCCCACCCCGTCACCGGCCTGCCCGGCGCGGTGACGGTGGAAGACGAGGTCAACCGCCGTCTCCACGCGGGTGAGATCTTCACCGCCGTCTTCGCGGCCATGGAGCACTACCGCCCCTTCCAGGAGGCCTACGGGGTGAGCCGGGGCGAACGCCTCCTCCTCCACATGGCCAGGACGCTGGAGGAGGCCCTGGACACATGCGGGGCGGAGGGATGTTTCCTGGGACAGCCCTCTTACGAGGAGTGCATCCTCCTCCTGCCGCCCGACCGGGCGAACGAGGTGTGCTCACGCGCCGCCGCCGTCTTCGAGGAGAACAAACTCGACCACTACCTGGAGCAGCACCGCCGCCTCGGCGAGCTGACCTACTACGATTACCGCGGCGACCTCGTCCGCGCCCCCCTGGTCTTCCTCGCCCTGGGAGGGGTGTGCAACTCCAACCGCTTCATCGCCACCTACGCCGCCCTCGCGGAATGGGGCGCCCAGGTGCTCCTCAAGGCCCGCGCCCGCGGGCGTAGCGGCCACGTCCTGGAGGAATGATGGCCATGGCCGGGGAACTGATCCTGGTGGTGGACGACGAGGCGAACATCGTGGAGCTGGCCCGCCTGTACCTGGAAAAGGAGGGTTTCCGGGTCGCCCAGGCCTCGGGAGGCGAGGAGGCGCTGCGGCTTTTCGAGGAGCTGCAGCCGGCCCTGATCATCCTGGACATCATGATCCCCGAGCCGGACGGCTGGGAGGTGTGCAGGCGCATCCGCTCCCGCTCGCGCCTGCCCATCATCATGCTCACGGCGCGGGAAGACGAGGTGGATAAGGTGGTGGGCCTGGAGCTGGGCGCGGACGACTACCTGACCAAGCCCTTCAGCCCGCGGGAGCTGGTGGCCAGGGTGAAGGCGGTGCTGAGGCGCACGCAGCCCGCTCCCGAATCCCAGGAGGTGCTCCACCTGGATGACCTGGTCATCGACTGCTCGCGGCGCCGCGTGACCCAGGGAGGGAGGGAGGTGGAGCTCACACCGCGGGAATTCGACCTGCTGTACGTCCTCGCCCTCAACCGCGGCATGGTCATGAGCCGCGAGAAGCTCCTGGAGCGCGTGTGGGGCTATGACTACTACGGCGATACCCGCACCGTGGACGTGCACATCCGCCATATGCGCGAGAAGCTCGGCGAGGACTCCTCCAACCCCCGCTACGTGGAGACGGTATGGGGAATGGGGTACAGGTTCCGGGAAAGGAAGAAGTGAGTCCATGGCGGAGAGGCGAGCCCGCTCCTTCCACTCCCTGCGCGGGCGTTTTCTCTTCTATTTCCTCATCCTGGGCGTCCTGAGCCTGCTGCTCTTCGGCGCTCTCTTCGCCTGTCTGTCCTGGAGGGAGCGCGTCCGCGAGGAGCGTGCCGCCCGGGACGAGCTGGTGGAGCAGGCGAGCGAGATGGGGCGCGACCTGGCCATGCTCTTCGCCCTGGGAGAGCGCCTTCCCGGCTCTGCCCTGGCCGATGCCCAGAGGGTAACCCAGCTCCTTCGCCTGGAGGGGAAGCTCATCAATGCGGTGAGCGTGATCGTGGACAGCGGTGGCGAGGTGGTGGCCCCCCGCCCTATACCCCCGCGCACCCCGCGCTCCTTCGACCCCGAACTGCTGGCGGAGAGCGAGGTGGTCGCCCGCCAGGGATCGTTCGGGATCCTGGGCGAGGTCTACCTGGTGTCCGTGCCCCTGAACATACCCGGCCATCCCGAGTACCACAACCTCCTGGTGGCCAAGCGCCCCCAGGACCTGGTGACGGTGTCCGGCGCGGAGATAACGCGCTACCTGGTCATCGCCGGCGGAGCCGCCCTGCTGCTCTCCATCATCATGGCCCTGTACCTGAGCTCTTACGTGCTGCGGCCTCTGCGCAACCTCGCCCACGCGGCCTGGGAGCTGGCCCACGGGAAGCTGGAGCGGAGGGTGGAGACGTCGGGGCAGGACGAGATCGCCGAACTCTCGCGCTATTTCAACTACATGGCGGAACGCATCCAGACCAGCGCGCGGCTGCAGAAGGAATTCGTGGCCAACGTCTCCCACGAGATCAGGACCCCCCTCACCTCCATCGAGGGGTTCTCCCAGGCCCTCCTTGAGAACATGGTGGAGAGCGACGAGGACAGACGGCGCTACCTGGGCATCATCGCCGAGGAGAGCCGGCGCTTGAAACGGGTGCTGGAGCAGCTCCTCGCCCTCTCCCGCATAGACGCCGGCGCCTGGACGCTGCAACCCTCTCCCCTTCCGCTGGGGCCTTTCCTCCGCGAGGTGGGCGAGAAGGTCATGCCCAGGGCGAGGGACAGGGGAGTGGAGCTCAAGGTGACCGCGGGCGATGACCTGCCGACGCTGGAGACCGACCGCGATGCCCTGGAACAGGTGCTGCACAACCTCCTGGACAACGCCGTCAAGTTCACGCCCGAGGGGGGGGAGGTGGGCCTTTCCGCCGACCCTCTGCCCCTGGGCGGGGCACGCATCCAGGTCAGGGACACCGGGCAGGGCATCCCTCCCGAGGAGCAGGAGCGCGTCTTCGACCGCTTCGTGCGCGTGGAGCGCTCACGCTCCCAGCGGCACGGAGGATCGGGGCTGGGCCTCTCGGTGTGCCGGGAACTCGTGCGCCTGCTGGGCGGCAGCATCTCCCTCTGGAGCAAGCCCGGCAGGGGTACCGTCTTCACGGTGGAGCTGCCGCCGGAGATCGACCGCTGAGGATCAGGTATTGCGTCTTGAAAAGTTTGCCATGCTCTTCCATGCAGCGACACCCGGGAGGAGCGGGAGCCGAGGCCGCTTCATCGCCGGGACCGCTGCGCGATGCTCCTGAGCGAGGGCCTCGATGCCCGGCTTTCGCCCACCGCGTTCCTCCCCGGAGGGACGCTCGAGGTGGCCGGTTCCCCGGAGAAGGATCATCGCCGGGACCGCTGCGCGATGGTATAAACGGGTGAGGGATTCAAGGACAAGGGCCTGGACCCGGTTCTTCGCGAGGAGAGACCATGCCCGAGCTTCCCGAGGTGGAGATCATCCGCCGGCAACTGGAAAGGGAGCTGGCGGGCGCGCGCATAACGGACTGCGAGGTGTTGCTGCCGCGGCTGGTCACCTATCCCACCCCCTTGGGTTACCGCCGGGGGCTTAAGGGAAGGCGCGTGCTGGCCGTGAGGCGACGGGGAAAATACCTGCTCCTGGAGCTGGAAGGCGGCCGGGAGCTGGTGGTCCACCTGGGAATGACCGGCTCGCTGCTCTTCTCCCCCCCGTACGAGGAGCGTCCCCGCCACACCCACCTCGTCTTCCACCTCGAGGACGGCAGGGACCTCCTCTACGTCGACCCCCGCACCTTCGGCGAGACCGCACTGCTGCGAAAAGGAGGCCGCCGGCCGCTGCGCGGGCTGCACAACCTGGGCCCCGAGCCCCTCGCGGAGGACTTCGACCCCGCCTCCCTCTCCTCCGCCCTGCGCGGAAGGTGCCGCGTCAAGTCGGCGCTCATGGACCAGTCCCGCATCGCCGGCATCGGCAACATCTACGCCGACGAGGCGCTGCACCGCGCCGGTATAAGCCCCCTGCGCCGGGCCTGCGACCTCACGCCCGGGGAGACCGCGCGCCTGCACGCGGCTCTGCGGGAGGTGCTCGCGGAAGCCATCGCGCGCGGAGGCTCTTCGGTGAGCGATTACGTGGACCTGCGCGGCGAGCGCGGCTCTTTTCAGGAGGCCCACCGCGTCTACCGCCGCGCCGGGGAGCCCTGTCCGCGCTGCGGTACCCCCATCCGCCGCGAGGTCATCGCCGGACGCGGCTCCTACTTCTGTCCCGCCTGCCAGGAGTAGTAAACGGAAGGGGACCGGGTCCCCGTGCTTATCCCCCGCCCGAGGTAGCGCGGGCCGCGGGCGCCCCCGCGGCAGGCGCCAGCGGTGCCCTCCTTCCCGGACCTCCTCCCCACCGCCGGGAGAACGCGGGCCTCCACGAAAAGCCTCGGTGCCCCGGGTCCCACCCGTCCCGCCCAAGCGAGAGGGGCCGGGCGCCGTGCCCGGCCCCTTCGTATGGCAAGTATTACCAGGATCCGTATCCGATGGAGCAGGAGCCTCCCGCCTTGCGCGAGCCGTCCTGGGGATCGGTGTACACGAAGTACATAGCCCGCTCCACCACCACCCCGGAGGAGCAGGCGGCCGTCACCCCCGCCGCCTCCATGGGGCAGGCCTCCACGCGGACGGAGACGTCCGTCGCCTCCAGGCCCGGCACGTCGTCCACCTTAACCGTCATGCGGTAGTTGGGAGGGCAGTCGCGCTCCTCCACCATGGGCTCCCCGCTGGGGGTCATGTAGGTCAGCTCTATCTTCTGCCAGAAGTCGTAGGGGTTCATGATGAGCACGAAGGTGTCGAATCCCCCTCCGGTGTAGCCCTCGGCCAGGAACCACTTGGGCCGGGTTTCCGGCGCGCCGATGGAGGTGGCCCCGTCGCCCGACGTGCCGTATCTGAAATAGACGGAGCGCTCGGCCACGATCCCCGCGGGCACCTTCTCCACCGTGAGGTCGACGTCTCCGGCGATACCGTCGAAGATCTGCGGCGCCTGGGATTCGCCTGCCTTCGCGTTTACAAGGTCGGTCGCCCTGTCCTTCAGGTAGGCATGGGCTTCCTCGGCGCTCACCAGGTTGTTGCCGCTGGTGTCCGCGGCCTTCTTCCCCAGCGCCTCCACGAAGTAATATGCCCACGCTCCATTGCCGTAGTCGCCGCCCGCGGCGGTGAAATCGGCCTCGGGGAACTCGTACGACCTCTCGCCCTTGTCGCAGGATGCCAGGAGCACCCTCCCCGGAGCGGCCAGTTCCTCCGCGATGCCCCCGCTGTTGTCGCAGCTGAAGAGGCCCACCAGCTTCTGGGTCGGCCAGTCGGAGAAGTAGCCCTCCAGCTCGGCCAGTGAGACCTTGCCGTCATAGAGGTCCAGATAGTCGCCCGAGGCGTCGGCGGAGCTGCGGCCTCCGAAGAAGAAGACCACGATGTCGTCGGCGTCGGTGTTGTCGGCCAGCCATTCCATCTTGTGCCGGAAGTTCTCCAGGCAGGCATTGGCCCCCTCGTAGTAGAAGTACGTGAAACCGCCGTTGTCCGCCAGGCGGTGCTTGATGTCGTACATGTCGTCGACGGCATACTTGAGGTCGGCCCCCTCCGGGTAGTCCTCGATGCCGAAGAGCACCGCGTAGCGCCTGACATCGCTCTCCTCTCCGGCCGAAGCGAGCTGCACGGGGCGGGTGGCGGTCACCTTGGTGGAGATGTCCGTCCCCTCCAGGCCTGGCACCTCGTCCACATGTATGGTATCTCGCGACCAGGGAGCGACTCCCGCGTGGGTCACGCTCACCGGCTGGAAGCCGGGAGTGTTGGAGTAGAAGGTGTAGGTGATGTCCACGGTGTATCCGCTGGGGTTCATGGCCATCACCCAGGTGTCGAAATCACCGCCGGTATAGCCTTCCGGGAGGAACCACTCCGAGGAGGTGCCGGTGGCGCCGATGGAGCTGGAACCGCCCGCCTTGCCGTAATAATCGAAGTACATGGCCCTCTCGGCTACAAGCGGCCTGTCGGAGAATATGCAGGTCGCTACGTCGGTGTCGTCGAACTTCACCTGCTCCGGCTCCTCGCCGCCCCCCTCACCGGTGGCGGGGATGAAGTTCTCCTGTCCCTCCGTCCAGACCAGCTCGTCGAGCTTGATGGTCTTCCTGCGCCCTGCGGGAACGCTTGTCTTGAACATGTAGTAGCGACCATCCTGGGGCTTCAGCAGCTTTACGTGTACGTTCTCGGCATCCTCCTCACCGGGGTTCATGAGCAGCACGTAGGTGTCGAATCCGCCCCCGGTATAGCCCTCGGGGAGGTACCAGCTCCAGGCGGGGGCGGTCGCCCCTACGGTGGCATGGCCGCCGGCCCTTTCCCCCTGTCCGGCATCATAGCTGAAATACATGGCCCGCTCCGCGATGATCCCGTCGCTCTCGCATACCACCTCCGCCGCTACCTCCTTCCTCTCCAGCCCGGGGATGGTGTTGAGGAAGATGGTGGTCCTGGTCTCCCCCTTCAGGGGCACATCCTTGGTGATGGGTTCCCCGTCAGGCGTGAAGAACCGGCAGTGAGCCACGTCGTCGCTCTCGTTGGGGTTCTGGATGAGTATCCAGGTGTCGAAGTCGCCTCCCGTGTAGCCCTCGGCGAAATACCATCCCCTGACCCCGCAGGCGGCCTTGACCTCCTGCGCGGGCGCCGCCGCCGCGCCCATGGCGCAGAGCAGCCCGCCGAGGACCAGGGCCAGCAGGACCGTCGCCAACCTCTTTTTCCCGCTCATCTCGCAGCTACCTCCTTTTCGTCGCCAGAGGCGGGAAGTCTGCCCCCTTCCGTACCCCGGCTCAAGCTCGCGTTGCCCTCGCCTATCACATCGACGCGCCGAGTACGTCCCTTGAGATGCGGCAGGTTCCGCACTCATGCATATATGAACGGCGGCTGCGGAGCATCATTACACGTCGAGGAACGAAAAAAGCAGGCCGGGAAGGGGGCCGGTACGAGGCGCGGGGGGCCGCCGGGAAAGCCCCGCGCGCTCAAGTTCAAGGATCCAGGGGCTCGAGAGGCGGGTGCCGGCGGCGAGGCCGGAGAGGGAAACGGGAGACGTTCGCCCCGGGAGTCGCGGCAGGGCGGTCGCGGCGGCAATCCGCCTTTCCGATCCGCCTTTCAGTCGGGAACGAGGCCCGGCAGGGGGTCGCCGGCGGCGAGGCCGGGCTCGTGGGCCGGGGCGCCAGGCGGCTCCACGGGCCTCCGCCGCGCGGGGAATGCGTGCTCCGTGCCCTGCGGCTCCACGCGGACCGGCCTCGGACGTACGCGGAAGAACAGCCCGTCGATGGTCGCCGATATCAACATGCGCATCCCCGCCACCGGCCCCAGCGAGGAGCTGCCGGAATGGCGAGGCCTCATCTCCACCGCCGTCTCGATCACCCTGAGGCCGCAACCGCAGAGCAGGAGCAGGGACCTCACCTCCGGATAACGGCCGGTATCCGCGGCGGCCAACAGGCGCATGGCCTCACGCGAATAGGCGCGGAATCCGGAGGTGGGATCGGTGAGGGGGATGCCCGTGCGCCGGCGGAGGAGCGCCCTTAGCCAGGAGATACCCACGCGGCGGGGAAAAGACGGCGCATATGAACGCAGCGTATCCGCCATGAACCTGGACCCCACCACCACGTCCGCCTCTCCGCGCACCAGCGGTTCCAGCAGATCCTGGATATGACGGGCGGGGTGCTGCCCGTCGGCATCGAGCCTCACCGCGAAAGAATACCCGTGTTCGAGGGCAAAAGACAACCCGTGACGCTCCGCCCGGCCGACTCCCTCGTTATGCGGCAGGCGCATGACCATGGCTCCTTCCGCCAGTGCCCCGGCGCCCGTGCCGTCCCGGGAGGCATCGTCCACCACCAGGATATCCATGCCGGGGCACGCGGAACGGATCTCCCTCACCACCCTCTCCACGTTCCCCTCCTCGTCCCGGGCGGGCACCACCGCCAGCGCGGAACCGCCCTTCCCTCCCGCGCCGCCTTCCGGCCGGACAGAAGGGCCGTGGGGGGAGGGATACTGCCACTTCCACCTTTTTCCGACCACGAAGAGGTCGAGCACGATGGCGGCCACCGCGGCCAGGACCAGCGCATATGCCGCCCAGAGAGGAAGCGCCGCGGAGGCGGCGGAGACGCCCTCCTCGACCTCGCCGTCTCGTACTAGGAGCAGGTAGCCGCCGACCCTTTCCGCCGCCGACCAGCCCAACCGCGACGGGAACGCGTCCGTTTTGCCCCTGGCCCCCGCGCCCGTCCCTCCCCCACCGGCAGGAGGCGCCGCCTGCGGGCCGGCGTACACCACCGCCAGGGTCGCCACTTCCCACGGATCCGCCCTGCGCTCCGGCTGCACCTCGTGGAACATGCCCTGGGTGACGTACCTTCCGGTCAGGGCGTAGATGAGATCGCCAAGCCTGCCCTCGGCCACGAAAACGGTGTCCCCCGGATCGCTGCGGGCCTCCACGGCGCGCATGAGTTCCATGTTCTCCTTACCGAACGCCTCTCTGGAGCCGGGGAGCCCGGCCGGAACCGGCTCCTCCAGCCTCAAGAGCACCGTGAGGACGGTGGGCTGGAGCCTCAGGGTGGTCGAGCCTCTTGCCAGCTCTCGCAGGCGCAAGAGGCGCTGTTGCCGCGCTCCGGCCACGTCGCCCGTCCCGCCTGCCCTGTAGTCTCCACCCGGCAGCGGGGGCACCCCCTCCCGTAAGTCCGGGGTCCCCCCATCACCCGGCATGCCCCCCGTACCGCCTGCCGGCCCACCGCCCGGGTACCCCGCGGTGCCGGGCGGCAGGCCCGCCGCCCGCGGGCCCCCTCCGGACGCCAGTACGGGGTCGACAAAGATTACCGCCACCGCTATGAAGGCCATGGTCGCGGCGGCCAGTACCCCCGCCAAGGCGCCCGCGCGCGCGCCGCGGGACAGGCGCTCGCGCAGAAGGCCGTGCATGCGGTCCATGGCCACGCCCCCCAGCATGGCCAGGGGCAGGAAGACGTGTCCCTCCCAGAAACGGTGGGAATAGAAGAACGCTATGGGCACCATGGAGATGAGGTACGCGGGGAGCAGGTAATACTGCCTGCGACGCAGGTAGCATACCACCACGCCGGCGGCCGCCAGCCCCCAGAGCAGGATGTGCAGCGCGAAGCCTCCGCCCATCCCGGGCTCCGACACCGAGAAACTCCCCAGGTTGGATGCCACCACCACCCCCCAGGGCAGGTAGAGGAGGTAGGCGGCGGCCAGTATGACCGCGGTCCTCTTCCAGAGCTCGCGGCGGTGGAGCATGTAAACGGCCAGCGCCAGCGCCGCCAGGTGACCCAGTACGAGGTGCGCGTAGAGGCACATGGCCAGGAGCAGGGAGGCGGCGAGCTTGCGGTCCTTCTCCATGGCCAGGAACATCAGGGGGGTCAGGGCGAGCACCGCGGAGGCGGCGAGCTTGCGGTCCTTCTCCATGGCCAGGAACATCAGGGGGGTCAGGGCGAGCACCGCGGAGGCGGCGATGGTGATGCCGGCCTGGTAAAAAAAGGCATAAGGAACCGCCAGGAGGGCGAGGGAATAAAAGGCGGCCCGCGGCCCGAACAGCTTGCGCACCGCCCACCACATGGAGATGAGGATAAGGGGGAACATGACCACGCAGACCATGGTGGCCACCGTCTCGGGAGAGAGGCCCACGTCCTCGAGCAGGGACATGCCCACGTGCATTAATGGCGGATAGATGTGCGGGCGACCCGAGGGAGCGGAGTCCCAGAAGTCCCAGGTCACCACGCCTCCCGCCTCGCGGAACGCGCGTGTCACCGCCATGTGATAGGGGATATCGAGGTATACGGGATACATGGACAGGTTCGCGAGGATGAGGACCAGGCACAGGAGCAGGAACAGGCCCGCCAGGAGGTCGAAAGGGTCTCTCCGCCTCCACCAGGACTGGATGCCCGTCTTCATCTTCGCGCCCTTTCCTCGCTTGCCGGGTCACCGGGGGGAGGGCCTCCCGGGGGGGATCGGAGGACCTTCCCCCTCCCCGGTGCCGGCGGTTCGAACCGTGGAACATCCTTCCTCTTTCCCGGCCTTTACCGCATGTATCCCCGCATATCGCCTCTCGCGGGGACGGCAGGCGGCCGAGAGGGCCTCATCCGGACCCCAGCGCGTCGCTCACCGTGCGCTGCAGCTCCTCGATCTTCACCAGCGCTTGGTCGATCTTCTCCACCGCTCCCTGGGTATCGCCGGCATCCCATGCCTCCCAGGCCGCCTTGAGGTCAGCCCTTATGGCTTCCCTCGCGACCCTGGTGGTCTCCGCGACCAGCTTCAGCGGGGCTATCTTCTCGCGCAGTCCCTTCGCCAGCTCGCGCCTTTTGGCGATGCCTTCCCGCCAGCTCTCCTGCTCTCCCATCCAGGTGGAACGGTTTTCGCGCACGTATTCCCGGATGCTCTTCGTCAGGGGCGCAAGGGTTTTCCTGAGCTCCCTCATCGCCTCCTTGAGCTGGCCCAGCTTTTCCTTCAGCTCCGGCGGCACCTCTTTTCCTTGCTCCTCGTCGAGATGCTCCTCCTGATTCCCTTCCGGCTTCTCCTCCTGCGCCAGCACGGAGCCGGGGACGGAGAGGAAGAGCGCCGCCGCCAGCGCCACCGCCAGCGAACTCAGGATCACGCTCACGGACCTGCTTCTCATCGTCATCACCTCCTTTCGCTTCCATCATCGTGGATGATCTTTATGTCGGCTTAAAGAATATGTAAAGAATCCGTTAAGAAGCTCCGCCACCCTACACAACCCGTACCCGGAGCGAGACCGTTACCCGGCGGCCCGGGCCGGTAGAACTACCCCCCGCCTGGTGTGGCCGAGCCGGCACACCCTTTCGGGCGTCCCTCTATCGCTCAAAATACACGGGGCGCTCGCAGACCACGGGGGCGGAGGCGCGCACGGACACCGAGACGTCCTTGCCCGGGCCCAGGAGATGGTTGACGTGGAGGGTGGAGCGGGAGTGGGGTGGGAGGTCCAGGGCGTGGGGGACGACCTCGCCCTCCCCGGTCATGAAGGAGAGCTCGGCCCTCACGGGGCGGTCCTGGGGGTTCTGCAGGCACAGCCATTCCTCGAAGCCCTCCCGGGTGGTGCCCTCGGCGAAGTGCCATTCCTCCCCGGGGGCGGGGACGCCGGTGACGCAGTGGCCCCCGGACCACCGCAGCCCCACGGCGAGGTCGCGCACGTGCACGCCCATGCGCGAGGGATCCAGGGTCACGTCGTGTCCCCCCTCCCGCAACACGGCAGCGGTGCTCTCCAGCATGACGCGGAAGGCGTTGTACGGATACCCGGTGTTGCGCGTCCCGTCGTGGTAGGGAGAGGTCGCCTCGCTGTAGGGGGTGTCGGGATCGTGCCTCCCGTAACCGCTGATGGGGTAGAGGACCTGCTTCCCCGCGTACCAGTCCAGGGCCACGGGGTCCTTTCCCGCCAGGAGCACGTTCGCCCGCACCGCTTTGGAATAGGGGCCCGCGGGGCCGTCGGGGTGCGCGGGGCTCACCCAGATGGCGTCGATGACGTTCAGGTCCGGGTAGATGACCTCGTTCATCATCCTGCCCATGAAACCCCGGTAGATGAGGTCATGGTGCACGTTCTCGGTCTTGTGTATGGAAGGGACTCCCATGAAGTTCTTGAGGGCCGCGGTCACCCCGGTTGCGTTATGGCTCTTGAGCACGGGCACGTTGATGAGCTTGATCCTGCTCTTATCGTAGCCTGACCCGGTCCAGACGCCGTTGCGCAGCGATATGCAGGTGCCGCGCCCGGTAACGAACTTGGGGTAGGAGACGTTGTCGCCCAGCAGCACGTAGCCCTGGCGCATGTCGCCGGCGTCGAACTCGTACACCGCCTCGTCGGTGAAGGACCACCAGCTGGATGCGGACACCCTCGCCGGGTCGCCGAAGGAATCCACCACCGCCCGGAAGGACTGGGAGGGGTCCTCGGCGTTGTTGCGGACCTGGTCGTAATCCGGGCCCCCCTCGCAGTTCTCGACCAGCACCACCTCCCCGGTGAACCCGTCGGGGTGCCTGAGCACCGCGGAGATGAGGCCTCGCACCACGTCGGTGTTGGTCATGCCGCGCTGGTCCCACGCCGCGTTGACCTTGATGAGCACCACGTCGTCGGGGGAGACGATGCCGTCCGGCCCCCCTCCCGGATAGTCTGCGGCGCTGCGGTAGAAGGACACCCCCCCTTCGTCGAGGAAGCGGATGAGCGCGTCCACCCCGGCATGCGCGGGGCTGCCCGCTGCCGGCACGGGCACGTTTTTCACCACGAAGATATCGTGGGACCCGTCTGCCAGCTCCCCCGTCCAGGCCGAAATCTCGAGGGACGCCGCCCGGAGCCGGGCCTCTTCCAGGTCGGGGATGTCCCGGCCCCCCGCATCCACCCCGACCTGGCCGCCCAGGGCGAGGGAGAGCAGGGCCACCATCGCCAGGACCGAGACCGCCGCCGGGCGGCGCGCTCTTAACCGTCTTCTCCATGCCCAGCGCGCCATCCCCGCGCCCGCCGCGCCTACCACCCAGGAGGCATGAAGCGCCGCCGCCTGCTGGCAGGGGTAGCGAAGGCGGGAGGGCTTGCGCCCGCTGCGCAAGGCCAGCCAGGCGAGGCAGAGGAGGCTGAAGGCAGGGTAGAGGTATCCGAGCAGCTTCCCCCCTTTTATCCCTCTAGTCTTCATATTCCCCTGAAGCCCTTCGTGAGCCGGTGATTCCGAACGGCGTGCCTTCATCGACGTAAGCTCTTTCTCCTCTCCAATGGCATGGAGATCCCACTTCTCCCCAAACCGTCCCGGGGACAATGTGGTATATCTCGTCCTTCTACGCCCAGCCTGCCCCGCCCCTCCCCGACCTCCCCGCGGCGGCGCCGACCGCATCCCTCACCTCTTGTCCCCGCGCCGCCCCTTCGCCGCTTCGCGTCACCTTCCTCCCCCCCGGCTGCCGTATCCGGCCAGGGCGGAGAACTGGCGGAACCATACCTGGGTGAGGAAGGCATACCCGTAGAGCAGGACCCCCTGCCCACCCAGGATGTCCAGTTCCCGGCGCGCGGCGGCCACCGCCAGCACCCCCACCAGGGCGGGATAGAGAGCGAACGCGGCCAGGAAAGACGCAAAGACCGGCCATCCCACCAGGCCAAGGGCGAAAAACAGCAGCGAGAGCGAGAAGGCGGCCAAGCCAAGCGCGGGCGCAAGGTTGACGAAGAGCCAGAAGGCCGGCAGGTGGGCCATCCCCAGCCACCCGTAACCCCGGCGCAGGAACATGTCCGCATGGGAAGCAAAGGATCGTTTCATGCCCCGCCTCATCTCCGCGACCTCCCGCACGTGCTCGCCCCATGTAAGCGGAAAACGCCGTCTGGCCATTAGCTGGGGGAGGAAGACGAAGCGGTAGCGCCTGCCGCTCTCGCGCATCAGGCGGTGAAGGCGCAGCGTCATGTCCATCTCCGCCTCCGAGGCCCGGGAATCGGGGAGGAACCCGCCCGCCGAGACGAGGTCCTCCTTGCGGTAGAGGACGAAGGCTCCGGAGGCGACGGCCGGCCCGCCCACGCATGGGGAGCCGGCCAGGTAACCGAGCTGCCAGCGCAGCGACTCCATGAGGGAGAACCTGGTAATACGGCGGGGAGGCAGACGGTGGTCCCCCTCCATCTCCAGGGGTATCTCCACCCCCATCACCGCGGGGGCACACGCCTCGGCCTCCATGAAAGGCCTGACCATGCGGAGAAGGGCGTCCTCGGCCAGGTAGGAACAGCGGTCGGCCACGCCGAAGAGCGGGTAGCGGGCCAGGTTGAGCGCCAGGTTGAGAAGCTCGCCCGTCCGTGCCCCGCCGGCCGCCGCCAAGGTCAGGCGCCGGTCGTCGCTCTGGTAGACCCTCTCCGGGGACGGAGCATCCAGCGCCCTCCTGTACACGCGGTCCACGCGGCGCAGGTAATAGGTCCTTACCAGCAGGTCCGCCCTCGGGTCCTCGAGGTCACGGCACAGGACCAGCACCTCGAGGCGGGGAAAGCGGTGCGCGAGCACGTGATCCACCCAGCGGACCGGGTCGTCCCCCGTGGCGTCGATGTCCACGGCGATGCTCACGGGGGGCACCAGGGCGCTGCGGGAAAGGCGGTGCGCCTCCTCGATGTATCCCGCGAACCTCCAGCGCCTGGCCGCCCGATAACCCATGAGCAACAATTGCAGGTGCAGGGAGTAGAGGAGGAGGTAATAGGTGATGGCAATATATGCCAGCACATGATACGGAGACATCCTATCCTCGCCCCTCTTCCTCCCCGGCGCCGGTCCCTTCCTCGCGCACGTCCTCGCCCACCGCCGCTCCCCCTCTCGCACGGGCGTAATCCTCCAGTACGTCTTCCAGCTCCCGGGAGCCGGACCCCGCCAGGAGGTCGCTCAGGACGTCCTTGGGCTCTCCGGATGGAAGGTCCGTGAAGACCTGGATGATGGTCCCCACGCACCCCATCTCCGCCAGGCGCCGGATGACGCGCTCCGCGCGCGCGCTCTCTCCCTGTACACCCAACTCCCTCATCATGCGTTCCACCGCGCCGCTCTCCTCTAGGGCCAGCGCCGCCGTCTCCCGCGCGAAGCGGTCCTCGCTCCAGAGCGCCTCCACCAGCATGGCCTCCCCGGCCGCGCCTGTCTCGCGCAGCGCCTCCGCCGCGTTGTTCCGCACCCACCACTCGGGGTCGCGCAGGGCACGTGCCAGCAGGGGGGCGTCTTCCCCCTCCCCGATGCGCCCCAGTGCCCTGGCGGCCTGCGCCCGCACCTCCCAGGCGGGGTCTTCCAGGGCCGCCGCAAGGGCGCGGCGAGACCCCGGCCGCGCCATCCTCCCCAGGGAGAAGGCGGCGCGCGCCCTCACGTCCACCTCCCCGTCATGGAGCGCCTCCTCGAGACGCCGGGCCTCCTCCTCGCCTCCCACCCCTCCCAGGACCTCGGCCGCGAAGGCGCGGTGGCGCGGGTCCGCGCTTTCCAGCAGCTCCACGAGGACGGCGCGCGATTCGTCTCCCGCCTCCTCCACCGCCTCGGCTACTTTTTCCTGGGACCAGCGCCCTCCTCCCTCCAGTCCGTCCAGCATGGCCTCCAGCGCCTGCCTGGTGCCGATCCTTCCCAGGGCGAAGAGGGCCGCCTCCCTCACCTCCTCCCGCGGGTCCGCGAGCAGGGCCTTCAGCTCCGGCACGGAATCGGGGTCGCCGATCCTGCCCAGTCGCCGCGCCGCGTCGCTGCGCCTGGATTTTCGCCGCGAGCGCAGCTGCCGCAACCTGCTTTCCCTGAACCCCGCCAGGCCGTAGAGGGCGATCACCTTCTCCTTCACGCCCTCCGCTCCCTCGTCGCCCATGCGCAGCAGGACCTCTTCCAGGGCATCGCGGTCGGGATCCGGGAGCAGGGTCTCCAGGGTCTTCTCGGGGGAGACCTTCTGCAGGGCGGCGTAGAGGATGGTCTCGTAGCCGCGCATGGTCTCCAGCCGGCGTGCCCGCGCGTAGATCCTCAGGATGCGCACCAGGAGGTAGGAGGCGAAGAGGGCGAGCGAGACCACCAGCACCAGGAGGATGGAAAAGAGTGCCAGACCCATGCTCACCCCTTCGCTCTCGCCGACAGGTCCCTTGGCACGCCTCTGATATTATAAAGCGTGTCGCCGACGCTTGACAGAAAGACGAGGTGGCGATGTTCGTAGTCGACGCGCACACCCACATGTTCCAGCCCTCCGCGCGGGAGCGCCCGGATGAGGTGGGCGAGGAGGAGGCCGCCTTCCGGCTCATGTTCGGGCATGGCGGAGCGCGCATGGCAGGCCCCGCGGAGATGCTGGCCGAGATGGACGACTGCGGAGTGGACGCGGCGGTGCTGTGCCCTTTCCCCTGGGCGACCCTGGAGCGGTGCGCCGAGAACAACGATTACCTCCTGCAGGTGGCCGCGGACAACCCGAGCCGCTTTCTCCCCTTCGCGGTGACCAACCCGAGGCTGGGAAAACGGGCCGTCGAGGAGGCACGCCGCTGCCTGGAGGCGGGCGCCAGGGGCTTGGGTGAGCTGCACGCCCAGCCCCAGGGTTTCGACCCCTGCGATGAAGAGGTCATGGCACCGCTGGTGGAGCTGGCCCTCGCCTACGGGGTGCCCCTCATGATCCACGTGAACGAGCCCGTGGGGCACGACTACCCCGGGAAGGGTCCGGTGACGCCGGGAAAGATATACCGATTCATCAAGGCCTTTCCCGACCTGGTGCTCATCCTGCCCCACTGGGGCGGCGGCCTTCCCTTCTACGAGCTCATGCCCGAGGTCGCCGAGGCCTGCCGCAACGTCTACTACGACACAGCCGCCTCCCCCTTCCTGTACAGGTGCGACGTCTACCGCCTGGCGGCGGAGGCCGCCAGCGGTGAAAGGATCCTCTTCGCCACCGACTATCCCCTGCTCCCCTACCGGCGCACCCTGGCGGACGCCCGTTCCGGCCTGGAGGGAACCGCCCATACGGAAAAGGTCATGGGGATGAACGCCGCCCGCCTCTTCGGCCTCGATTCCCGTTCCGCTCGAAGACGCGCTCCGCTACAAGGCGCCGGGGGATAACACGTGAGGCCGGCGGCGAAACGGCCCGGTCGCCGCGCACCTCGAGCCGGATCGCTTGCCGCCAGAGAGAGGAAGAGCGGCAATAAGAGATGAACGCCGCCCGCCTTTTCGACCTCGATCCCCGAACCGCTTGAAGACGCTCGCCGTCAAAAGGCGGCGGGGTAAACCCGTGGGACCGGCGGCCAAACGGCCGGTCGCCGCGGGCCTTCAGCCGGAAAGCCTGCCGCCAGGGAAAGGAAGGGCGGCATAAAGAGACGAAAGAAACAACGGCGGAATCGCGATGCGGGCGCGAAGCGGTCCGCGCGAAAGTAGAGGGACGCTTGACAGACCGGCGACGGCGAGGGACTTACAATAGATGGGACGAAGGGAAACACCTGCCGAGAAAGGAGAGCGATACATGGCCGTCACGCGCAAGGGAGGAAGATACAAGGCCGTCACGGGCTGGAGACGCCTGCGGGAGCCGCTCCTGGTCATCCTTCCGCTGCTCCTGCTGTTAGCAACCCTCCTACCCCTGGCGGGATGCAAGGCCGCGAGAGTGGGAGAGGAGACGGTCGAGCCGCCGCCCGAGCCCGAGAAGCCCCCGGTGAACCCCCTTACCGGAGAGACAGTGGCGTCCTGGGACCTGGTGACCCGCCGCCCCCTGGCGGTCAAGGTGGAGAACGACCCCAAAGCCCGTCCCCAGAGCGGCATCGTGGACGCCGACCTAGTCTTCGAGGAGCTGGTGGAGGGAGGGGTCACGCGGTTCATCTGCATCTATCTCTCCCGGGACTCCCAGGCCATCGGCCCCACGCGCAGCGTGCGGCCGTCGGATATCGACATCGTCTCCTTTCTGGACCCCCTGTTGATCTGCAGCGGGGGGTCGACGGCGGTGATCTCCATGGTGCAGGCATCGGGGCTCCTCTACATCACCGAGGACGCCTCGCACTTCTGGAGGGAACGTTCCCGGCGCGCGCCTCACAACCTCTATACCAGTACCTCCCTGCTCCGGCAGTACCTGGCCGAGAGCGGGGACTCCTTCAACAAGCTGCCCGACGCGGGACTGTACTTCGCCGATAACGGAGCCGGTGAGGAGCCGGAGGGTGGCGGCGGTCAGGAGGAAGGGGAAGGCGGCGGGGAAGCGGCCTCGCAGAGCGTCATGCACTCCCCGGCGACCGCCATCAGCATCGCCTACAAGGCCACCATATGCGCCGCCTCCTACCAGTACGACGCCGCGACCAGCTCCTACCTCCACTTCATCCAGGGAGCGCCGCATACCGACGCCGCCACCGGAAAGCAGGTCGCCCCCCGCAACGTCATCGTGCAGTACGTCACGGTGACGGACAGCGGCCTGCGCGACACCACGGGCGCCTCGGTTCCCGAATCCCGCGTCACGGGGACCGGCAAGTGCCTGGTGTTCACGGACGGGAAGGTCTACCACGCCACCTGGAGGAAGAACAACCGCAACTCGCCCACCGTGTACGTGGACGAGAACGGCGACCCCGTGCCCCTCGCCCCGGGCCAGACCTGGATACACCTCATCAACGAGGAGATCGCGGTGAAATACCAGTGAGGGCGCCCTGCCTCCGACATCAACCGGGGATCTCGAGCCTGCCGGATCGTTTGGCGCGGCGGTAATACCATCTCCCGTGCAGGTTCTGGTATCCCCATACGGCGCGGATGAGCCAGGGTAGGTCCGGGATCCAGAAGCGGTCCGGCGGGTCCTCCGCGGGGGCGATCCTCCCGGGTTGGACGTCGGCCACCGCCACGCCCTCGCCGTCCTCGCGCGACAGCCGCGCCAGCACCTCGCCCGTGGCGTCCACCACCATGGTCTCCCCGAGGTAGCAGGACCGGTAGGGCAGCCCGGGCAGCAGCGGCATGCGGGCGGCGAGGTCGCCCGTATGGGCGGCATGGACCACGGGCACTCCCAGCATGCGGGCCATGCGCACCGGCGTCTCGCGCATGATCTCCAGGTTGCGCCGGTGCACCCCTTTCTTGCCGGGGATGGGGATGGCGCGGTCCGGCACCGTCCACCAGCAGGATCCCCCAACCAGGAGGTCCACCCTGCCCCGCAGGCGCCGCACGGTGCGCGAGCGCACCAGTTCCCAGCACAATGCCACCCCCACCGGCCCCAGGGGCGTCTCCAGGATGCCGTCGTCCTTGCCCCCGAGGTAGTAGCAGTTCTCCCACATGGTCGGCTGGTCCTTGTCGTGGACGGCGTAGTCCCCGTCGGGGAAGGCGAGCACGAAGGCGTTGAAGTTGTCCCCTCCCCGCGAGGCGATGAAGGACCCTCCCACGAAACCGCCGTGGCGGCGGGCCATGCCGCGCATCATCTCCAGGGCGGGGCCGTCGAAGGGAAGGGCCGCCTTGAGCATGGCGGGGTGGAAGGCCACCGCCGAGGTGAAGAACTCCGGCAGGATGACCATCTCGCATCCCCGCGCGAAGGCCTCTTCCAGCAGCTCCCGGGCGCGCCCGAGGTTGTGCTCCGTATCCGCCACGCGCGCCGCCATCTGCACCGCGCCGACCCTCATCCCTCCCTCACCTCCGTGCTCAACGAAAAACCGCGCCCGACATCACCAGGTCCGGCAGTTCCTCCAGGCTGGTGATCACCGCGCAGTCCGGGCCGGCAGCGAGCTCCCAGCGGTCCAGGAGCACGGGATGGATGCCCGCGGCTCTCGCGCCCATGACGTCGGCATAGTAGTGGTCGCCAACATGCACCGCCTCCCACGGAGCCACCCCCACGCGCTCCAGGGCGAGGCGGAAGATGGAGGCCTCCGGCTTGATGCGCCCCAGGTTTGCGGAGCTGATGACGAACTCCAGGTAGGGGCTGAGGCCCAGGTGGTGGCAGAGCCCGGGCAGGCGGACGTCCCAGTTGGAGATGATGCCCATGCGCATACCCATGTCCCGCAACCTCTCCATGGCGGGCAGCACGTCCGGATACAGCGCCCAGCGGTCGCCCCTCCCGAACTCGTCGTAGAGCTTCCTCCCCAGGCCCCGGGCGGCGTCCTCCTCCACCCCGGCCTCCGCCACGGCGAGTGCGTACATCTCGCTCCACATGGCCGCCGCCTCCTCCTCGGAGGCCCAGAAGGTGTCGTCGCTCCAGTAGCGCTCCTCGTAATAACGCTCCGCGCGCTCCAGGCCCCGCCGCAGGTCCTCCGGGGACGGGTGATAGCCGCTCCCCGCCAGCACCTGCGCGCATACCTCCTCCACCGAGGGGTGGGGCAGCAGCAGGGTGTTGCCGGCGTCGAAGAACACCGCCCTGATGGTCGTGCCCAACGCTTTCACCTCCAAGTCGGATTCTAGCAGACGGGCGCGACATCACCTTCCGCCCCCCGCGGGAAGGGTAAGCGGGAGCCTATCGGTCGCCTCGGGCTGCGGCGCCCCCCGCCCCTGAGGGAAGGGGAAGCGCGGCAAATGCAGGCGTCCTGGCAGAAGACACCTGACTCCGCCCCCCGCGGGAAGGGTAAGCGGAGGCGGGGGCGCGGGCGTCGAACGAGTGGGCGGTGGGGCGACCGAGATAACCCTACGCCTTGCGACCGTTTGAAGAACGGGGCGCGGATACACCCCAACCATTACAATAGACGCATGAACGCACGACTGGCAGCGGCGGTCACGGCGGGGAAGGCGGCGACCTGGCTCTCCCGCCGACTGGGGATGGGCGCGGGTTCCAATTTCCCCGGCAAAGTCATCCTGCGCCTGCACGCGGGGGCTCCGGAGGCCATGGCCGCGCACCTCCCCGGAGGGTGCGTGCTGGTCAGCGGCACCAACGGAAAGACCACCACCTCCAACCTGCTCGCGGCCATGTTGCGCGCCGGCGGCAGGCGGCCGGTTCACAACCGCGTGGGCGCCAATCTCATCACCGGCATCACCGCCGCCCTCGCCCAGGCCTCGGACCTGCGCGGGGTGCCGTGCGGCGACCTGGGGCTCTTCGAGGTGGACGAGGCCACCCTGCCCGCGGCGGCGGAGCGCCTGCGGCCCCGTCTGGTAATAATCACCAACCTCTTCCGGGATCAGCTCGACCGCTACGGCGAGCTGGAATCCCTCGCCCGCAAGATGGATGCCGCCCTGGCCGCCCTGGAACCCGGCGCCCGCGTCCTCCTCAACGCCGACGATCCCCTGGTGGCCTCGCTGGGAAGAGATACCGGAGCATCCATACACTACTACGGCATCGAAGGCGCCGGGGATACGGAACCGGGCCTCCGCCACGCCGCCGATTCCAAGCACTGCCGGGGATGCGGCTCCCCGCTGGCCTTCGAGGCGCACTATTTCGGCCACATGGGAAGGTATTCCTGCCCGGGATGCGGCATCTCAAGGCCCGTGCCCGAGTTCGTCGCCTCCCGCGTGGAGCTGGCAGGGACCGCGGGCTCGCGCGTGAGCGTGGACACTCCGCGCTGGAGCGCCGAGTTCTCCCTGCCCCTGCCCGGTCTTTACAACGTCCATAACCTGCTGGCGGCGCTGGGCGGCGCGCAACTTCTCGGGCTCGACGAGGAGGCGGTGCGGAATGGGGTGGAGGGATACAGCACCGCCTTCGGACGCGGCGAGCGCATCCCCGTGGACGGTCGCACCCTCTTCCTGGTGCTCTCCAAGAACCCCACCGGCTTCAACGAGGTCATCCGCACCCTGCGCGGGGAGGGCGAGGGGCTGGTGGTCCTCGCGGCCCTCAACGACCGCATCGCCGACGGGCGAGACGTCTCCTGGATCTGGGACGTGGATTTCGAGGAGCTGGCGCCGCTGCCGCGCCGCCTGGTGGCCACGGGCACGCGGGCCTGGGACATGGCCCTGCGCATGAAATACGCGGGGCTGGAAGCCGCGCGCCTGGAGGTGCGGCAAGACCTGCGCGAGGCCCTGCGCGCCGCCCTCGACGCGGCCGCGCAGGGGGAGACGGTCTACGCCCTCACCACCTACACCGCCACCCTCGACCTGCGGCGCCTGCTGACGCGCATGGGCGCCGCCCCCGGGATCTGGAGGGAGGGCTGACCGTGACCGTGCCGGTGCTCCGCATCTGCCACCTCTACCCCGAGCTCATGAACATATACGGCGACCGCGGCAACGTCATCGCCCTGGCGGGACGATGCCTCTGGCGCGGCTGGGAGGCCAGGGTGGCCCGGCTCAGCCTGGGTGACCCCATCGACCCCTCCCGGCACGACCTCTTCTTCATCGGGGGCGGGCAGGACCGGGAGCAGATGATGGTCTGCGAGGACCTCGCCGGGGAGAAGGGCGAAGCCCTGCGCGCGGCGGTGGAGGACGGGGCGGCGCTCCTCTCCATCTGCGGCGGCTACCAGTTGCTGGGAAGGCGCTTCCTCACCTGCACGGGAGAGGACCTTCCCGGCGTATCCCTCTTCGACGTGGAGACGGTGGGCGGGGACACGCGCTTCATCGGCAACGTGGCCGTGGAATGCGCCCTGGAGGGAGCGGAGGGGACGCTGGTGGGTTTCGAGAACCACTCCGGACGCACCCGCCTCGGTCCCGCCGCGAGGCCTCTCGGCCGGGTCCTCAGGGGCCACGGGAACAACGGCGAGGACGGGACCGAGGGCTGCGTCCACCGCCATGCCATAGGGACCTACCTCCACGGCTCCCTGCTCCCCAAGAACCCGCGCCTCGCCGACTGGCTGATACTGCATGCCCTGCGCCGCCGCCACGACATAGAGGAGCTGCCGCCACTGGACGACGCCCTGGAGGAGGCGGCTCACCGCGCAGCCCTGCATCTGGTGATGGGGGAGAGGCCGCGCACGGGGCGTCCGCGCCTGCGGCGAATGCGTACATCCCGCTGAGGCCGGAGGCCTTTTCCGGGGATTGCCTTCCCCTTCTCCCCCGCCGGAAAACCGCCGGGCGTGCCCGCGGCGCCCGTCCGGCCGGGCCCGGAAAACGCCGGGCGGCGCGCGAACCCCGTCCCGGAGCCGCATCCATATGCATCCAGCGCCGTGATGGAGCGGGGCATTCCTCTGGTAGAATGTCATGGGTATGAGGGAACCCGGGGCACTCCACGAACACGCGGGCCGCCGGGACCGGCAAGGAAGGAGATGCGCCTATGCGTTACCTGATCATCGGAAACGGGGGGGCCGGGGTCCGCGCCGCCCAGGTGATCCGTTCCCGGGACGCGGAGGGCGAGATAATCATCGTGGACCGCGAGACTCATCCCTGCTACTACCGCATGAGGCTTCCCGACTACATCAGCGGATGGCGGGATAGGGACTCCGTCTTCTTCGTGGACGAATCGTTCTACGGCCAGAACCGCATCGAGTTCCGGCGCGGGGAAAGGGTGACGGGAGTGGATACGCGCAGCCGCCTGGTTAAGCTCGAGGGAGGGGAGGAGCTGCGTTATGACCGGCTGCTCATCGCCGCGGGCGCCCGGCCGCGCGAGCTGGCCTGCCCCGGCGCCACGCTGGACGGCGTGGTCTACCTGCGCACCCTGGACCAGGCGGACGAGATCATACGGCGGGGAAAGGAGGCTGAGGCCGCGGTGGCCCTCGGAGGGGGTCTGCTGGGGGTGGAGATGGCCCGGGCCTTCAGGGAGATGGGCCTCGCCACCTCGTACCTCATACGCGAGGACCGTTTCTGGCCCCAGATGCTCGACGCCCAGGGCTCCTCGCTGGTGGAGAAGAGACTGGAAGAAAAAGGCATCGTGCTCCGCAAGGGCGAGGGCATCGAGGCGATAGAGGAGAAGGACGGCCGGGTAGCAGCGGTGCGGACGACCTCGGGCGAGGTGCTGCCCGCAGACATGGTGGGCGTGGCCATCGGGGTGGTGTCCAACCTGGAGTTCCTGGAGGGGAGCGGGCTGGAGACGGACCTGGGCGTCCTGGTGGACGCGAGCCTGCGCGCCTCCCTCCCCGACGTCTACGCGGCGGGAGACATCGCCCAGGCGCTGGACGTCGGCAGCGGCGAGCACCGCCTGGTCACCTCGTGGCTCAACGCCCAACGGCAGGGAGAGACGGCGGGCATCAACATGAGCGGGGGCGAGGCCTCCCTGGAGGCGGTCATCCCCTACAACGTCATCGTCATCTACGGCCTCCCCGTAGCCTGCATCGGGCTGGACCTGCCGCCGCAGGAAGAAGGCTACGAGACGCTGACCGGCGACTACCCCCGCGACGGCAGGTACCGCAAGCTGGTGCTGCGCGGGGGCGTCCTGGTGGGCGCGACCTTCATCGGCGAGGTGAGGGAGGCGCAGGCCGCGGAGGCGCTCATCAGGTCGCGGGCCGACATCTCCGCGTGGCGCGACCGCCTCTTCGAGCCGGGCTTCGACCTGCGGCGCCTGCTGGAGTAATTGAGGGGCTGACCGCGGGGCGCTCGCCTGCACCCCCGCCGCCTCCGGAAGCTCGCCCATCCCGTGCCACCACGCTTACCGCCGCCTCCCGAAACGGGCTGAAAACGTCCTCTGCGCACCGCGCACAGACCCCCGCGGTTCCCCATTGCCTGGACTTGATCTCTGTGTTATAGATAGTTGGGGATTCCGGTAGCCCCCGAGGAGCAAGCCTTAGAAAAGGAGGATTCCGAATGGGAGAGCCAAGCGACAAGAGGCCCGTTTTCGACGCGGACGAGTGCACCGGTTGTGGGCTGTGCGTCGACGAATGCCCCAACGACTGCATCGACCTCAACGATGACGACGTGGCCTTCCTCGCCAGGCCCGAGGATTGCGACGGTTGCGGCACCTGCGCGGAGGAGTGCCCTTCCGAAGCCATCTCCATGGAGTGATCCGGGGAGAAATAGGCAGGGGAGCCCGGGCTCCCCTTTTTTAAATTCCGGGGGGTGGATCATGGGCGGCGAAAAGGGCGACGCTTCGCGGGTTAACATCTTCTGGAAGATTCCCATGTTCGAGTTCCTGGAAGCGGAGGAGCTGGACCGCTTATATTCCCTCTGCACCACCGAGCGCTTCGCCAAGGGGGAGTACATCTTCCTGGAATGCGACCAGCCCCGCAACCTCTACGTGGTGGTCAAGGGCGAGGTCAAGCTGCTCAAGCAGACCGATGACGGCCGAGAGACCATCGTGGAGATGGCCTACCCCGGGGAGATCTTCGGCGAGGAGGCGGTCTTCGACGGCCAGCCCTACCCCATGACCGCGCAGGCCCTCGACGACGTGGAGCTCCTCTCCATCTCGCGCGGCGATTTCTTCTCCTTCCTTCGCGACAACCCGGACCTCGCCCTGGAGATCATCACCGAGCTGGGCGCCAGGCTCCGCGAGGCGCAGAACACCATCCGCGCCCTGGCCATGGAGCGGGTGGAATGGCGCATCGCGCGCGTTCTCCTCATGCTCTCGCGCAAGGCGGGCGTCAAGGAGGCGGACGGCGTGAGCATCGACCTCCCCCTCACGCGGCAGGACATCGCGGACATGGCCGCCACCACGGTGGAGACCACCATCCGCGTCCTCTCCAATTTCAAAAAAATGGGGCTGGTGGACACGGAGAAGGGCAAGATCATCCTCCGCGACCGCAAGCACCTGGAGGAGATGGTCAGCGAGGGCTGCCGGCAGCCGTGAGCGGCCGGCCTGCGCACCGGCCACGCCTTCTTACTGACGGAGGTCATGGCACCCTTGAGGGAAAGCGCTAGGATATTGACCTGAGTGTCGGCTCGCACTCTACCGGACGCAGTCTCGAAGAGGAGGACCAGGATATGCCCGAGGTGAAGCTGTATTCCACGCCCACCTGCCCCTACTGCCGCATGGCCAAGGATTACCTCGAGAAAGAGGGTGTGGACTTCTCGGTCATCGACGTCTCGGAGGACGTCAAGGCCGCACAGGAGATGGTGGACAAGAGCGGCCAGATGGGCGTGCCGGTCATGGAGGTCGGAAACACCGTCATCGTGGGTTTCGACCGCGAGGCCTACCGCAAAGCCCTGGCCGACGCGGGGGCACTGCCCCCGTCCTGAGCGGGGGCTGAGGAGCCCGGCTGACGCAGCGCCAGGGATCGCGGGATGAGCGCGCCGCCTGCAGACCACCGTCTGGAACTCCCGTCCCCCCTGCTCACCACGGCCATGGGTATCCTGCCCCACCGCGACGCGGAGTGCGCTCTCGACCTCGCCTTTTCCCTTGACATCCCCTTCTGGCCCCAGCTCCCCAACCTCTCCTACTCCGAGGACACCTACGTACAGACGGTGCGGGGGATGCCCGGGGTGAAGGTGGACCACGAGGGCCTGAAGATCGATTTTTATGAGGAGCGCTTCTACGCCGAGCTGGAGGACTACCTCTCCCTGCCGCCCGGCGATGATTACTTCGCGGTGTCGCCGGAGGAATCCGCCACCTACGCGGGTTTCCTGGAACGCGCATCGGCGAGCTATCCCGCCCTGCGTGGACAGTTCATGGGCCCCATCTCCCTGTGCCTCATGGTCAAGGACCCTGAAAGGAAGCCCATAATCTACCGCGACGACGCACGCGAGGTGGCCATCCGCCACGTCGCCGCCAGGGTCAACCGCCACCTGGCCGACCTGCGCGCCCTCAACCCGCGCGCCTTCGTGTGGGTGGACGAGCCGGGGCTGGAGTTCCTCTTCACCGGCATCACCGGCTACACCTCGGAGAGCGCCCGCGCCGACCTGGAGCTCTTCCTCTCCCTGCTGGAAGGCCCGCGCGGCGTGCACCTGTGCGGCAACCCCGACTGGGACTTCCTCCTGCAATCGGAGGTGGACCTCATATCCCTGGACGCCTACAACAACCGCGACATCCTGGCGGGATACCGCTCAGGCATCGCGCGCCTCCTGGGACGCGGGGGAGCCGTGGCATGGGGCGCCGTCCCCACCCACACCCACCTGCTGGAGGCGGAGACACCGCGCGGCCTCGCCGTCCGCCTCCTCGGTTTATGGGATGAGTTGGAAGAAGAGGGGCTGGAGAGGGCCTCCATCGCCTCCCGCTCCCTGCTCACCCCCGCCACCTGCTGCCTGGTCAACCCCGACCTCACCGTCACGGTGGAGAGGGCCTTCTCCCTCCTCCCCGCGCTCCGCGAACAGATGTAAGAATGGGGTCAGATCTTCAATCTTCAATGCCGGCAGCGCGGTAAGAATGGGGTCTAAGAATGGGGCCAGATCTTCAAACTTCGAAAAGCGGCCCTGCGCGAAGCGCCGAAAACGGGATCAGATCTATAGCTCTGTCATAGACATCCATTTCTATCGGGCAAGCGGATCGTTGAATCTCGCTGGCCTGATCAATGACCTCTCTCGATGTTTCAGGAATGTCCCATGTCCGGGGCTGACCCCATGTCTTGTTCCTGGCGGGCGCGCTTTAGTTCGCCGGAGACCTTGATGAAGACCGCGGTGAGGGGCACGGCTACGATGGCCCCGAAGATGCCCCCGAAGACCGCGCCCACCAAAGTCACCAGCAGGGCGAGGAGGGGATGGAGGTTGAGGGTCTTCCCGTAGGCCACCGCCTGTACCGGGTTCTGGAACACGGTGTGGATGAGTATGGCCAGCCCCAGCATGACCAGGCCCGCGGTGAGCCCCTTCGCCGCCAGGGCGATGATCACCGCGAAGGCGCCTCCCAGATAGCCGCCGAAGGAAGGTATATAGCTGGTGATGAAGCTGACCAGGCCAATGGCCGGCACCAGGGGCAGGCGGAGGATCGCCGCCGCGATCACCATCAGGGCGGTATCGAAGACGGCGATGATGGTGGTGCCCTTGAAATAGCCGCGGATGGAGGAGGTGACCTCTCGCAATATCATCTCTCCCGTCTCCCGTGGCACGCCCATGTGACCGGCGACCCATTCCTTCAGGGTGCCGTCATCGGCAAGGATGAACATGAGGATGAACAGGCCGATGAACGCCCCCACCAGAAAAGAGGCGAGGCCGTGCATGCTCCCCGCAAGCTCACGGGTGATGCCGTTGGTGATGGACGGCCAGGCCTTCTCTATCTGCTCCTGGGCCCACCGCGCGAAACCGCTGCTCACCTTGAGGTTGTCGAGCCAGTCCTGGATCCTCTCCGTGGCCTTTTCCACCTGGTCGGCGATGGCCCCGGCCTGCGTGGAGATGCCGTACACGATGACCGCCACCAGTCCCGCCACCACCACCACGATGACCACCAGCATGATCAGCGTGGCCAGCCAGCGCGGAATGCGATGCCGCGCCATGAAAGAGACGGCGGGCTCCAGGAGGATGCCGATGATGATGGCGACCACCAGAGGGATGACCACCTGGTGGGTCTTGGAATAGGCCATGCCGAAGACGACCACCGCCCCCACCATTCCCAGGAAAAGCCAGGATGCCGTGCCCCAGCGCCACAGCCATCCCCGTTCCGCCAATCCGCTCGAACCCTTTTCGGATCCCACCTCACATCTCCTTCCGCGCTTCCCTGCAGGTCGCGTCCCTGTCTGTCGAGGACCGTCGCCGCCGCGGACAGCGCCCCCGCATCCCGTCGGCGGATAACGGCGGGCGCCGCCCCTTCCAGCCCCGTGCAGCCCGGACCCCTCACTGCCGCCCGCTGTCTTCCGGATCCGGAGAATCTTTCCCCTCAACCAGGCGGATTTCCTGCCGCGCGACGCATGGAGCGGCGGCGGCGCGGCGAAGACCGCTCTCTCTTTCGCCATAATGGAGTAGAATCATGCTCGGGAGGGGTCGGAAAGGAGGCGGCGATGATAAGCGACGAGGCTTACCGCGACCTGCAGGCCGCGGTGGGGGATGAGAACGCCTCACGGGAGCCGGCGGTGCTCGACTCCTACGCCTGGCAGCCCTTCCTCAACGAGGACCCCGCCCTGTGGACGGCGCGCCCCGAGGCGGTGGTGCTGCCCGCCTCCGCGGAGGAGGTGCAGGCGGTGGTCAGGGCCTGCAACCGCCACGGGCTCAAGTTCAAGGCCCTGTGCACGGGATGGGGCGTGCACGCCGGCCCCACCTCCGAGGGCGTGGTACAGGTGGACCTGCGCCGCATGGACCGTATCCTGGAGATAGACGAGAAGAACATGTACGCGGTGGTGGAGCCCTATGTGAGCGGAGCCCAGCTGCAGGCGGAGGCCATGAAGCGCGGGCTCAACACCCACCTCATAGGGGCCGGGCCGGTATGCTCTCCCCTGGCCAGCGCCACCTCCATGCACGGGGTGGGACACGACGGCATCTACATGAGCTACAGCCCCCGCAACGTTCTGGGGGTGGAATGGGTGCTTCCCGACGGGGAGCTGTTGCGACTGGGCGCGCCGGGCTCCGGCCTGGGATGGTTCACGGGCGACGGACCCGGGCCGTCCCTGCGGGGGATCATGCGCGGCGCCTCGGGGGCTTTCGGCGGACTGGGTATATTTACCAAGTGCGCGCTGAAGCTCTTCAACTGGCCGGGGCCGCCGGTCCTCGAGGCGGAGGGCACGGTCTTCGACTCCGTGGTGGAACGGCCGGAGAACATGCGCTTCTACGGCTGCGTCTTTCACCGGGCGGCTGATTTTGCCGACGCGGTCTATGAACTGGGGGAGGCTGAGATCGGGTACCTCTGCCTGCGCATCACCCTGGGGTCCTTTCCCATGGCCATGGCCCCCAAGCTCTACCGCAAGCTGATGCGCGCCCCCAACCTCAGGAGCATCATCTACGACGCGCTCAGGTACCCCCTCACGGTGCTGCTGGCGGGGGATTCCGATGACGAACTCCTCTACCAGGAGGCGGTGCTCATGAAGATAGTGAAGGACCACGAGGGTATCGTCCTGGACATGCAGCTCTCTCCCGTGGCGCCCATGCTGCCCCTGAACCTCATCCGCGCCAGCCTCATCCCCGCTGCCTTCCGCCTGGGAGGGACCTTCTGCACCAACCTGGGCGAGAACGACGCCCTGGACTCCCAGATGGACTGGGCGGACGCTATCGCTGAGATGAAGAAGCCCTGGATCGAGAGCGGGGCCATACTGGACGACGGAGGCGAGAACCCCTACTTCGTGCCCTACGAGAGCAACACCTGGGCGCACTGCGAGGTGGTGCACATGTACAGCGTGCACGAGGAGAAGAGCCTGCGCGCCCTCAAGCCCATCTCCTTCCTATCCACCCTGGAGGCCATCGAGCGCTGCATGACCCCCCTCTCGGTGCTCAACCCCGAGGTGCGCAAGGCCTTAAGCCCCCTTGCGGGCCACTTCAACCGCTGGCAGAAGAGCATCTCCGCCGCCTTCGATCCCGGTCAGGCCGCGGACGCCGGCCTCTACACCGCGGAGCGGGACTTCGACACCAGCGGCGTCAGCCCGGAGAAGGTGCGGCGCTTCGAGGAGCTCCGCGAGCGCCTGCGCTGGACCGAGGACGGCCCGCCGGCCTGAAACGGCGCGCACGCGGCACGGAGGACGCGGACCACGGCAGAGGGCCGGACACCAAAAGGCCGAACAGCGGTAGCGCGATCGCCTCCCGGTCCTCGCTCCCGCATAGCGGGCCTGACCGGGAACTTGCGGCGAGACGGGCGAGACCTCCTCTCACTTTACGCATCGAAGCCCCCCTCTCCGCCGCCCCATCTCCCCGTCGCCGAGCGATGAAGCGGGCCTTCTTCCCGCGACGAAGGCGGCCGGCCTGCTCGCCGCACAGGCCGGGAGGGTCAGTCCCGCGCAGCGGGCTTTCCTGCGGCATATTCCTCGAGTACCTCCGCCACGCCGCCGAGGTACGATAAGAGAGCCCTTCCGTATTCCGGTCCCCGGAGCCCGCGCGCGTCCGGCACCGGCAACCGGGCGATCGGGCCTCCGGAACCCGACAGCGCGGGGACGATCTCCACCATGAGATCGCGCATACGCTCGACGAGGAGGAAATCCTCCTCCCAACCGGTCCAGCGGTCCCCCAGCACGAGGCCTACCGCATGGAAAGCCGCGAATACGTCCGGCCAGGCGAAGAAGGCCGGCATCTCCCCCCTCAGGCCCAGTGACGCCGCCACGCGCTCCCGGTCGACCCAGTAGAAGGCACCGCCGCGCCCTCCCCTCTTGCAGGCGACCCCTGCCCTGACGAACCCCTCCAGGACCTCGTAAACGCGCGCCTGCCGGTATTTCATCCGCGCCGCTATGCCGTTGGAGCTTCCCCCGCCCTCGGCCAGGAGATAGGTCATCACGTCCGCCCTCGCCCCCCTGCCGTAGTAGCCGCGGAGGCGGAGCATCAGGTTGGCGGGGTTCGCGAGGTCTGGCTTCCCGGAATGCCTGCGGATCCTGGGAGTTCCCCGCAACAGCTTCCAGCGCGCGAAGCCCTCGTCGGGCACCCTGCCGGACTCGCCATAGAGGCCTTTCTCCCGACGGAACAGCTCCTCCACCTCCACCTCCGCGAGGGCCCTGCTCGCCTCCTCCCTGACGCCCGGGAAGAGGTCTTTTCCCACTTCTCTGGAAACACATTCCAGCACCGCCCCGAGGGTCCTCGCGGTCCCGGGTCCGAAGATAGCGGCGATCTTCTTGAGGCGCCACGGTCTCAGGAGCGCGTGGTTGGTCACCGTCCAATCCAGGGCTTCGTCGAATATCCTCGCGTCCCGCCTCCCGAAGGCGCAGGTGGCCACGAGGAGGGCCTCGGGATCGACCACCGCCTTCCGGCAGGGCTCCACGGCCACGTACGCCCCCAGGGCCGCCCACTGGCTCCAGATGACCCCCTCAAGCGCCCTTTCCAAGCCTTCGCGCAGTCTCTCCATGTCCGATCACCTCGAGTACCGTCACGATACGGGGAAGGGCATCCGGGTCCTGATCCAGACACCACGCCGCGGCTTCCCGCGCCTCCCGCTCAGAAACCCCCATGTCGCGCAGGTCCCCAATATCTGGTTCCCCACGGTTGATGGCCCCCCAGAGTTTCAAGAAGACCAGGTGCTGCCGTGAGCAGACTCGCACCGTGAGCCGCTCCCCGAACTTCCTGGCCTCGGACTCCGTGATGATATCCGGAGGCAGCACGGTGTCCTCGTGAAGCACTATAGCCGCTGAGCTAAGCCAGTTCTTTCCCTCTCCATAGAGGTTTCCGACTCTCTCCACGGCCGCCCTGAGCTCCGCGCTGAAGAGCGGCTTCCGAAGAATCATGACCCCCTTCCTCTCCTCCACCAATCCCAGGCTGTCGATATCCCTCGTCGATCTGTTGACCATCCCCCGCATGAGCAGGGCCATGGCTCCGCATATGACGATATCCACCGGCTCCAGATCCTGGAAATCCAGCACCTTTCCAAGCGCCCTGAGCATATCCTCGGCCTTGACGAGATCCATGGCATATCCTTGATTCTACTATCATTATTAATAGTAACTATTACTATTATTATTGATATATAATAGGCTGTCAACGCTGAGAGAAACGCGGGGGGCGACCTGGAGGCTCGCCCAGTCAACCAGCATCAACCGCT
>FWPV01003765.1_pt1 | contig 33752 bp, 35 predicted proteins | sample 2228371 | NCBI WGS metagenome assembly FWPV01 (sample SAMEA103939776, study PRJEB20133) | metagenome
AACAGGTATTTTAGGTGGGCTGGAACTTGTCCGTGAGATTCCTCTGGATGGAGGGGTTCCCATAATTATGTGTTGTGACTATGCGGTTCCCGATGCAGAGGAAGAGTTAAAAAGCAGAAATGTAATCTTTTTAAAAAAACCCAGAAGAAGCCTTTTAACAAAGGAAAATATAGAAAAAGAGGTAAGATTTTTTGTTCAGACGCTGGAAAAACATTTTTCTGATATAATTAACAAAAGAGGCGAAAAAAAATCCGGTTCTCAGTTTCTCGAATGGGAAAAGGAGTTAAAAGATGAGTTTGGCATAAAAGAGCTTGCCCAGCCGGTATCAACCACACCGGGACTAAAGCTTTTGAAATCGATGGTTGCGGAACTTTCAAATGCTGAATCGGGCAACGAGATTATACTTATGATTTTGAGACTTGCAAGTGAAATTATGTCACGTGCTGTAGTTTTTGCTATTAAAAACAACAAACTCTTCGGACTGGGACAGTTTGGTCTGGAAAAGTTCATTGACCAGCCACTTAGGGCTGTAAAAAATTTATCGTTACCCATAAGCGGAAAGATAGAAGAGGTTATTCGTTATAACATGCCATACAAAGGCTACCCGCCTGATGACGAATCCCTCAGCCTGATCTATAATCAGCTTGGTGGTGACCAACCTACCGAGGTTTTTCTGGCTGCCATTTCCTCAAACGAAAAACCTCTTGTATTATTTTATGGCGATAATCTTCCTAATAAAAGGCCCATTCAGGACACTGACGCCCTTGAAATATTCTTCACACAGGCAGGACTGGCAATGGAAAGACTTTTAATAGAAAAAAAACAGTAAGGATGCCCCTATGACAGAACAACAAAGAAAGGTTATGATAGTTGACGATTCAAATGCTATGAGGGCTTTTATTATTTCAACACTGGAAGAACTGGCTGACTTTAATTTTTATGAAGCTAAAACCGGCTTTGAGGCGATAAGGGAACTACCGAGGGGAGAACTTTCCCTCATTATTTCAGACATTAACATGCCGGATATCAACGGTCTTGAACTGCTCAATTTTGTAAAAAAATCAGAGCTTTACAAAAACATTCCGGTTATTATGATTTCTACAGAAACTAAGGAAGAAGACCTGAAAAGGGCTCTTTCTATGGGCGCAGAAGCCTATCTGAAAAAACCCTTTTCGGCAGAAAGTTTAAAAGAGACGGTAAAAAAACTTTTAGGACTATAAAATGCCACAAAACAAAGCTTTAAAAGAGTTTATTGCTGAATCAGAGGAGCTTATTGAGAGCATAGAGAAAAAGCTCTTTGATTTTGAAGAGGCAAAAAGCAGGGGAGCTGAATCTCCGGAACTAATCAATGCCATATTCAGGGACTTTCACACATTAAAAGGCATTTCCGGCATGTTTGGATTTTCCAATCTTTCCAATCTTTCTCACCAGTTAGAAAACTTTCTTGATAAAATAAGGCTTGGCAAGCTTGAGCTGGATGATGACGTTTTTGCGGTTTTGCTGGAAGGAAAAGAGCTCATAGTCAATTTAATAAAAAAGATTGCCCAGGAGGGAAAAGACGATATACCTACAGAGCCATTTCTGGAAAACATAAGCGGTATTTTTACAAAAAATTCACAAAAAGAGGATGAAAGACTGTCACCTTTATTGGCACAGCTAAAAAATGTGCTTACAGAATATGAAGAGCACCGCCTGAACGACAATATTAAAAAGGGTAAAAACATTTATGCCATACAGTTTACCTTTTCCATAGAAGAGTTTGACGAAAGATTAAGCGAGATAACAGCCACATTGAAAACTGAGGGTGAGCTTATAAGTACGCTGCCAAAACCTTCTGACCAGCCGGGTAACATTATATTTTCGCTCATATTTGCCACAGATAAGAAGGCGGATGAACTAACTATCAAAAACAGATATGTCTATGAGATAGAAAAACTTAACGAACAAAAACTTATAAAAACTGAAGATAAAGAAATTTTCCAAAAAGACAGTGAAACAGGTCACCTAAAAAGCATAAGCAACACCATAAGGGTTGACATATCAAAGCTCGACAACCTTATGAATATAGCAGGAGAGCTTGTAACGGTTAAAACAGAACTGTTGCAGCTCATTGAAAAGACAAGGCTTCTGGTAAACAACACAGACTTAAGTCTTTCCCTTTCCAAAGTGATAAACTCCCTCGGGAAAAAGATAAACGAGCTGCAGGAATCTGTTATGACCGTCAGAATGGTTCCAATAAACCAGCTGTTTGAAAAACTGGAAAGAAATGTCAAAAAGATTGCCCATGAACTTAAAAAAGAGTTAACCGTGGTCGTAAAAGGTGGCGATACTGAACTGGACAAATACATCATTGAAGAGCTTGCTGACCCCCTTATGCACATAATAAGAAATGCCATTGACCATGGGATAGAACCACCGGAAGAACGTGTTAAAAAGGGAAAGCCCGAAGCAGGACGCATAGAACTTTTAGCCTACCAGAAGGGTAATAATGTTTACATAGAGGTTAAAGATGACGGCAAGGGTGTTGACCTGGAAAAAATAAGAAAAAAGCTTATTGTTACAGGTAAAATATCACAGGAACAGGATATTTCTGATGACTATCTGATACAAACAATATTTACTCCGGGGTTCAGTGAAAAGGATGTGGCGACAGAAATTTCAGGCAGGGGTGTAGGACTGGATGTGGTGAAGAGCAACCTTGCAAAGTTAAGGGGAATAGTGGATGTAAAGACAGAAAAAGATGTGGGAACATCCTTTATACTGACCCTTCCATTGACATTGATTATCATTCAGTCAATCATTATAAAAACTTCAGAAAAACTTTTTGCCATTCCCATAAACACAGTAGAAGAAGTCATAGAAATAAAAAAGGAACAGCTTCTCAAAATTTCCGGGGAAGACGTTATAAACATAAGAAATTCAGCCCTTCCTGTTTCCTATCTGGAGAGGATTTTTGATTTTGGAAACATGCCTGAAAAGTTTAACTTCCTCGTGATACTAAAAGTTGGCGAAAAAAAGGCGGGCATTGTGGTTGATGAAATAGCGGGATACAGTGATATCGTTATTAAATCAATGGGCAAGTATGTAAAAACCAGAGGTATTGCCGGTGCAACCCAGATCGGTGACGGCAAGATAATCCTCGTGCTTGACGCAGCCGGCATACTTGAAGAGATAGGTGCAAAAGTTTAACCATATCAGGGAGAGATATGCTTGACTTTTTTGGTTTAAAACAAAAACCTTTTTCAAAAACACCAGACCCCGCTTTTATATATCTGAGCAAAGAACACAGGGAAGCACTTGCAAGAATGCAGTATGGTGCCGAAGAAAGAGAGATTATTGTGGTGACAGGAGAAGTTGGTTGCGGGAAGACCACCCTTTCACGGAAACTCCTTGATATTCTGGACGACACCTTCGTGCCCTATGTTATAATTAACCCCCGGGGCACGCCTGGACAGTTTTTAAGAAATATAGTGAAAGGTTTTTCTGGCAAAGAACCCCGCCACTTCAAAAAGGATCTGATGGAGCAGATTTATGAAATTCTCTACAACTTCTACGAAAACAACAAAACACCACTTCTTATTATAGATGAGGCACAACTAATAAGCTCAAAGGACATATTTGAGGAGATACGTCTTATAACCAACTTCCAGCTGGACGACGAAAATCTGATATCTATTATACTTTTAGGACAACCAGAACTGAAGGAAAAGATGAAAAGGGGGAACTGGGAGGCTTTTAAACAAAGGATTGGCTTTTTCTATCATCTCGGGCCCTTATCAGAAGAAGACACCTTTAAATATATTGAGCACAGACTGAACGTTGCAGGTTGCAACTATAACCCTTTCAAACCAGAAAGTATCAAAAAAATTTTCCTCTATTCCAGAGGTATACCCCGTGTTATAAACCACATTGCCCAGAATGCTTTACTTATTGCTTTTGGTAACGAAAAAAAGTATATTGATAGTTCAACAATAGACGAAGCAGCAGCAGAATACACAAACTGGAATTAGTTTATGAACATTGCAGAAATAAGAAAAAAGGGTAAAAAGAAAAAAGAGGAAAAACCGGATATAAAGGAACTGCTTGAAGAGAAAGAGCAGGATAAATCAGTCAGCCTTCCTGTACCTGCAGGACAGGATATAGAAAAGGAAGATACAACTGGTAATGAAACCATTGATTTTATAGATGAAGAAAACCTTTACAAAAAATCCTCACTAAAAGAAACAAAAGATTTGAAGGAGTTTCTGTGTTTCAGAATAGGTGAAGAAGAGTATGCCCTTCATGTGTCCTTTGTAAAGGAGATAATCAAAAACAGACCCCTTACCGAAGTGCCAAAGACAATAGATTTTATTTTAGGTGTCATATCCATAAGGGGTGAGGTGCTTCCTGTCTTTGATTTAAAAAAATTGCTTGATATCCCTTTGACAGCCATATCAATCAATTCAAAAATTATTATTATTGATAATAACGGTGAAAAGGTGGGACTGGTTGTGGATGGTGTAACTCAGATACTAAAGATATCACAGGATGAAATAGAAGAAACGCCCATGAACATATCGGGAGCGAAAAAAGAATGTATTAAAGGTATTACAATGAAAGATAACAAAATGGTAAGAATACTTGACATGGAGAAAATTCTTGCCTTTTAGGAACCTATGGAAAAGAAATTTTTAATAATCCGTCTGAATGAACAAAAATTTGCGATTGACCTTAGGTTTGCAAGGGAAATAATTCCCTATTCTCTCCCCACAAAAATTCCCAATGCACCTGACTTTTTTGAAGGAGTTATTCATTTAAGGGGTTTCTTTCTGCCTCTGATCAACACAAAACGACTGCTCGGCATTGAAAACAAAAACGACGATTCAGAAAAAAAACGTAAGGTTCTTATCCTGTCTGTTTTTAAAAAGATCGTGGGACTTATGACAAGCGACGTGGAAGACATCCTTAAGGTTGATGAAAAACAGATACTGCCATCCCCGGGACTTGTTTCAAATCTTAAACACAACTACTTTTCCGGCGGTTTCTATATAAAAGAAGAAGTGATAATGATCATTGATATAGAAAGGTTGTTTACCGAACATATCCTGCCCAACAAAGTTTTAATGAAGGGAGCCGATTATTGATTATTATCTGTCCTAAATGCAACACCCGCTATGCACTGAATAAAATACCCGAAAAGAGGGACAAGTTAGGTGTAACCTGTAAAAAATGTTCCGCCAGATTTTCCGTCTCATTCAACATCATGGAAACTGCAAACCACAAAAACATTGTGGTGGCTCATGATGATTTCAGGGTTATAAATGTTATTAAAAAGATTCTGGAAAGAGGCAACTTTGCGGTGCAGGTTGCCTATGACGGGAATGCAGCTTTAAATCTTATTAGAGAAACTAAACCGGCAGCAGCCATTATTGATGTGGCGTTGCCAGGCATTTTTGGTTTTGAGCTCTGTGAAAAGATAAAAAACACACCTGAACTTAAAAACACAAAGGTTATCCTCGTTGCGTCCATTTATGACAGAACGAGGTATAAAAGAAAACCCCAGAATCTCTATGGTGCTGATGATTACATAGAAAAACATCACATACCGGACGACCTGCTGCCAAAACTTATGAAACACCTCTCAGGAAAAGAGATTGTTCCAAAGACAGAAAGGGAGGAGTTCATTCCAAAAGAGGTGCTGAAAGACAACAGAGACCTCCTCCTTGATGAAAAAAATATTGACATGGAACGTAACAGAATAAAGCAACAGGAGCACGAATATCTAACTGGCATATCAAATGTGCCCGAACGAGCAAAAAAACTGGCACGGCTCATCGTGTCTGATATAGCCCTTTATAATCAGGATATTATAAAGTCTGTGACGGAAGAGAATTTTCATATAAAGCTAAAAACAGATATTGAAGAAGGTATTTTACATCTGTCAAAGAAAATCCCCGAAGCTGCAGGTGAGGCGAAGGGCTTAATTTATGAAGCCATGAAAGAGATATTAAAAAAATGCGGTAGCGGTTGATTTATCGGCGATGGTCATAAGGAGAAATGATTATGGATATAGAAAGGGAAGAGGAAAAACGGAAACAGATAATTGACCTTAAAAACTCCTTTACCGAGACAGAGGAAAATCTTGCCATTTTTTTTGAAGCCCTCGGCGATGAAAGCTGGCGTGTAAGAAAAGAGGCTGTTGAACTTGCTATCACTTACCCTACAGACAAAATTTTAAGTTTGTTACTAAAGGGACTGTCGTCAGAAGACAATGCAGGCTTAAGAAACGCCTCTCAGGAAGCATTTACAAAAATCGGGGAAAAGGTTATTCCATTTTTAAAAGAGCGATTTCAACAATCAGATGAAGACGTAAGAAAGTTCATTCTTGATATATTCGGAGACATAAAGTCAGAAGAAGCCTGTGACTTTATGATTGAAGCGGTCAATGACCCTGTCGAAAACGTTGTCGTTGCCGCCTGTGAAAACATCGGCAAAATCAGATGCAAAAAGGCGGTTGACACTCTTTTAAAGCTACTTGCCCCGGACAAACAATGGCTGTCATTTGTCATTATTGAAGCCTTGGCACAGATTGGTGTTCCCTTTGATGCCCAAAATATCCTGCCCCTTTTCAGCATATCGCAGTTCAGAAAACCTATCCTTGATCTGTTACCCCTTATAAATTCGCCTTACGACATAGAGATTTTGAAAACCTCTTTCAGAGACAACTCTAACTACATAAGACTGAATGCAGCAAGAAAACTGCTGTCACTTTTTGAAAAAGAACCATTTAGTCTTAAAAATCTAAAAGCTACTCTGAAAGACATAATATCCTTTTCAGAGGGCTACAAAAAACTTCTTGAATCGTCTTCAGAAGATGCAAAAGCCTTTGCCCTGCTGACATTTATTAGCGAAGATGAGCAACTTTTTACCCTTATGGTTGATAATGGAAACGATGAGGCTATGGAATTTTTTGGTAATTTAATCAACTACGCTCCATTCGAAAAAACCTTTATTATAAGAAACGCCCTGACAGTCTATAAAGACAGAAAGCAGGCATATATAGCCTACCTCTGCGGACTTTTCCACATTGAAGATACGGTAAAGGCGCTTATTGATTTATGCAGAACACAATATGGACACACAAGGCAGGCGGTTGCCTTTGCCCTCGGAAGACTTGGAGGTGCAGATGCTGTTAACTGTCTCTTTAGTCTTATGCAGGATCCCTTTCCTGATGTAAGGGAACAGGCGGTTAACTCACTGTCACTTCACTTAAACAAAAACAATTTGCCCCACGGCTTAGTGGAAGAAATATTCAGTAAGGGAAAAAAGGATTTACTGATCGCACTTATTGAACTGCTTGATAAAACTGACAATATTACGGAAGAACATATAAACAGGGCTTTAAGACACCCATCAGATGAGGTCAGAGAGAAGGCTATAAGAATTATAGGGGCAAGAAATATCAATTCCCTTCTGAATGACCTTTTGTTTTACCTTACCGACGAAAACGAGCAAGTGCGATTAGCCGTAATAGAAACACTCGGAATAATAGGGAATAAATCCTGCATTGAAATTCTGTCCAGATTTCTTAAATCTGACAATTTTCAGATAAAAAGAGCTGCTGTTGAAAGTATTTATAAAATTTCTCCTGATGCCATTGGTTTATTTGAATCCCAGATATTTGAAGATCTTACGCCTTTTACCTTCTTTTGACTAATGACGCTCCTTCAGAAAGGCGTTAAACTTTCTCCTGAAAGCTTTACAAAAAAGGCGATTGAGTTTGATGATAAAGACATTTATGTGGAAACCCTGAGATTCTTCAGGGCGGTAAATCTTAATGAAGACGCAAAGAAGCTTGCCAATTATTTAATAAAAGAAAAAGGCAACCAGTATATTCCGGCACATGTAATGCAGGAACTGGAAGAAAGCGGGGTTTGATTCATGTGGGAAATGACACCGGGAATCAAACTGACCGACGAAGATTACGTTACATTGAGAGACCTCATCCGAGAAAGATGTGGCATCTATTTTGACGACAACTCCAGATACATTCTTGAAAAAAGGCTGGGGGCAAGATTAAAAGAACTAAAGTTCCAGAGTTTCAGAGAATATATATTTTTTCTCAAGTATGATAAAAGACGGGAAGAAGAATTCATTTTTATCTACGACACCATCACCACCAACGAAACATACTTTTTCAGGGAAGAATATCAGCTTAAAGCCTTTATTGAAGAAATCATTTACGAAATCGTAAGTAAAAAATCAAAAGGCGACGTAATACGGATATGGTCAGCGGGCTGTTCCACAGGAGAAGAGCCATACACCATTGCCATGCTGCTATACAGCACCAGAGAAATTTTTGATAATTACAAAATAAGCATTTTCGGAAGTGATATAAGTCACAGATGCATTAAAATAGCGAGAGAAGGGATTTATTATCAAAACTCATTCAGGACGACACCGGAAGAAAAGAAAAGAAAATTTTTTGACGATCTGGGCAACGGCGGGTTCAGGGTCAAACAACCAATAAGGGAGCTTGTAAACTTTGGAAACATAAACCTGCTGGACAGAACCAAAATTGCCTTTCTTCCAACAATGGATGTAATTTTCTGTCGAAATGTGTTAATATATTTTGACAATGTGGCAAGAAAGGCGGTTATAGAAAATTTTTATGATAAACTTGAAAAGGGGGGTTTTCTGCTTCTGGGACACGCTGAGTCTCTCATTAATATTTCCACCTCATTTGTGATAAGACATTTAAAAAATGATATGGTTTATCAGAAACCCTGATTAATCTTATGAAAAAAATTCTCATAATTGACGACTCACCATTTACCCGCAAAGTTCTCAAAGAAATGATTGAAAGCGACCCAGGTCTTTCTGTTATAGACATAGCCACAAACGGTATTGAAGGATTAAAGAAGGCTATCAATCTGAAACCTGATCTGATAACACTGGATCTTGAAATGCCCGAAATGGATGGCTTTTCCTTTTTACGTTTCCTCATGAGCCAACAACCAACCCCTGTTATTGTGGTTTCAAGCCTATCCTCTTCAGATAATGTTTTCAAAGCACTGGAACTGGGTGCTGTTGACTTTGTCCCCAAACCCACCAGCCAGGCATCACTTAAGCTACTTGAGATAAAAAGAGACCTGCTTTTTAAGATAAAGGCTGCCCTCGCTTCTTCAGTATGCAAAAAGGACGAAAAAGAGATTACAGAAAAGCCTGAAAAAAGGGCAGTTAGAAAAGAGCTGAACATTATTGCCATAGGTGCCTCAACAGGCGGTCCTCAGGCAATTCAGACCATTCTTACCGGACTGAGAGAGTTTCATAATGCTGCTATCGTTATCGCTCAGCATATGCCCGAAGGTTTTACAAAGGTGTTTGCAGAAAGACTTAACCGACTAACGAACTTTGATGTCTCTGAAGGCAAAAACGGAGAAATTTTAAAAGAAGGATCTGTATATATTAGCCCGGGTGGACATCATATGAGGGTGGTTAAAGAAAAAACACGCTGTGTAATAAAGGTTGAGCAAAAAGAAGACCACGATATCTATGTTCCCTCCGTTGACCACCTTTTCACATCTCTTGTTCCTTTTGCAAAAAACACAATCGCCATAGTTTTAACAGGCATGGGATCAGACGGAAAAGCCGGTGCCATTGCCTTAAAAAATGCCGGGGCAGAAATCTGGGCGGAATCGGCAGAATCTGCTATAATTTACGGCATGCCGAGGGCTGTTGTCAGTCTTAACATTGCCGATGCCATTCTGCCGCTTTGGGATATACCGAATGCCATCAAAAAAAAACTTTGTGATTATGATTGAATTTTTTCTCCGATGATTTTATCATTTATAAAGAGGTTAAGCTATGTCTAAGGAGCGTGCAGAAGAGTTTTTTAACACATTTAAAAAAACAGCGGAGTTTGTAAAAGAGCTTCTTCATGACAATGAGCGACTGAGATTTCAACTTGCACGCCTTCAGGAAGAGCTAAAATCTTACAAAAGCAAAGGTGAGTCACTGGATGCCCACGCCGAGTGTCACCAGAAGATAGCAAAGCTGGAGGAAGAAAAAAAAGAAATTCTCGAACGCTTCAGACAGGTGGAGAGTGAAAACAAAAACTTCGCCGAGAAATATCTTGAAGTGGAGAGTGAAAATAACAACCTTGCAAATCTCTACATAGCCAGTTACCAGTTACATTCCACCCTCAATTTTAAAGAAGTAGTCCAGATTATCATGGAGATTGTTATAAACCTTATCGGAGCCGAAATTTTCGTTCTCTTTATCCTTGATGAAAAAACCAATGAGCTCACACCCATTGCTGCAGAAGGACTGGAGCTTTCAGAAGTTACAAATGTAAAGCTCGGAAAAGGCACTATTGGAAAGGCTGCAAAAACAGGGGAAAATTACTTCAGCGAAATAATTACCATGTATGACCAGTTTGATCAGGATCTGCCGATTGCCTGCATCCCGCTTAAAATTAAGGAACGCACCATCGGGGTGATTGCCATCTATAAACTTCTACTGCAGAAGGAGCGGTTTACTGATTTAGACTATGAGCTTTTTACCCTGCTGGCGGGACATGCAGCAACAGCAATTTTTAGTGCCAAGCTTTACACCGAGTCTGAAAGGAAGCTTTCTACCATACAGGGTTTTATAGACCTTCTTACGAAATAACGGGGGAACGTAACAATGGCTAATATTAACATACTGGTTGTAGAAGATTCACCCACCATGAGACAGCTTATTGTTTTTGCCTTAAAAAGACTTAAAGACATCTCCGTTACGGAAGCTTCCGATGGTGTTGACGGTTTAAAAAAACTTTCCAACCAGAAATTTGACCTTATGATAGCCGACATCAACATGCCTATCATGGACGGACTTAAACTGGTCAGTCTGGTAAGACAGGATCCCAAATATAAAGACATGCCCATAATTATAGTCACAACAGAAGGGGCAGAAGAAGATAAAAAAAGGGGCTTAACGTTGGGTGCAAACGCCTATCTAACCAAGCCCGTTCAGACAACACAACTTATATCAACTGTGAGAGAGCTTTTAAAACTATAACGGTATGAAGATGTTTCGTTGTAAGGCTTGTTACTTTATTTATGATGGCGAAGATGCTCCCGCTTTGTGTCCAAAATGCGGTGCACCGAAGGAAATATTTGAGCAGGTTCCGGAAGCAACAGCGGCACTTATATTAAGGTCAAGAAAAGGCAACGATTTGCTGATAAAAATGGCTGCCTTACTCGAAGATGTTAAAACGGTTGCCAGCGAGGGAGTAAAAGAAAATCTTGACCCGGCTTGCCTGCAGATTTTTCAGCGTATTGAGGAAAATTCCCTGCTGTTTAAAAATATTGTAATTACAGAAATTCAATCCCATGTTTCAAAAACAAAATGGGGTTAAAAAAGGAGGTAATGTTATGAAATGGCAATGCACAGTATGCGGTTATATCCACGAAGGTCCGGAACCACCTGATGTGTGTCCTGTTTGTGGTGCTGACAGCAGTAAATTTACAAAAATTGATTAGTCTGCGAAACCAATAGCTTAATCTTTATAAAAAGGGGGTGAATTTAATGGCATACTTTATTAACGATGACTGTGTCATGTGTGGCAGCTGCAAGGATGAATGTCCAAACGGCGCCATTAGCGAAGGTGATCCTAAATACATCATAGATGAGAGCAAGTGTGATGACTGCGGCACCTGTGCCGAGGTCTGTCCCGTAGGATCTCCTCAGCCAAAAAAATAACCACCAGTGGGGGGCTGTCTTTTAAGAAAGACAGCCTTTTTTATTTCAAGGTTTCAAGGTTATTATCTGTTTTTCCAGCTTTTTTTCCCACTCCCAGGCGGTTTTGATTATATAAGACAGGTCATCATACTCAGGCGTCCATGAAAGCAGCTTTCTTATTTTGCTGCTGTCTGCAATCAGTACAGGCGGATCCCCTTCCCGTCGTGCCCCTTCAACCACATTAAAATTTATCCCTGTTACCTTTTTAACCTCTTCCACCACTTCTTTGACAGAAAAACCGTGTCCGTAACCGCAGTTGAACACATCGCTTCTGCCGCCATCAATAAGATATTTAAGTGCTATGAGATGGGCATCGGCAAGATCATCAACATGTATGTAATCCCTTATGCAGGTTCCGTCTTTAGTTGGGTAATCTGTGCCGTAAATGGTAAGTTTTTCAAACTCACCCTTAGCTGTCTTCAGTGCTCGTGTTATAAGATGTGTTGCAAACTTATAAGTCTGCCCGATCCGACATTTAACATCTGCACCAGCTACATTAAAATATCTGAGTGCCACATAGTTAATCATGCCCGCAACCGCCATATCCCTTAATACACCCTCCACCGCAAGTTTGCTTGCACCATATGGATTTATAGGCTTTTGAACCGTGTCCTCCGTAACAGGTATTCTTTCAGGAATTCCATAAGTTGCGGCGGTAGAAGAAAAGATAAATTTATTTACACCTTCTTCAGTCAAGGTTTCCAAGAGATTGATGGTGTTTATGGTGTTATTGCGGTAATATTTTAAAGGTTGCCTAACCGACTCATCAACCTGTATAAAGGCTGCAAAATGCATTACAGCATCAGGCTTGAAATAACGCACCACCGTTCGCAGAGCCTCCTTATCGGACAAATCACCTTCAAACAGCTCCCCGTAAAGAACAGCCCATCTGTTTCCTGTTGACAGGTTGTCATAAACAGCAACTTTATAACCATTTTCACCCAGTGCCTTAACAACATGACTGCCGATATAACCTGCTCCCCCCGTTACCAGAACTTTCATTGTTTCCCTTCCTCCTTTTAAAGATCTTTCAGATTTAAACCATATATGGACAAGGCACTGTTCAAGGCTTCCTCAAAATTTTTACCCGCACCGAGTGCCTTTAAGGTTGATAAAATGACGGTAGGATCGCTTTTTTTCACAATAGAAAGTAAAATCATAAGGCTTTCTTTGTAAAGCCTTTTTACCTCATCCTGTGGCAGAGAAAGCCAGTTTTTTGGAAACTGAAGATAGTTATACTCAGGCTTTTCATATGACAACTCTTCTTTTGTTCCATAAATGCGTGAGAAATACTGGGCTACCGCCTCATTAAACCACAAGGGACAGTTACCCTTAGTAACACCCTGAATAACCAGATGAGCATATTCGTGAAAAATCAGCTCTTTCAGAAGGTTAGATGCCATAGGCTTTCTAACCATAATCCTCAGCTTTCCGTCATAACCGCCCTGTGACCAAACTGGAAAGATGGTGTAGTCATTATATTCGCTTCCGAAGTAAAGTATAATCTGAATCTGTGTCTCCGGATACCATTCAAAAAATTTCCCCGCCTGGTCATAGGCTTCGTCTGCAAACCTTGATACAAGGCTAAGAATTTCTTCGTCTTTTTGCTGCCCCTCACGCCAGTATATGACGAACCTTTTGTTGCTGTCACTACTGTCTCTTGAGACAAAATGACGTTCTTTATAAACTTTATCAAGCCTTTTTTGTAACTCTGCCGTTTTTTCCGGATACTCTTCCATGAGTTCCTTCAATAAGTTTTCGGCATAATAAAGATCGTTTTCCTGAAAATAGATTTCTGAAAGAATAACCTTTACGTGATAACGATAGGCTGGCTCTTCAACCAGATTTTTCGCCAGATTTTTCGCCATGGCATAATCTTTTTCCCGATAATAGCGGACAAAAAGGTCAAACTCTCCTTTCCCTTCAGCCAGTAACGCCTGAGAAATGAGAGTAAAAATGACTAAAAATGAAAATAAAGTTCTTTTTATAGACAAGGTTCCTACAAATTTTTTATCAGTGATTCGTTTTGTTCCACTTTAACGGCACTCTTCTCTTCTTTGAGCCAGTCATTATAATAGATGGTGCGTTTACTGTTCAAGAACTCTTCATAAAAGGCTTTACAGTCCTCTCTCGTGGCGTCCCATTCCTTTATCTCTTCATCAGCCAGCATTATGATATAAACCGCATCGTCAGACATATAAACCTTTGACAGCATGTTTTTATTTTTGTTCAGCTTTATAATATCACTATCAAGTCCCTTTATTTTTGATAATGCGACAGGAAGCGGTCCCAGCGGACTAAACCAGTCAGTGGTTTCTTTTTTTCCAAAGGTTTTGGTTTTAACTGCTTCTTCCGCCTTCTTTTTAGCCTCGTTAAGTGCCTTTTCCCTTAGGGCACCTTCTTTAACCTTATCTTTTACTTCCTCATAGGAAAAATAGCCCTTATTGAATTTTTCCACTTTACCCACCACAACGCCCTTAGAGATGTTTAAGGGTCCGAATGTGCCTTTTTCTTTTGTTTCATATACAGTCTTGACCAGCTCAGGTAAGGACCCCAGCTCTCCAAAAACCGGATTTTCCTTTTCAACCACAGCTTTTTTTAGTTTTCCATCTTCTGTTCCCTTGCCGAGGGCAGCCAGCAGGTCATTTGCCTTTTTTATTGCGTATAGCCGTGCCTTCTTTTCTTTAACAAGATTCAAAACCTCCTGCTTAACCTCTTCAAAACCCTTATAACCTTCCTCCTTAACATCCTCCGCCTTTATTATGTGATAACCATACTCAGACTCCACAACACCTGATTTATCGCCTTTTTTCATTCCCGACACGGCTGCAGCCATTTTGGGCGTCATCCGGTCAAGGGACACCTCACCTATAAAACCACCTCTTGACTTTGTGCCATCATCATTATAACGTGCCGCCACCTTGGAAAAGTCTTCCTTTGCTGCCAGTTTTGCAGCCTCTTCAATCCTTTTTTTAGAAGCCTCCTTATCCTTACCAAAGGCAACAAAAATATGTCTCAACACAAAAGTTCTGGGCTTGTAAAACTCGGTTTTGTTTTCCTCGTAATACTCCTTCAGTTCCTTTTCTTCCACCTTTACATTTGCAAGGAACTCGTCAAAAGGTACAAAGTAGTAAGAAACCATGGCATTCTCAGGTTTTTTGAACAGCTCTTTTTTTTCTTCATAATACTTTTTCTCTTCTTCAGGTGTTGTACTCACACCTTTTAGAAACTCCCTATAACTGAAAGGAATATAGCTGACTTTTATTTTCTTATTTTTAAGCTCATAATAATCTTTCACATCCTTCTCGTTAACATTTACAGAATTTTTTATAACCGCCATTGTCTTTCTTATAAGAAGCGTGCGTTCAAGGTCCTTTTCATACATGGAAGGAGAAAGTTTCATGTAATTCAGTACCGCAAGATAACGGTCTCGGCTAAACTGTCCGTTTTCCTTAAAAGCCTCCTGCTTTTTTATCTCTTCTATTATCTCGGCTTCGGAAACCTTCATTTTCAGTTCTTCCGCCTTTTTAAGCAGAATCGTCCTTTCCACCAGCATATCCCATGCCTCAGCTTTTATCCTCTCTTTAAACAGTTTGTAATCAAACCTGTCTCCAAAAGCCATCCTGTACCCTTCCGACAGCCTGCTTATGGCATCCTGGTACTCAGCCAATGTAATTTCTGTTTTGCCCACCTTGCCAACCACATTCATTTCCCGTTCCCTCATACTGCCAACGCCCCACAGAACAAAAACAATAATGATAAGAGAAAGAATAAACTTAATCGCAAGAGATGAAGCCCTTTTCCTTAAAAAATCCAGCATTTTGCCTCCATTTTTTTATTTGCTTTAATAACCTAAATATGATAAAAAAAGTTTAAAGAAAAAGCAAATCCTTATGGAAAAAAAAGTTTTCTGTCAACACTGTAACGAAGAAGTATTAACTTACTCTGTAATGAAAGACGGCAGTGAGGAAATCTGTTGCCTTTACTGCGGACTTCCTTTAAAAAAATCGGAACGAGCAGGACAAATAAAAAGAAAGGATGATATTATAATTCTTCACGCTGACGATTCGGCGTTTATGAGGGAGCTTGTTAAGGACATTGTGGAGAAAAACGGTTTGTGTAATCATTTTTTCCCCTTTAACAATGGTGAAGAATTGATAACCAGATATGTAAACCTGTTACGTGAAGACCAACAAGCAGGGCTTGTGATACTGGATATAAGAATGCCCTTTTTATCAGGCTTAAGCACCGCAATAGCCATTAGAGCGATAGAAACTGCCATGACCACAAAAAAGGTTCCTATACTATTCTTTTCTGTAAAACAGGCGGATGACGAGCTTAAAAAGTTTATTACCCACACAACCCCGGCATTTTACCTGAATAAGGGAGCCACAGAAAACATAGAAGACCTTGAAAAACGCCTTGTTTATGCACTAAAATCCATTCTTTCCGGTCGTTAAAATTTCTGTTACCCTTAAAACTTATAGGCTGTAAAAAGATAGACGGTTCCAAAACTAAGTGACCTTGTACTGCAACCACTGAATCCGGCTTCACACAACATATCAGAAAATTCCGAAGGTTTTGGAAAACTGTCTATGGATTTAAAAAGGTAGTCATAGGCTTCTTTTCTCGAAAAAAAAGATGCAATAAAGGGCATAAAATATTTTAGATAAAAGCGGTATATATATTTAAACCGATTTTGCGGCATAGAAAATTCAAGAAAAACAGCCTTTCCCCCCTTTTTAAGGACACGTCTAATCTCTTTAAGTGCCATAACCGTTTCGTGCATATTTCTTATGCCGAAGGCACAGGTTATGACACCGAAACTCTCGTCTCTGAAAGGCAGTTCGTAACCCGAGGCAACAACGGGTATAAATACTCCTTCCTTTATCTTTTCCTTTGTTTTGTAAAGCATTTTGTAACTTAAATCAACCCCTGTCACCCTGTATCCCTTCTTCAAAGCCCCTTTTGCACTATCCCCGGTTCCTGTCGCCAGATCCATAACCAGATTGTCCCTTGCAGGACAAATCTCCTTTAACATCATGTAACGCCAGTAATAATCCTGAAAAAATGAGAGTGTGTGGTTTAAAAAGTCATAGTTTTCCACTATGTTGTCAAACATTGACTTTATTGTGGCTGTTTCTTTCATGAGATAAAAAGAAGATTTTTTAAAGTTTTACAACAGAGATATCATGTTCTACCCTGTGTTCCTCTTCCTTCGGAAACTCCCTGCCCATTTTGCAGCTTCCGTTAAAACTTGAACCCTCTTCTATTATAAGTGACGGCGTAACTATCTTGCCGTTTACATCAGAATTTTTCTTAAGGATAATCTTTTCTGTTGCATATATTTCACCTCTAACCCTGCCCGATATGATGGCTTTGGCAATCTTGCAAACACCTGTTATGGCTCCCGTTTCTCCCAGAATCAACGTATCGCTTCCTGTTATTTCACCATCCACCATTCCGTCAACCCTCAACGTGCCCTGAAAAACCACCTTGCCTTTAAATTCTGTGCCAATTCCGAGAAAGGTTAAAACATCCACATTATTAGCTTTTATCTTCTCTTCTTCAACAGGCTGTCTTTTTGTCTGAAACATAAGTTAAAACCTCCCTTTTTTAATTAAATTCTACAACAACCTCACCGACAACGTTGCCCACTGAATTTTTAACAGGCAGTTTCCAGTATTTTTCCAACAGGGTAACCTCTCTCGGATTGAGCCAATCAATTTTTTCCATAGCCTTAACAAAGACCGGTTCTACAGCCCTTGCAGAACCATCCTCTACCTTCATAGCCAATGCCTCCATCCTGTTCACATTAAAGGCTGCATAGACACCATCGGCTCCAACCTTTGCAAATATCTTACCCGAAGTAACCTTTATCACATCTGTGCAGAGTCTGTCTGTGCCGCCAACCATTTCGGGATAGTCAAGCGCCGCCTTCAAAAGCTTTCGCACCTTACTCTGACTTATTTCCAATTTTAATGCAAGATTTTTATAAGCGATGGCTATGTTTTTAAGCGGTATAAAGAAAACAGGCAGTCCGCAGCCATCGGTAACGGTTTTCACTTCTTCCCGGGCGATCTCTGCATAATCTGCGACTATCTCATGTATCTCCTTTTGTACAGGATGCCATGGTTTAAAATAAGTTTCCTTATCATAGCCTTTATACTGACAGACAAGTAGCAGACCCGCATGTTTTGCTGAACAGTTGTGGTATATGGGGGACGGTTTTATACCTTTCACCTTAAGCTCTTCAGCCGCCTTTTTATAGGATGGATAGGCAGCACCGCACTTTAAAAAGCTCTCGTCAAGCCCAGCCTTTTTCAGTATGCTTTTCACCACATCTATCTGAAATGGTTCTCCGTTCAAAGAGCCGCAAAAGGCGGCGATTTCTCTTTCCGTGAGCCCATAGAGATCATCCAAATGGTTGAGCATTAATGGTATTGCCTGAAGCGGCTTTGCGGAAGACCTTAAACAGGTGTAGTGGTTTTCATTGCCTCTGCTGAACATAACCTCACCCTTATTGTTAACCACAACTATGTGGCAACGGTGTATATTTTCCGCAAAGTCTCCCCTTTTTACAATTATAACCGCCTCTTTCATTTAGTCCACCAATGCGAAAAACTTTTTTATTGCCTTTTCTATATCTGCCGCAGAGGAAGAACCGCCCTGTGCTAAACTCTTTTTTCCACCGCCCCTTCCGTTTACCTCAGCCATTATTTCCTTCAAAAGTTTACCGGCATCATACTCAACCATATTGTCAGGCACAAATAACAGGTAGTTAGCCTTACCATCAATATTTGAACTGATAAATATAAGTGCATCCTTTTCTTTGTCTTTTATGCTGTCCATTGCATTTCTCAGCTGGGTCACATCAGAGGATGTGATTTTTGTTGCAACAGCCCTTTTGCCGTTTTTAAGCTGTTTTATCTCCATTTTTTCATTTGCCTGATAGTTGGAAAGCTTAAGCTGTAACGACTCCAGTTCCTTTTCAAGCTCTTTTTCCCTCTTCAACAGCCTTTCAATTTTGTTTTCCAGATCCCGTGGAGAGGTCTTCAAAAGATGGGCAAGGCTTTTCAGCTGTTCCCATAACTCAGAAACCCACCTGAAAGCGGCTTCGCCTGTTACCGCCTCTATCCTTCTTACACCGGAAGCAACACTTTCTTCAGAAATAATTTTAAAAAAGCCCAGTCTACCCGTCTCTGTCTGATGGGTACCACCGCAAAGTTCTCTGCTTACATCTTCGACAGTCACCATTCTTACCACGTCACCATATTTTTCACCAAAAATTGCCATAGCTCCCGCTTTAACCGCTTCATCATAAGGTAGTATGGAGATATTAACCTTTCTGTTTTCCCTTATCCAGCTGTTGACCAGTCTTTCTATCTCTCTTAATTCTTCCTCTTTTATGGCTGTAAAGTGAGTAAAATCAAACCTCAGTCTATCAGGTGTGACAAGACTTCCGGCCTGTTTTACATGGGCACCAAGCACCTTCTGTAACGCTGCCTGTAGAAGATGGGTAGCCGTATGATGGCTTGCCGTATTTTCACGAATCCTGTCTTTCACCTGAAGAACCGCAACATTTCCTATCTTTACAAAGCCTTTCTTTACCACACCTTTGTGTACGATTAAATCGCCAACCTTCTTGGTGTCCGTAACTTCTATAAAAAAAGTTTCACCTTTAACTTCACCCACATCGCCAACCTGTCCGCCTGACTCTCCATAAAATGGAGTCCTGTCAAAAATAAACTCTCCCACCATACCCTCAGAAAGTTCTGCCTTTTCAACGCCTTCAGCCACAATTTTTGACAATTTTGCTTCAGCTCTTAATGTATTGTAACCAAGAAACTCCACTTTCAAATCCTGTGCGAGCCTTTTATATAGTTCAGAAATAGCCTCTTCCTCTCCTTTCCAGCTCTGGCGAGCCCTCTCCTTTTGCTGTTCCATCTGTGACTCAAAACCTGTCATATCAAGCTCTATGTTGTGCCCTCTCAGTATATCCTGGGTCAGATCAACAGGAAAGCCATAGGTGTCATAAAGCCTGAATGCCACATCGCCGGGAAAAACCCTTTCCCCTGTCGCCTTTATTTCATCAAGCCTTTCAAAAAGGATTTTAAGCCCTGCATCGATGGTCTCCAGAAATCTTTCCTCTTCATTAAAAATCACCTTCTGAACAAGCTCCATGTTGCCTTTTAATTCCGGATATGTATCTTCCATAACCGTTGCCACAAGAGGAGCCAGTTCAAACAAGACAGGTTTTGAAAAACCAAGCATTTTGGCATGTCTTATGGCACGTCTCATTATCCTTCGTAACACATAACCACGACCCTCGTTTGACGGAAAAACGCCGTCCGAAATTAAAAAGGTCATCGCCCTTATGTGGTCCGCTATAACCTTAAGGTGGGCATCAATTTCGGCATTTTCTCCGTAATTTACCTTGGCAAGGGCAGCCATTTTTTCTATGTAAGGGAAAAGAAGGTCTGTTTCAAAGTTTGACTTAACACCCTGAAGAACAGAAGATATGCGTTCAAGACCCATGCCTGTGTCGATACTTGGATTTGGAAGGGGCTCTAAGGTGCCATCCTTTTTTCTGTTATACTGCATAAAAACCAGATTCCATAACTCCAGGTATCTGTCACAGTCGCATCCCACCGCACAGTCTGGTTTTCCACAACCTACAGAGTCTCCCTGATCAATAAGAATTTCGGAACAGGGACCACAGGGACCCTCATCGCCCATAGCCCAGAAATTGTCTTTTTCCCCAAGTCTGACAATCCTTTTGGGAGAAATATTTGCAACCTCCTGCCATAATCTGAAAGCCTCATCATCATCTTTATAAACGGTTACCCACAGTTTTTCCTTCGGGAGCCCCATCTCTCTGGTTAAAAAATCCCAGCCAAAAAAAATCGCCTCTTTCTTAAAATAGTCTCCAAATGAGAAGTTTCCCAGCATTTCAAAAAAGGTATGGTGCCTTGCGGTATAACCTACATTTTCAAGGTCATTATGTTTTCCGCCCGCCCTTACACATTTCTGGGAACTGCATGCCCTTTTGTATGGTCTGGTTTCTAACCCCAGAAAAATGTCTTTAAACTGATTCATTCCTGCATTGGTAAACAAAAGTGTTGGATCATTTTTAGGAACCAGACCTGAACTTTTTACAATCTGATGCCCCCTCCCGGCAAAATAATCTAAAAATTTTTTTCTGATCTCACTCCCCTTCATAAACACCCCTTTTTCTCAAAAACTCCATAATTTCTGATGTCCCAAAACCTTTGCTTTTGAGATAAAAAAACATCTTCTGCAGGCCCCTTTTGTCCAGCTTACTTTGTCCCTTACTTTTCTTAAGAAACCATCTCTCCATTGCCTCTTCCCCCAATGTTTCAAAGGATTCCGGCACAGGTAACCTTTTTCTTTGCAAATATCTTTTTATATACAGTCTACCGTACCCCCGTGAGGCAAGCAGTTCGGCATAATATTCACCATTTTTTTTGTCATCAATAAAACCAAGTGACTTCAACTCATCCAGAACCATATGGGCTTCAACAAAATTTTCAGGAAACTTCCTCAGCAGTTTTTCTCTCAACACCGCTTCAGAATAAACAAATCGTTCCAGCAACTTATAGGCATATTTTCTAATCAAAACCTTTCTATCTTGGGTTCTGTCTTCTCTTTTGATTGTTCCCCTCCATCTTCAACCGATGTTGTTTTATCAGAGGAAGTGTCTATCCCGCTGACTTTAAGGGCAAAATCGGCTGGATTGGTGGCATTTTTAAGTGCATCCTCATAGGTGATTAAATTCGCCTTGAAAAGCTCATAAAGGCTCTGATCAAAGGTCTGCATACCATAAACCATTTTCCCTTCCGCTATGGCATCTCTTATAGCCTTTGTCCTTGTGGGATCTTCAATCAATTCTCTGATTCTTGCAGTTGCCAGCAATATTTCAACCGCCGGCACCCTTCCCCTTCCATCCACCCTCGGCACAAGTCGCTGTGAGATTACAGCCTTAAGGGTCGCAGACAACTGATATCTTATCTGCTGCTGATGGTGTGGCGGGAAGATTCCAACGATACGGTTTATCGTTTCGGTGGCATCCATTGTGTGCAGCGTGCTTAAAACAAGATGACCTGTTTCTGCCGCCGTCAGGGCTATCTCTATGGTTTCCGGATCCCTCATTTCGCCAACAAGAATTATGTCCGGATCCTGTCTTAGTGCAGCCCTCAGCGCGTTTGAAAAGCTAAGTGTATCAAAGCCAACCTCTCTCTGAACTATGATACTCCTGTTGTCTCTGAATAAATACTCAATGGGATCCTCTATGGTAATAATATTTGCTGTGAAGTTGTTGTTAATATAGTCAATTATTGAGGCAAGAGTGGTTGACTTACCGGAACCAGTAGTTCCTGTGACAAGAATAAGCCCTCTTTTTTCGCTCGCAATCTTTTCAAGCACAGGCGGCAATCCAAGCTCTTTAAATCCCTTCACCACCATGGGGATTGCCCTCATTACCGCACCAACACTACCTCTCTGTTTAAAGAGATTAACCCTGAACCTTCCAACGCCGGGCACACTGTAAGCCATGTCATAGTCCAGTTTTTCATCAAACTCAGCCTTTTGTTTGGGAGTCATAATGCTGTAGAGCATCTCTGAAAGTTCATCAAAACCAATTACCCTCGCATCCTTTAATGAACCTAATCTGTCATTACACCGATAAACCGGCGGTTTGCCCGGTTTCAGATGGATATCAGAAGCCCCTATTTTCATTGCGGTCTTAAGTATTTCATCAAGAACGGGGTTACCCATTTAGTCTCCCTTATAAAGATTGTGTTTTTCCAGAATTGCCCGCTCCAGCTGTGCCATAAGCTCCGGATGTTCCCTCAGATACTGTTTTGCGTTTTCCCTTCCCTGCCCGATGCGTTCACCTTTATAGGAATACCATGCACCACTCTTTTCAATCAACCCTTCTTCGGAAGCAAGGTCAAGCACATCACCTTCCTTTGAAATACCAACACCATATAATATATCAAACTCAGCCTCCTTAAAAGGAGGTGCTACTTTGTTTTTAACAACCTTAACCCTTGTCCTTGTCCCAATCTTGTCGTTACCCTCTTTTATGGGGGTTATGGGACGGATATCCAGTCTTACTGAAGAGTAAAACTTTAAGGCATAACCACCTGTTGTTGTCTCCGGATTCCCAAAAAACACGCCGATTTTCGAACGTATCTGGTTTGTGAAGATAACGGTGGTTTTGGATTTTGAGATAGCAGCGGTTAATTTTCTTAACGCCTGAGACATGAGCCTTGCCTGCAGTCCCATGTGGGCATCACCCATTTCTCCTTCAATCTCTGCCTTTGGCACTAAAGCAGCAACAGAGTCAATAACAAGCACATCAAGAGCACCGCTTCTGATCAGAACCTCAGCAATCTCAAGTGCCTGTTCCCCTGTATCTGGCTGAGAAATAAGAAGCTCATCAGTTTTAACCCCCAGTTTGTTTGCATAAACCACATCAAGGGCGTGTTCCGCATCTATAAAAGCTGCAGCCCCTCCTTTCTTTTGTGCCTCTGCAATCACGTGTAAACAAATGGTGGTTTTACCAGACGATTCGGGACCAAAAATTTCTATTACCCTTCCTCTCGGAACACCACCCACACCGAGTGCAATATCAAGTGAAAGGGAGCCCGTTGATATGACATCTATATCTTTCTCAAGTGCATCGCTGCCCAGTTTCATTATGGAACCTTTCCCAAACTGTTTTTCAATCTGGGACATGGCTATTTCCAGAGCCTTGCTTTTCTGCCTGTCTTCTGACATAACTCCTCCTCTTGATAATCAGTTTTATCGGTAAAATTTTAACTTTTTTAGGAAATATTGTCTATTTTTTTTAAGACCGATCAAAATTTACTTTGCACAGCGAAAGCCGAGACAGTTGCTGGTGTAGTCGGCTGTAAAGAATATGCTGTAGGAAGCACGTGCAGTATATTTATTACCGTTATACCCCCAGCCGCCACCTTTCGCCGCCCTCCTCGGGTCTGCAGGATCTTTGGCATTCGGATGGGGACTGCTTGTCCATTCCCAGACATTGCCAGCCATATCATAAACTCCGTAATAGCTTTTTGATTTCTCAAAGCTGCCTACGGGAACGGTCTGGCGGTTTTTGTAAGATACACCTTTTGTGTATAAATTGGCATACCCATGAAAAAATTCATTCCCCCAGGGGTATATATTTCCATAAGGTCCACGGGCTGCCTTTTCCCATTCAATCGCCGTTGGAAGCCTCTTGCCCACCCATTCACAATAGGCTTTGGCGTCATACCATGTAACATTCACAACAGGATGATTCGCCAGTTCCTCCGGAAATGTGCCGTTCTGCCATATCGTGTAATCACTGTTTATAGCATTTCTTGGGGCTTCCCTTTTTGTCGCATCAACAAAACGTTTGTACTGTGCGTTTGTAACTTCATACTTGTCTATGTAGAATGACTGGACATATACTGTCTTTTCTGGTGCTTCAAACATTTCACCTAAATTGCTGCCTATGATGGCATTACCCCCGGGAATGAAAACCATTTCCTCATATTCATAGACGTTACTACCTTCATTTTCGCCAAAAGAAAGCCGTTTAAATACGCCGCCTACAAACTCTTTTATTGTTTCCTCCTGGTTTGCATGATCTTCTAAGGAGATTCTGTCCTGAAACAAAACCCCTTCATAATTTAAAAACACTATTTCCAGAAATTTGCGACCACCTTCCTCAACAATCTGCGGAAACAATGCAAAATCAATATCGTTGCCCAGAATTAAATCTGAAAGCTTGTTAATATAGGTTTCTCTGTCTGGCATATAGTTAATACCATTACCGTTGCCTGACGAAAGCAACTTAATTGTGGTGTTTCTGTTAATGACCGCATAGGTGTTAAACTCCGCCACCTTTTCTCTGATTGCATAGGTCATTCTGACATTCTGGGAGTTATCCCCTGCCTTCTGAAACAAATCGGTCACAAGAATAGAGTATTTTTGGGCAAATGAAACCTGAACCGCCACAAAAAAGAACAAAAGTGAAAAACAGATTTTTTTCATCATATTTATTTTATCAAAAAAAACACAAAAGCTACAGTCTTAATTTTTTCTAACCAACAAAAAACTTTTCGGCTATTATTGTTAAAACTTTAGTGAAAATTTTGCCTTCTGCCAGAACATCGCCAATATTTTAATAAAAACCACCAAACCGCAGGCAGTCTATTTATTTGTTGTAAGACTCAGCAAATACTTTGCCATGTGGCACATTTCGTGCTAATATAAAAACCCATTATGGAAATGCTTATAGATTTTGCTGAAAGTTTTCTGGAAGAGGTGATTCACTTACTGCCCTACTTTTTTGCAGGGGTAGGAATAGAGGCACTTATACGGACTTACAAATGGCACGTAAAGATAAAAAACACCATAAAAAAATACGGAGCCTATTCCATTATTATAGCAACAATACTTGGAATGATCAGCCCTCTTTGTGCCTGTGGTGTTTTGCCCTTATCACTTGGACTCTTTTTCGGCGGAGTACCATTTTCCACCGTGATGGCACTTTTAATCTCTTCTCCGCTTTTAAGTCCTTCCGGTTACACATTGACACAATGGGAGCTGGGCACGCAATGGGCGATAGCCAAAACGGCATCTGCAGCCTTTATGGGGCTTTATGCCGGATTTCTGACGCTTTTTCTGGAAGACAGGTTTTTTAAACACCACCAGATACTGAAATTGACAGAAATTCCACATGACATGGACTTCCACGATCCGGATTTCCCCATAGAAGAGTTAAGATGCAGCTGTCACATGCAGATGAGCCATAAAGTTGAAGAAAAAACAAAAAATAAATTCTTAATCTTCCTTGCGAAGTTTTGGGAAGGCACAATTAGGATAGGTAAATATTTTCTTATTGGTGCATTTTTTGAAATTCTGATACTTAAATTTGTTCCGTCAGACTGGATTGCCAATTATCTCAGTGGCAACAGCATTATAAACATTCTTTCCGTAATTATATTATCCATCCCTCTTTACGTAAATCAGATTTCTGCATCAGCCATACTCTATGGTTTACTTGAAAAAGGTTTAAGTAATGGAGCAGGACTTGCCTTCCTGATAGGCGGACCTGTCACAGCCATACCTGTCATGGCGGTGTTTCTTACCATGTTCAGAAAAAGGGCTTTTTTCTATTATCTCTTTGTTTGCGTTAGTGGGACACTAATTGTCAGCTTAGTTTACCAGTGGCTTTTCAGCCAGGCTTAAATCCTTTCCGAGATTTGCATTTTCTGTTTCCACAGGTGGCTCAACAACCGAAAACAGTCTCTTTGCCCCTACAAAATGCTTTTTAACATAGGGACTGTCAAGTTTTGTAACTATAACACCCTTACCTTTTCTGGCGGCATGAATAAACATATCGTTTCCGATATAGATGCCCACATGGTTTATGCGTTTTTTCTTTGCAAAGAAAAGCAGATCGCCTTCTTTAAGCTCATCAAGTGTAACATCAACCCCAAAGGTGAACTGCTCCCTTGAGGTTCTGGGAAGATTTATGTCAATCTCTTTAAAAACCCTTTTTACGAAGGCAGAACAGTCTATTTCGGAAACACTGCTGCCACCATACTTATAGTTAGTACCTAAAAAGTCAAGGGAAAAATTGAGCATTTTTTCCAGCCTGTCTCTCGTCAGTGTATATGGTGGGGTAACGGCAACCACCTTTTCCTCTTTCACATCTGAAGTTTCGTTTAACTCAACATCATCGTCTTCACCAAAGTCTTCATCATCCACATCTGTAAGGCTGTAATGCTTCTTCGCCCTGTCGATCTGCTCCCTTCTGTCAAGATCTTTGATTTGCAAGGTCATGCCTGCAATAAGTTGTTTGTTGTGAATATTGTTAAGCCTTATCAGTTCTTCTTCACTTAAGTTATACCTCTTTGATATGGAGTAAAGTGTGTCACCTTTCTTAACTTTGTAAACAAGCTCTTTTTCTGATTTTCCCGCCACCTTCATTTCGGCAGGAGAAACTGGAATTTTTACAACGGTTCCAACCTTTATTCGTCTGGGTTTTACATGAGGGTTTAACTTTTTCAGGATTTCCACACTACAACTGTTTGCCTGCGCCACCTTTGCAAGCGTGTCACCACGTTTAAAAACATATTTTTTGAACTGCCCGACAGATTTGGTGTCTTTTGGGGTTACATTTTTTGCAACCTTATGGTTTTTTTTCTTTCCCTTGCTGATATTTTTTTTAGCATAAGAAGTCTGTGTGTTAAAAAATATGAACAGCCCACAGACTAAAAAGACACAAAAATAAAACTTACGCCCTTTCTTTTCAACCATTGTTTTAATTTTTAACAGTTTTTAAACCTAATTGCAAGGGAAAAAATAGCTTTTTTTATTTATTCAACCTGTAAAGTGCATCTTTTGTCCTGCCGATGCCATCTTTTATATTTTTCTTTGATGTTGCGAAGGAAAACCGCACATACCCCGGGGCACCAAAGGCTTCTCCCGGCACGATACCGACACGGGCTTCATTCAGCAGATACTCGCAGAGCTTTAAAGTGTTCTGTATCCTGATGCCGTTAAACTTTCTTCCCACATATGCAGAAAAATCAGGAAAGACATAAAAGCTACCCATAGGCTTATTGATTTTGACATCTTTTATATCAGAAAGAAGATCTACAATTAAGTCCCGCCTTTCCTTAAACTCTTTCAACATCTTTTTGACACTGTCATCACCGTTTATAAGTGCCTCTTCAGCCGCCTTCTGAGATATGGAACAGGGATTTGATGTGGTCTGGCTCTGAATATCAGCCATAGCCTTCGCCACTTCTTCATGTGAGATGGTGTAACCAATACGCCACCCTGTCATTGCAAAGGTTTTTGACACCCCATTAACAACGATAACCTGTCTTTGCAATGCTTCGTCATCCTTTATAAGAGACAGAACCGTAACAAAATCCTTTTCATAAACCAGTCGGTCATAAATTTCGTCAGCAATGACATAAATCCGCTTTTCCTTTGCAAAGCCTAAAATATCCAGAAGCTCTTCCTTCCTGTAAACCATACCTGTCGGATTGGAAGGGGTGTTCAGGATTATAGCCTTTGTTTTTTTTGTAAAAGTTTTCTCCAGAGCATCAGGTTTTACTTTAAAATCATCTTCCTGTTTTGTTTCAACGAAGACAGGCTTTCCACCCACAAGGGCAACCTGTTCTGGATAAGACACCCAATAGGGCGAGGGAATCAGCACCTCATCACCCTTGTTAAACAATGCAAGGGCTATGTTAAAAAGCGAATGTTTTGCACCATTTGAAACAACAAGTTGTGCAGGTGCTATTTCGGCAGCGTAGTAATTTTTATAGTATGTGCAAATGGCTTTTTTCAGCGACTCTGTGCCTGATGCAGGCGTGTATTTTGTAAAGCCGTCGTTAATCGCCTTAATTGCTGCTTTTTTTATCAAATCAGGCGTATCAAAATCCGGTTCTCCCACCCCGAAGCTTATCACATCCACCCCGCTGGCACGTAACTTCTTTATATGGGCATCAAGTGCAAGCGTAGGTGACGGTTTAAGTGACTCCAGTCTTTTTGCAAGTTTAAGCATTGTTTATTCCTTTCTGCGTATTTTTAGTGATTTAAATTTTTCCTCAAGTCTCACCCTCACATTCTCAGGTACCAGATCCTTTACACAACCACCTAAACTGAAAATTTCCTTTACAATTCTTGAACTGACATACATGTTGTTTTCTGAGCTCATCATAAAAACTGTTTCAACATCTTTCCACAGCTTTTTATTCATCAGTGCCATCTGAAACTCATACTCAAAATCAGACACCGCCCTGAGCCCCCTTATAATAACCCTGATATTATTTTCCTTCACATAATTAACAAGTAATCCTTTAAAATGAACCACCTCAATTTTGGGATTATCACGGAATGTTTCCTTTATTATCTCAACCCTTTCTTCAGGTGTAAATAGTCCAGCCTTTTCAGAATTAATGGCAACCGCAACTATCACCTTGCTAAAGATGTTGCAGCTTCTTTGAATAATATCCACATGACCATTTGTTATGGGATCAAAAGAACCGGGATAAACAGCCGTCATTTTTTTCTCCTCATCTCCTTATTATGGCAGATTTTAAACAACTCCTTAAGCTTAATCTTTAATCCATCCTTTGTCTCTGATAAGGTTAAATTAAGTCTTTTAGCTGTAGAGCTATTAATGGTGGTGTCAATAACTACAACTATCCTTTTACCCTTTCTTTGCCAGCCCACAAGGCTGCTCCCATATGCTCCTGATATTGCCACACCTTTGTTTTTAATCTCTTTCACAAAGTTGTCGTATGATATTTCAGATTTGTCAATATAACCTTCGTAAAAGTCCCTGTACTTGTCATAGCTTACGAGCCCCATGAGTGTGTCAAAAAATCTGTTTATTTCAGATTCCTGAACAGAACTGTCCTTTTTAGCCAGAATATTGGCAGGCAATAAAAGAACCAGCAAAAAAATAAAAATCCATCTGTTAATCTTCACCACCACGCCTTTTTAAAAAATAGACAGCCGAGTCCCCGTATTTTCTCACCTCTGCATCCCAAAAGCTGCTAAGACTAAGTTTTTCCTTATCTCTGAGACGAATTATTACTAAACCATCCTTTTCAAGTATAAAATTGCTCTCAAAAAGCCGGGGCAGTTCCATCCCAAATCCATGGTCGAAGGGTGGATCTGCAAAGATTATATTAAATTTTTCGCCTTTTTGAAAAAGTTTTTTTACAACCAGTCTGACATCGCCAATATAAATACCGCCTTTCCAGCTCACTCCTTCAAGATTTTGCAGGATATATTTCCTGCTTTCCCTTGAAATATCAACAAAAACAACTTTTGCCGCTCCCCTGCTTAATGCTTCAATACCAAAATTGCCCGCCCCTGTGAAAACATCAAGCACCGAAGTACATTGCCAGTCTATACCCTGTAGCACATTGAATATTGCCTCTTTTATAAAAGATGTGACAGGACGTATGTTTTGTGGTCCCTTTAATACCCTTCCTTTTAGTTTACCACCAATCACCCTCAAAGGAACATCCTCCAGCAAGCTAAAATTCTAACATTTTCTTTTAAAACATTTTAGTATAAAATTAAGTATTTGCCATGAAAACAGGATATGATTTGATACTTAAAAAACTATGGATCGTTATCTGCCTGATTTTAGTCATCTTTGTCACGGGCACCCTCGGATACATCATCATTTAAGACTATGAACCTTTAGATGCCTTTTATATGACAGTTATAACAATTGCAACGGTTGGCTTCAAGGAAATAAAAGAACCGTCAAGCTACGGCAAGATATTCACTTCAATACTGATACTTTTTGGTGTTTCTACTGTAGCATACGGTTATTCTGTTATAACATCAATAATCATTGAAGGAGAGCTTAAGCAAATATGGGTTTTGAAAAGGAGAAAGAAAATGATTGAAAAGCTCAAAGACCATTACATAATATGTGGCTTTGGAAGGATGGGTAACTATATCTGTAAAAGACTGCGAGAGCAAAACATTCCTTTCGTTGTCATAGAAAAAGACCCGACAAATGAGCTCAGGCTGGAAGCGGAAAATTACCTTTATCTGATTGATGATTCAACCAGAGAAGATACATTGATCTCTGCAGGCATATACAGGGCAAAGGGGCTGGTAAGTGTGGTTTCTTCAGATGCTGACAATGTGTTTATTGTACTTACAGCAAGACAGCTAAACCCGGATATATACATTATCTCCCGTGCTGCAGAAGAAAATTCGGAGCAAAAGATGATTAAGGCTGGTGCCAACAAGGTTATTTCACCCTACACCATAGGTGGCGAAAGAATGGCTCTTGCCATTTTAAAACCAAGTGTGGTGGATTTTATAGAAATCACAACGGGCGGAAAAAGAGAAAAGGGCTCTTCTTTGAAAATGGAGGAGATACTTGTTCTGGAATCGTCAAGCCTTTGTGGCAAGACATTACTTGAAAGCAGAATCAGAGAACTGACAGAAACCATTATCATCGCAATTAAAAAAAATGACGGTAGAATGGAGTTTAATCCCAAACCACGTTACAGGATTGAGGCTGGTGATATTTTCATCGCCCTCGGTAACAACGAACATCTGTCTAAACTGGAGGATTTAGCCTATGGAAAGCTTTAACGTTCATCTGCCCTACTCAGATTACAAAAAATATATCAATGTGATTTTAAAGAGAAAAATTAACCCTGAACTTTATTTTACAGGCAGAGACCTGGACAACATTGATTATAAAGCCTTTGAAAAAGAGACAGAGCCACTCAGGAAGAGCGGACTTAAACCTTCCGTTCATGCACCATTTCTTGATATAAATATTGCAGCCACAGACCCCGCAATTGTTGAAATCACCCATAAAAGATTTATAAAAACGATTGAACTGGCTGAGATTCTGGAAGCAACCGGCATTGTGATCCACCCGGGCTACGACCCCTTCAGATTCAGAGGCTTTGAAGATAACTGGCTCACATTGGCAACTAAAAACTTCCCGCCCATCCTGAAAAAGGCTGAGGAAAAGAAGATTTTTTTAGCGGTAGAAAACATCTTTGAAGAAAGTCCCAAGAGACTGAACTCTTTTATAAAGCATTTCTCGTCACCCTATCTGGGACACTGTTTTGACACGGGACATTTTAACATCTTTTCGCACACATCTCTTGCAGACTGGTTTGAGCTGATGGGAAAGTACACAATCGCCTTGCATCTTCATGACAATCTGGGTTTTATGGACCAGCACCTCCCTGTAGGAAAGGGATCTTTTCCTTTTAAATTTTTCGTCACGCTCCTGCCTGAAACTTTAAAATGGATAACTTTTGAAATGCATAACGAAAATGAAGTAAACATCTGCGTTGCAAACTGGAAACGACTATTAGATGAACGAACTTTATAAAGTTTTTGAAGAAAAGGTGTTGAAAAACTGCCAGAAACCCGCCCGGTACACCGGTGGAGAGATTAACTCAATTAAAAAAGAGTGGCAGAAAAACAGCCTGAAGTGGGCTCTTTTTTTCCCTGACATATACGAACTGGGCAGTTCAAATCTTGGTATATCGATACTTTACGGCATACTTAACAAACAAAAAGACATTCTGGCTGAACGGTTTTACATGCCAGCCTGCGATGCTATCAAGATTATGGAAGCCAACAACATACCACCCCTTTCACTGGAAAACAAAAGGGCTGCCTTTGAGTTTGATATACTGGGCATCACCCTTCCTTACGAACTAACGGTAACAAACATACTTAAATTTTTAACTCTTTCCGGCATTCCCTTACATAGCGGGAAAAGGAAAAACTTCCCCCTTATAATAGGTGGAGGGGCACTTGCCTTCAATCCTCTTCCGCTTTCACCTTTTTTCGACGCCTTTGTGATTGGTGACGGCGAAGATGCAGTTATAGAGATAAGTGAGATAGTAAAAGAAACAAGGCATGATAAAGATAAAACCCTTTCAGAGCTTGCTAAACTATCCTATGTTTTTGTGCCTTCCCTAACTGTAAGAAAACCAAATTCGGTAAAAAAGGCTGTTATAAAAGATTTGAACAGTGCCCATGCGGGTGTACCTCTGGTTCCGCTTATTGAAACCACCTTTAACAGACTGTCCATAGAGGCTGCAAGGGGCTGTACAAGAGGTTGCCGTTTCTGTTTTGCAGGCATGACACAGAGACCCTACAGGGAAAGAAATATATCCTGTATTACAAACCTGTTCATGACGGGGCTTTTGAACTCGGGCTATGACGAATTTTCCCCTGCCTCACTCAGTATATCCGATTATTCAGACTTTTCCACCCTTTTCGGCTGTCTCCACAGCATATCGGAGGTGTTCAGGGCATCATTGTCTTTGCCTTCATTAAGGGTGGGCAGCGTAAAAAGTGATGTTGCAAAAAAGATCGCCTCTTTCAGAAAAACAGGCTTTACAATCGCCCCGGAAACCTACCCTTCCCTCCAGTCTGCCCTAAATAAAAACATAAGTTACGATAACCTTAAAGAGGATATCAGAACAGCCTTCCAGATGGGCTGGTTAAACATAAAACTTTATTATATGCTGGGACTGCCGGGTGAAGACCCTGCCGGTTTTTATGAAATAAGGAATTTTGTAAAATCAATCCTGAGTGAGTCTGGTAACAGGGCAAACATAACCCTTTCATTCTCCACCTTTGTGCCAAAGCCCCACACACCACTCCAGTGGGCTTCCATGAACAACCTTGAGGAGATTGAAGAAAAACAGAACATATTAAAGTCCCTTTTTTTTAAGGAAAAGAAGATTTTTCTCAGGCTGCACAATCCCTTTATGAGTTTGCTGGAAGGGTTAATATCAAGGGGAGACGAGAAGGTGGCTTCTGTTATTGAAAGGGCATATGAAAAGGGTGCTATCTTCGACGCATGGGATGAACATATCAATTTTGGTTTATGGGAAGAGTCTGTTAACGAAAACAGCCTGTGCCTGAACGATTATCTTAAGGCACGTGAAGTTGAGGAAGAGTTGCCATGGGAGTTTATATCCACAGGCGTTACAAAGGAGTTTTTAATTTCTGAATTCCAGAAATATTTTGAAAAGAAACCAACCCCTGACTGCCGTTTTGATAAATGCTCAAAATGCGGGGTTTGCGACTTTAAAAATATAAAAAACCGCTTTTCCCCGAGGGAAGAGGCGATTCAGATTAAAATTTCGGCAAAGTCAGAAGAAAAAAGGCGTTATATTATCGTTTATACAAAAAAGGAAAATATGCGATACTTAGGTATGCTGGACATGATGAGGCTCTGGCACAGAATATTAAAGATGAGCGGAGTGCCTTTGGTTTACTCAAAAGGTTTTAATCCGCAACCGTTGCTTGACGGCGGATGGGCTCTTCCCCTCGGCATGGAAAGCGAATGTGAAATAATCGCCTTTGAGGCACACCCCTTTAATATACCAGAAGTTAAGGAAAAGATTGAAAAGCTTGGA
>FWPV01003766.1_pt1 | contig 33742 bp, 31 predicted proteins | sample 2228371 | NCBI WGS metagenome assembly FWPV01 (sample SAMEA103939776, study PRJEB20133) | metagenome
CGGCCCCGTAGAGCTCGGGCCGTGACACGTGGGCGTGGACGCGCAGCAGGTCGAGCCCAGCCTCCCGGGCCAGGTGCACGTCCCTGGCCAGTTCGGCCGGGGCCGCCTCGCCGAGGGCCATGCGGGTGGGGCCCAGGTTGCTGCCCTTCAGGAACAGCCGTTCGCCGTTCACGCGCAGGATCCAGTCCCGCATCGACACCTGGCGGAGCCCGGTGACCAGGTGGCGCCGGTCGCTGGTGCGGCCGTCGGAGGTGCGCACCTCCACGACCACCTCGTGCAGCACCTGATCGCCCAGGGCCCAGGGCCACCACAGGGCCGGGCGCTCCACGGTCACCGTCCATGCCACCCGGTTCAGCCCGGCGGCCAGCGGCTGGTCGACGGCGTGCTCGGTGTGGTCACCGACCCGGGTCAGGACGGTGACGGTGGTGGCCGCCGGTGCGTCCAGGTCGGCCCGCACTGCGAGCACCGCCCGCTCAGCGGTGGCTTCCCGACACACCACCCGCAGGGCCCGGAACGCCACCGGGCCGGACCGTTCGAGGCGTACCGGCCGCCACAGCCCACCCGGGTTCCAGTCCGGGTCGAGGCAGTCCCAGTGCTGGAACACCCCGGTGATGGCCCGCTTGGCGGTGCGGTCCCCCGGCGGGGGGCAGGCCACCTCCACCGCGAGCAGGTGGTCGGCCCGGCCGGCCAGCGGCTCGGTCACCTCGAAGCGGTGGGGGAAGAAGTACCCCTCCGTGTCCCCCAGGTAGGTGCCGTCGAGCCACACGTCACCCAGGTAGAAGACCCCGTCGAGGACCAGCCAGTGGCGGTCACCCTCGGCCGCGTCGGCCGGGGTCTCGAACCTGGTGCGGTACAGCAGGGGCCCGTCGGTGGTGGCGAAGGCCGGGGTGGAGCGCCAGTGGCCGGGCACGGGGATCGGCTCGAAGTCCCGGTCGTCGAACGCCGGGTCGAAGGCGACCCGGCGCAGGTCGTCGTCGGCGATCGCCGCCCGCCACGTGCCGCTCAGGTCCACCGGCGGGCGAGGGTACTCGCCGCTCCGCAGGCGCGGTCCCGCCCGCGGCCGGGTAGGTTCACGACATGTCGAACCGCCCGGCCACCCTCGGTCAGCTCCGTGCCTCCGGTTGGCAGTCCGTCCCGGTCAAGGAGGAGGTGCGTCGCAACGCCATCGCCAAGATCGCCAGCGGCGAACCGCTGTTCGAAGGGGTCCGGGGCTACGAGGACACGGTCATGCCCCAGCTCGAGAACGCGCTGCTGGCCGGTCACGACGTGATCTTCCTCGGTGAGCGGGGCCAGGCGAAGACCCGCATGATCCGCTCGCTCGTGGGCCTGCTCGACGAGTGGATGCCGATCGTCGCCGGCAGCGAGATCAACGACGACCCCTACCACCCGGTGTCGCGCTACGCACGGGAGCTGGTGGCCCACCGGGGTGAGGACACGCCGATCGACTGGGTCCACCGCACCGACCGGTACGGCGAGAAGCTGGCCACCCCCGACACCTCGATCGCCGACCTGATCGGCGAGGTCGACCCGATCAAGGTCGCCGAGGGCCGCTACCTGTCCGACGAGCTCACCCTGCACTACGGGCTGGTGCCCCGCACGAACCGGGGCATCTTCGCCATCAACGAGCTTCCCGACCTCGCCGAGCGCATCCAGGTCGGCCTGCTCAACGTGCTCGAGGAGCGCGACGTCCAGATCCGGGGCTACAAGATCCGTCTGCCCCTCGACGTGATGCTCGTGGCCTCGGCCAACCCCGAGGACTACACGAACCGGGGCCGGCTGATCACCCCGCTCAAGGACCGGTTCGGCAGCCAGATCCGGACCCACTACCCGCTCGAGGTCGCCACCGAGGTGGCGATCATGCAGCAGGAGGCGGTGGGGTTCGACGGCACCGACGTCCGGGTCAGCGTCCCCGACTACATGACCGACGTGGTCGCGACCTTCTCCCACCTGGCCCGCCAGAGCCCTCACATCAACCAGCGCTCGGGGGTGTCGGTGCGGCTGTCGGTGGCGAACTACGAGACGCTGCAGGCCAACGCCGTGCGCAGGGCACTGCGCCACGGCGAGCGCGAGGTGGTGCCCCGGGTGAGCGACCTCGACGCGCTCGCCGCCTCCACCAGCGGCAAGGTGGAGATCGAGACGATCGAGGAGGGCCGGGAAGGCTCGATCATCGAGAACCTCCTGAAGGCGGCGGTCCTCACCGTGTTCAAGGAGCGCCTCGGCGCCGACAAGGTGCGCGACGTGGTGGCCGCGTTCGACGGTGGCCTGGTGGTGCACGCCGGCGAGGACGTGGCCTCGGCCGACGAGGCCGCCCTGCTCGAACAGGTGCCGGCCCTGCGCGCCGCGGTCCGGGCGCTCACCACCGAGGAGTCACCGGCGGCACTCGCCAGTGCCGTGGAGTTCGTGCTCGAGGGCCTTCACCTCTCCAAGCGGCTGAACAAGGACGCCGTCGGCGGCCGGGCCGCCTACCGCGGCCGGGGCTGAACCCCGGCCGCGGCGGTCGCCACGCTCAGACCGCCTCCCAGCACAGCCCCCCGGCGTACCGGTGGCTGATCGACCCCTGGTCGTCCATGGCCAGCAGGTGAACCCAGCCGTGGTCGCACAGGTCGCGGACGGTGGGATGCCGGGCGAGCACGTCGTTCACCGCTTCGATCGGGGCCTCGATGACCACCTGCAGCCGGAGCGGCTCATGCTGGTAGCGCTCCCCGTCGTGGACCGACTGCCAGGGCAGCCCGACCCGCAGGTCGCCGCCATTGCCCTCCAGCACGCCCATGCGCCCGACGACGTTGTGGAGCGTCTTGTTGCCGGAGCCGAACCGGCGGTTGTCGACCGTCGAGGCGTAGTACTGGAGGTTGATCCAGCTGGCGACCACCATCGGGGCGGTCATGATCAGCTCGAGCACGCCGAAGCCCTCATCTTGGCGCCAGTCGTAGGAGTGCAGGAACGACCACCCGCCCAGGTCGACCCCGGCGGTCCGGTGCCGAGGGGCCACGATGAACGCCCGGCACCCGGCCAGCCCCCACTCGGGGCGCACCTGGGCCCAGTCGGTGCTGCGCCGGATCACCGCCTCGTCGATGGCCGCTCCCGGCTCGATGCCCAGCCGGCCGGCCCGCTCCCGCCGGGTCCGCCGGGAGGCCTCGGTGAGCTGGGCATCGAGGACGGCGAGCCGGTGGGCGTGGCTGGCCGGCACCGCATCGCGGTCGAACAGGGCGACGTCATCGGTCGTCGTGTCGTGCTGGCCGGCCACGAACCAGGTGTCGTCCGGGATCACGATCCCCCGGCCGGCCAGGGCCGTGCGCACGTCGGGGTCGTTGAGGATCGCCGCCGTCACCCGGGCGTTGGCCTCGCCGGCGTGCCCGCCGCAGGCCCCACAGTCGAGGCCGGCGTCGTAGGGGTTGTTGACGGTGGTGGAGCCGTGGCCGGTGATCAGCACCAGCGGGGCGAACCCGTCGGTGAGCGACATGGCCCGGAGGGTCCCCTCGGCCAGCTCGACGCGGGCCTCGAGTGGGATGCCGAGCATGGTGGTCCGGTCGCGCCGAGGAGTGAGACTCGGTCCCTTGGTGGCCACCGCCGAGGGGCTCAGCCCGTCGGCGTCCGGACGGGGGACCGGCCGGGTCCGCCCCGAAGCGTCGGTGAACAGCTTCGGCAGGTAGGCCAGGCCGACCGGCCCCACGAAGCTGAAGCACGAGATCGCCCCCATCTTGAAGGACTTCCACGCCCGCTTCACGTGCTGGCTGAGGCGGCGGGCCTCGACCGCCCGGGCGTGGCGGGTGGGATCGGGCAGCAGCTCGGGCACGGTGTGCGTGGGAGTGAGCAGCACCGGGCACTGGGCGTCCCCGCTCGAGTGGGCGATGGGGACGTACTCGATCGGGACCCCGAAGAACCCGGCGAACCCGACGGTGCGCACGCCCTCGCCGACAGCCTCGAGGTGGCGCCGGATCACCTCGGAGCGAACGTCGATGCAGAACACGGCCTGGACCTCGGGCCGGCCTGCGGGAGGGGGGCTCGCCGGCCGCGCCGCCAGGAGGTCGATCAACCGGCGCTGCTCGGAGCGGTCGAAGGCGTCCTGCAGCACAATCGCCCGGGCGGTGGCGGCACGCACCGGTGGGGTGGACCCGAGCCCGGCGAGCGTGGCGGTGGCCTCCTGCCAGGCCGCCGGAAGCCCGGTGCCGGCCAGGGTGCGGGCCAGGGCAACCTCCCAGCACAGCAGCACGGCCAGGAACTGCACCGAGGTGTCGTCGACACGCCCGTGGAGCCGGTGCTCGAACCCGATCCGCGCGGTGTGGGCGGCCCACCCGCCCACCTGGTGGAGCACGGCGAGCAGGTACAGCTCCCGGGCCTCCTGAGGGATCCCGAGCTCGGCCAGTGCTGCGGCCGCAGCGGCGACGGGATCGGCGGGCAGCGACCGCACCACCGCCCGGAAGCCCCGCAGGCCCATGACCTCGGGCGTCCGGTCAACTTCGGCTTCCTCCTTCCAGGACGCGAAGAGCGACGCGGACCGGTCGGCGGACCGCCACATGGCCTGGCCGCAGTCGAAGTACGCCGCCGCCCAGGCCGACACCCGGTCGATGAGCAGGTGCAACCAGTCGCGCCCGGTGGTGACGGCGGCGACCCGGGCCACGGTGGGCACCCGCGCAGGGGCCGGCCCGTGGTCGGCCCTGACCTGGCGGATCAGGTCGTCCACGGCCGCGGCAGGCGGGTCGTCGTGGGCGGCGAGGGCCGCAGCGAGGTCCTCCTGACGGATCCGACCCTGCTCGATGGCGGCCAGGTAGAAGTCGGCCGGCAGGGCGGGTCGGGCCCCGGCCGCGCTGGCCAGCAGTTCGGCAGCGTCGACGAAGCGATGGTCGGCCAGCCCCAGGTAGGGGTTGACGGCCACGAACCGGTCGAGCGGCCACACGGGCGCGACGCGGTCGCAGGCCCGCTGCAGGGCGCCGAGGACGTGGTGATCGACGGTGGACTCGGTGCGGGTCGTGCTCATCGGGGGACCTCCACGGAAGGGTGCCGGAGTGCGCCGACGACCCGGTCGAACAGGGCGTTGGCGTAGAAGCCGTTGCGGAAGTGCACGGCGATTGCCCGTCGGCGCCTGCTCCCCGGCCGGGTCGGTTCGAGGATCTGCAGGGTCACGACGGCGGCGAACACCACCAGCACCACGGCCAGCAGGACGAGGTGCACGGTGTCGCGGGCGCCGTCGTGGGGGACGGTGGTGGCCAGCAGGTGGTGGGCGCCGGTCTCGAGGGCGAAGAAGGCGACCGTCACCCCGAGGGCCAGGCCGGCGGCCCGCACCACCCCGGTGACCGGACCGGTCGAATCCAGGGCGGGTGCCACGATCTGGGTGGTGCCCATGACCAGGATGGCGCCGATGGCGGCCAGCGCCGGGTCGTCGGTCGGGTCGACCCCGAACAGGGCGGCGAGCCCGAGGTACAGGACCAGCGCAATGGCGGTGCTCGCCGCGATGCGCCCCGGGCTGCCGAGCCGCCGAGGAAGGCTGACCCGGGCGGCGCGGGCCTCGTCGACGACGCTGCCCGACGACAAGAAGGCGTGTGCTTTGTAGAACGAGTGCGCCACCAGGTGGAGCAGCGCCGCCGGGTACACCCCGGTGCCGCAGATCATCAGCATGAAGCCCATGTGGGCGGCGCTCGAATACCCGAGGGCGACCTTCACCGAGGGTTGGGTGAGCAGGGACACCGACGCGAGCACTGCGGTGAAGCCCCCGGCCACGATGAGCAGGGCCGTGGCCAGGTCGGCCTGGTCGGTCACGTAGGCCACGCGCATGGCCAGGAAGGGGCCGGCGTTGAGGATCCCGGCGTGGAGCAGAGCCGACACCGGCGTGGGCGTCTCCATCACCTCGACCAGCCAGCCGTGAGTCGGGAACTGCGCCGACTTGAGCAGGGCGGCCACCACCAGGCACCAGGCGGCGAGACCGACGGCGACGCCGCCGGTCTCTTCGGCGGCCTCGAAGATCGACTGGAGGTTCCCGGTTCCGAACCGGTCGTAGAGCAGCATCGCTGCGGCGAGAAGGAAGGCGTCGCCGACCCGGGCGACGATGAACTTCTTGCGGGCGGCGACCACCGCCCGCCGGCGCTCCCGCTCGAAGACCAGCAACTGGTGCAGCGCCAGGCTGGTGCCCACCCAGGCGGCGACCAGCACGGCCAGGTTGCCGGCGAGCACCAGCACCTCGACTGCGGCGATGGTGGCGGCCAGCCGGCCGAGGAACACGCCGTGACGGGCGTCGCCGTCGAGGTAGGTGCAGCTGAACCGGAAGATCACCACGGCGAGCAGGGCGATCATGGCCAGCATCACCGTGGACAGCGCGTCCAGCCGGACCGACAGGCCCAGACCCTCCCAGCCGAGCGTGGGGCTCTCCACCCGCCCCCGCAGCGCGGTCACCGCCCCGGCGATCGCAGCGACGGTCACCCCGGCCCACCCGGCGGCGGCTCCCAGCCGTTCGACCAGACGGGGGCGGGGGCCGGGTTGGCGCCTGGCCGCGACCGAGACCGCGGCGAAGGCGAGAGGGGCGGCGAGCACGCCGAAGGCGAGGACTGATTTCATGCGAGGCACTATACGTGCGTCACAACATGTGAATTGAAAAACGTCTATCTGGCCTCGGCTGAGGGCTTGGGGAACAGCACCCGGAGGGCGGCCACGACGGCCTGGGCCGAGGTCCCCGGGTCCTCCACGACTACGCCCTGCCCGCCGCCGTGGCAACGGTGGCCGGCCAGCAGCGCCGCAGTGGTCGGCCGGTCGGGGTGGAGGGCCACCACCACCACGTCGGCGCCCTCCACCAGCGGGCACGGGTCGCCCGACAGCACCGGGCACCGGCCGGGGGCCATGGCGTCCGGGCCGGGGCAGGTGATCACCGAGAAGCCTGCGGCCCGCACCGCCTCCTCGGCGTGCCAGCGGCCCGACGGTGCCTCCACCAGGACCCGTGGCGCCTCGTGCGGATCGGTCCACACCGGCATCCTGTGCCGGACGCCGATGGCCACCCGCACGATCGTGAACCCGTCGTGGTCGAGCACGGCGTAGCCGCGGTGGCGCACCAGGGCGAGCATGGTGCGGTTCTCGACCAGGATGTCGGCCTGCAGGTTGGGGACGCCGTCGGCCGCCGCCACCTCGACCAGTGTCGCCAGCAGGTAGGGCCCGAGCCACCCCCGCCACTCGGGGGCGATGGTGATGGCGAAGTCGCCGTCGCCGCTGGGGAGCCGCGCGTACCCGGCCTCGGCGACCAGATGGGGGACCGGGCGGTCGACCTCCACCACCACTGCGGCACCACCCGCTTCGGCGATGTGGCACCACTTGTCGAGGAACTCACGGGACGGGTGGAAGGCCGAGAAGAACCGCCGGTAGCGGTCCTCACTGGTGAGCCCCTCGTACAGGAGCCGGAGTCCGTCGGCGTCGTCGGGTGAGATCGGTCGCACCGTCAGGATGCGGCCGTCGGCGACCGGGATCGTCCGGGGGAGGGCGGGGCCGGTCCCACCGGTCGATGGCTCCACAGGGCTCAGGCCGCCGTCGACGAGCGGATGCGGGCGGCCACCTCGCCGTAGCGCCGGAACGTCTCGGGGTCCTGCTCCCATGCCCCGCCGGCCAGGTACAGCACGAGCCGGTCCGCGAGGCCCCGGTAGCGGGCAACCAGGGTGTCGGCCAGCCCGTCCCAGGTGCTCTCGGTGGCGAACGTGGCGAGGTGGTCGTCGGTGATCAGCGCCATCATCCCGGCCAGGTCGCCGGCCTTCTGACGTTCCCGCAGCCGGGCCGTGGTCCCCTCGAACCCGGCCTCGTCGAAGATGAAGGCATAGGTCGGGGTGGAGCCGTAGAACGACAGCTGGGCCCGCACGGCCTGGCGGCTGGCGTCCCGCTCCCGGTCGGTGTCGCCCACGATGGTGAGCACCGGGACGATCACGGTGATGTCCTCAGCCCGGCGGCCGGCCTTGTGCGCGCCGGCCGCCACCTGGGGCAACGCGGTGTCCCGCAGGTAGCCGGGATGGCCGAGGGGGTGGACGTGGAGGCCGTCGGCCACCTCGCCCGCCATGCGCAGCATCCACGGGTTCACCGCCGCGATGTCCACAGGGGGATCGGGCACCTCGATCGGGCCCGGAGACCACTGGCGGTTGAGGAAGGTCAGCTCGTAGTGCTGGCCACGGAAGTCCAGCGCCGCCTCCCCGCGGAAGGCCCGGAAGATCGCCCGGAGGGCGAGCACGTACTCCCGCAGCCGGGGCCCGGGTGGGTCGAAGGTCGCCCCGTACCGGCGCTCGACGTGGGTGCGGACCTGGGTGCCGAGCCCCAGCCGGAAGCGTCCGCCACTGGCCTCGGCCAGCTCCCAGGCCACCTGGGCGGTGACCATCGGGCTGCGGGGAAAGGCCACCGCCACACCGGTGCAGATGTCCAGGCGGGGCGCGGCGAGCGTGGCCGCTGCGGCCGCCAGGTAGGCGGTGCGGCCCCCCTCGGTCAGCAGCAGGCCACTGAATCCGGCCTGCTCGACGTCGGTGGCGAACCGCTGCATCTCCCGCAGCGGGCGGGGGAAGGACATGGCGTCGACCTGCACGGGCGGCAGCGTAGGGGGTGGATCGGCCCGGCCGGTCAGGTCGCTCCGCCCCGGGCGATCAGCTCGGCGTAGGTGGTGGCCACCGCGGTCGGGGCGCGGTCCCGGTCGAACAGCCCGGTCCTGGCCCGCAGGCCCAGCCCCGGTTCGTACCCGTCGACGGCGCTGCGGTGGAAGAACCCCCGGACGTCCACCCCGTCGGCGACGGCCTCGGCCACCGCCGCCACCGCGGCGCGCAGCTCGGCTGCCCGCCACTGCTCGTCGGCGGAGGCGACGCCCCACCCGGCCACTACCACCGGTCGGTCGGGCAGCTCGTCGGCCAGTCGGCGCAAGGTGATGCCCAGGCCCTCGTCCCACGGGGCCCAGCCGTCGTCGCCGGTGCGCCGGCCGGGCGGGTGGGGCACGAGCATCTCGTCGGCCGTCACGCCGATCCCGCCCCGGTACGTGAACCCCACCAGGTCGCAGCACCCCCGCAGGTCGGGCACGTCGAGTTCGTCGAGCCGGCCGGGCACCCGGAGATGGCCGTCGCGCAGGGCGGTCACCGGCGCGGCCCACATCGTGCGGTCCACCCGGCGTGCCGCCTGGCGGGCCGGGACCGTCCCGTCTGCGGCGGCCACCGGCGCAAGGTCGAACGAGGTCGCCACCGGGGGCCCACCGCGGAGCTGGCGCCAGGCGTCCCGTTGGGCGAGTAGCAGGCCACGCACCGCCTTGGCGTACTCGTCGGGCTCCCGTCGGCCCGGCGGGAGCGTGCCTGCGAGGAAGGCGCCGGCGGCCCACCGCACCGGTTCGTGGACCGGGAACCACCCGGCGACCAGGTCCCCGAACCACTCGCCGCACCGGTCGACGAACCGTGGCCAGTACCGTCCGCGGGCCCGGTCGTCCCGGAAGCCCCCCTCGTCGGCGAACCAGCCGGGGATCGGCCCCTCCCACAGCGACGCCCACGGGACCACCCCGGCGGCCCGGGCGGCCTCGAGGACCCCGCGGATCCGTTCCACCTCACCGCCGGCCGGCCGGCCCTCGGCCGGCTCGAGACGGGCCCAGTCGATCCCCAGCCGGTGCGCGCCCACCCCGAGCGAGGCGAGCAGGGCCAGGTCGTCGGCGAAGTCGAGGGCGAAGCCGTTGCCGTCGCCTGAGGCCGGTGCCCGGCCGGTGGCCTCCCATCGCGCCCAGTCGCTAGCCGGCGCCGCCCCCTCGGCGCCGAGCGCCGTGGCCGCCGTGCCCCAGACGAACCCGACCGGGAGCGCCGTCACCGGGTCAGGCCACGAACGGCGAGCGGGTCCACAGCTCGCCGGTGTCGTTGCGGGCGACCGTGAGGACCTGCCCGGACAGCGCCACCACCGGCACCGGGCCCTGGAAGCCGCGCAGGTCGAGCGCGCCGGCCGGGACGGCGGTGACCCCCTCGGGCAGGTCGCCCGCCTGGTCGGCCGGCATGAGCACCTCGCCCGGCCCGGCGGCGTCGCACAGCCGGGACGCCAGGTTCACCGCGGAACCGATGTAGTCGTCCCCCTCGAACAGCAGCGCCAGACCCTCGGCCAGCCCCACCCGGAGCTGGAGCGGGGCGCACGCCGTGCGGCACCGGTCCTCGAGCTCGAGCGCAGTGGCGATGGCGTCGGTGGTGTCGAGCGCCACGAACATGCAGCCGTCGCCCAGCCACTTCGCGATCCGCACCCCGCGCTCGCTGGCCACTTCCCGGACGATGGCCCGGAAGGTGGACAGGATCTGCCCGGCGGCGTCGTCGCCGTGCTCGGCGGTGTAGTTCGTGAACCCGGTCAGGTCCACGAACAGGAACGTCCGGGGCACGCGCATGGGTTCCAGGGTACGTGCTCGCGGTCGTGAACGGCCTGTTTTTCCTCCGCCGCACCGTCGGGCGCTCCGGGGGCCTAGCCTTCGCCCATGGCACGCCGGTTCACGTACTCGCGCTGGGACGGGTCCCAGGTCGGCTTCGACCTCGACGCCGAGCGTGTGATGGAGGAGATCACCGACGACCTCCTCTACCACGGCGATCTGAACGCCGCCTTGCGCCGGATGATGCAGAGCGGGTTCCGTGACCGCAACGGCGAGCGGCTCCAGGGCGTGCGGGAGATGCTCGAGAAGCTCCGCCGTCGGCGGGCCGAGACCCTCGAGCAGCACAACCTGGGCGGGGTGTACGACGAGATCGCCGAGGCGCTGCGCGAGGTGGTCGACACCGAGCGCCGGGCCCTCGACGACCTCGTCGAGCAGGCCCGCCAGAGCGGCGATCCCCGCCGCCAGGAGCTCGCCGAGCAGGCCAACGCCGAGCGGCAGTTCCAGCTCGACATGCTCCCCGACGACCTCGCCGGCCAGGTGCGGGAACTCCAGGACTACGACTTCCAGTCCCCCGAGGCCCGTCAGCGGTTCGAGGAGCTGCTCGACCGGCTGCGCCAGCAGCTCATGCAGCAGACCGTGAACCAGATGGCCGGCGCCATGCAGGACATCACCCCCGAGCAGCTGCAGCGCATGAAGGACATGCTGTCGGAGCTCAACTCGCTGCTCGACGCCAAGCAGCGGGGTGAGGACACCCAGCAGGCGTTCGAGGAGTTCATGGAGCGGTACGGGGACTTCTTCCCCGAGAACCCCCAGACGCTCGACGAGCTGCTCGAGATCATGGCCCAGCGCATGGCGGCCATGCAGGCCCTGATGAACTCGATGACCCCCGAGCAGCGCGCCCAGCTGCAGGCGCTCGCCGACCAGCTCCTCGAGGACATGGACCTGCGGTGGCAGATGGACCAGCTCGGCGAGAACCTCCGGGCGCTGTTCCCGCAGATGGGGTGGAACCAGTCCTACGACTTCAGCGGGCAGGACCCCCTGGGGTTCGCCGAGGCGGCCCAGGTCATGCAGGACCTGGGTGACATGGACCGGCTCGAGCAGCTGCTGCGCAACGCCTCCAACCCGGGGGCGCTGCTCGAGGCCGACATCGACAAGGCCCGCCAGCTGCTCGGCGACGACGCCGCCCGCAGTCTGGAGCGCCTGGCCGAGCTGGCCCGGATGCTCGAGCAGGCGGGCCTGATCGAACAGAAGGAGGGCCGCTACGAGCTGACCCCCAAGGGCATCCGCCGGATCGGCGCGAACGCCCTGAACGACCTGTTCGCCAAGCTGGCCAAGGACAAGATGGGCCAGCACCAGATCGACCGGCTGGGCATCGGCCACGAGCGGACCTTCGAGTCCAAGCCCTACGAATTCGGCGACCCGTTCAACCTCGACATCCACCGCACGATCCGCAACGCGATCACCCGGGCCGGGGGTGGCACGCCGGTGCGCCTGTCGCCCGACGACTTCGAGATCGAGCGGACCGAGACGCTCACCCGGTCGTCGACGGTGCTCATGCTCGACTTGTCGCTGTCGATGCCGATGCGGGACAACTTCCTCGCCGCAAAGAAGGTGGCGATGGCGCTGCACTCGCTGATCTCGTCGATGTTCCCCCGCGACTACCTGGGGATCGTCGGGTTCAGCGAGGTGGCCCGGGTGCTCAAGCCCGAGCAGCTCCCCGAGGTGTCGTGGGACTTCGTGTACGGCACGAACATGCAGCACGCGTTCGTGCTCAGCCGTCAGCTGCTCGCCCGCCAGAGCGGCACCAAGCAGATCATCATGATCACCGACGGCGAGCCCACGGCCCACATCACCCCGAGCGGGGAGGTGTTCTTCAACTACCCGCCGGTGCCCGAGACGGTGCAGGCGACCCTCACCGAGGTCGCCCGCTGCACCAGGGAGGGCATCAAGATCAACACCTTCATGCTCGACGCCACCGGGTACCTGAAGCAGTTCGTGGAGAAGCTCACCCGCCTGAACGGCGGCCGGGCATTCTTCACGACCCCCGACACGCTCGGGGACTACGTGCTGGTGGACTTCATCGAGCACAAGCGCACGCTGCGGTCGGGCAGCGCCCGTCGCGGCGCCTGACCCCTCCCCCTGGCTCTCGCGCTCCGCGTTCGCTTCACCACAGATCTGCAATCCGCGCTTGCGCGATTGCCCTGTGGTAGGCGAAACTCACATCGTTGTAATTACACGGGTGTCCCTCAGGCACCGTGTCGGGGCGTCAGGGAGGACCTCGGTACGGCTGGTGGCATCCCGGGGGCGAGCAGGGAGCCAGGTGCAACGATGGCCATGAGCGAGCGACCGTTCGATCCGCTGGATCGCAGTTGGCAGGACTACGCCAACTGTCTGGGGGTCGACCCTGATCTGTTCTTCCCTGAGCGCGGGGCGTCCACCCGTGAGGCGAAGGAGGTCTGCCGCGGGTGCGTGGTCCGCGACGAGTGCCTGGAGTTCGCCCTGGCCAACGGTGAGAAGTTCGGCATCTGGGGTGGCATGAGCGAACGGGAGCGGCGGCGCATCCGCCGCCAGCGAGCGGTCCAGCGGCGCAGCCGGACGGCCTGAGGCCCGCCAGGCACAGCCCGCGGCCCCGGCACCCACCGTCGCGCCTGGTCACCGCCCGCGGCGGCCCAGCCTCGCTTCGATCGTGCGGTCCTCCCCGAGATCCAACGCCGCCCACCGTGGTCGGGGCACCCGGTGCAGCACCTCGGCGGGCACGAGCCCGACCAGCTCGGCGCCGGCGACCGGGGCGCGTGCCACCACCAGGTCATAGGCATCGGCCGGGCCGAGGTGCAGCGGGTCGATGAGGTTCATCGAAACCTGCACCCGGTCGCCGACCGGCAGGCCGAGGGCGCGCAGAGCGGGGGAGCGGATCGCTGCAGCCACCCGCCGGGCCTCGGCCAGGTCACCGCTGGCGAGCCACACGTTGTAGGCCACCAAAACCCCCCGGGCCCCGACCGCCATCGCCCCGGCGGTGGGGTGGGCCGCAGGTGGACCGGTGTCGGGGGCCAGCGTCGTGAACGCCCCCCGGCGGACGTCGGGCAGTGAACGTTCGGGCCCGTAGAGGAAGCACGGCACGCCGAGCTCGGTGGCCGCCCAGCGGGCGAAGGCGTTGCGCGCCCCGACGGCATCGGCCATGGTCGCCCCGGCGAGGGGCACGAACGGCACCACGTCGACCACGCCGATCCGGGGGTGCACCCCGTCGTGGGTGCCGAGATCGAGCACCTCCACCGCCAGGGTGGCGAGCCGCCGGGGCGCGTCCTCGCCCACCAGCGTGAACACCGATCGGTGGTGGAAGGGGTCACTGTGTCGGTCGAGCAGGTCCGCGCCGCACACGGCGTCGAGGCGGGCGAGCACCTCGGTGTCGCGCCCCTCGCTCACGTTCACGACGCATTCCAGCATCCGACCCCGCCCTCGCGTGCGCCGGGACCTCGTGGTACCGTCCGATCCATGGGCAGTATCGGTGCTCCCGAACTCATCCTGGTGCTCATCATCGTCCTGCTGATCTTCGGGGGGAGCAAACTGCCGAAGCTGGCTCGGTCGTTGGGGCAGGCCCAGAAGGAGTTCAAGGAAGGCCTGGCCGAAGGGCAGAAAGCCTCGGCGGACGACAAGAAGGATCCGTCGGCGTCCTGAGCGCGCCGACGGCGCCGCCGGGTGCACCCGACGGCGCCGCAGGGGTCACCAGCACCAGCTGACCGGCAGGCCCGGCCCGCCGGTCATTCAGCGGTCGGCCAGCACGGTCTCGGCCAGGCGGCGCCGCTTCAGGATGCGCCGGCGTTCGCGTTCCGACGCGCCACCCCACACCCCGTGCTCGATGCGGTGGGCCAGGGCGTACTCGAGGCAGGGCGCCTGCACGGGGCATGTGGCGCAGATGCGCCGGGCCCGGTCCACGCCCACCCCGTCGCTGGGGAAGAACATGGCCGGATCGTGGTCCCGGCACGACCCCCGGGCCATCCATGCGGCCGTCGGGGACGTCAGAAGGGGTTCGGGGGTCTGTGCTGTCATGTCACTCCTCGTGCGGATGGGGGGAGTCCGCCCGCGCCGGCTGCCCGGCGTCGAACCTCAGACGTCGGGAACCGGGTTCCGGTTCCCGACGAGCCCGGATTCTTTGCCGAACCTGCCGACTCCGTCACCCTACGACGTTCCGGGCAGGGCAGCATGACGGCGTGTCCCACGGACCCCGACCACTCCCGCCCCCGTGGCTGACCGACAGTCCGCCGTCGGGCCCTCCCGAGCCTCCCTTCGAGGAGCCCGCCGGTCGTCGGGGCACGCTGCTGGCCGCCCTCGCCGGTGGGGTGGTCGGTGCGCTGGTCGCTGCGCTGGTGTCGCTGGCCGTGGTGGCGGCCACCGACGACGATCCCACCCCGACCCGACCGGTGCCGTCGGGGCCGGCGCTCACCATTGCGCCGGGTCCTGGCGGGCTGGGGACCGACATCCGCACCATCCTCCGGCGGGTCCAACCCAGCGTGGTGGCCATCGAGACCGGGGTCACCGGCCGGAACAACCAGATCTACGGCGTCGGCGCCGGCTCCGGGGTGATCATCTCGGCCGACGGGCTGGTGGTGACCAACGCGCACGTGCTGCAGGGGTCGTCGGGCCGGTACGTGGACGCCATCCGGGTGAAGCTCGCCGACGGCCGCACCTTCGACGGTGAGCTGGTGGGGGCCGCGCGCGACCTCGACATCGCCCTGATCCGAGTGGCCGGCACCACCGGGTTGGTGCCGGCCACGCTCGGCGACTCCGATGCCGTCCAGGTGGGCGACGACGTGATCGCCATCGGCAACGCCCTCAACCTCGGGGGTCTGCCCACGGTCACCCGGGGCATCGTGAGCGCGACCGACCGCTCGATCCAGGAGCCCGGTGGCAACGCTCTCGAGGGACTCATCCAGACCGACGCCGCCATCAACCCGGGCAACTCCGGCGGCCCGCTGGTGAACGCCGCCGGGGAGGTGATCGGCATCAACACCGCGATCATCGGCGACGCCCAGAACCTGGGGTTCGCGATCTCGATCAACTCGGTGAAGCCACGGATCGACGAGCTCAGGGCCGGGGGTGGCACCGTCGCCGCCCGGGCCTTCCTCGGGGTGAGCGCGGTCAGCGTGCGCGATCTCGACGAGGCGACCCGGCGCACCTACGGCATCACCGCCACCCGCGGCGCAGTGGTGTCCCGGGTGGAAGCCGGCTCGGCCGCCGACCTGGCCGGCCTGCGGGAGGGCGCCGTGATCACCGCCGTCGGTGACCGGGCGCTCACCACGAACGACGACCTCGTCGAGGCGATCCGGGCGCGCACGCCCGGGGAGGTGGTCGCGATCACCTACGAGCGTCGTGGCCAGTCGGTGACCGTGCAGGTGACGCTCGGCTCGCGCCGCGGGTGAGCTCGGCGCAGAACCGGTAGAGTCGTCGGCCATGTCCACCACCGAGACCGAGGTCCAACCGCCCCGGGGCCATGCCCGCGTCGTGTACCTCGGGCCGGTCGCACCCCACTGGGAGGTGGAGAGCGAGTTCGGCGACCGGCACCTGCTCGAGGAGTTCCGCTCCCGGGTGCTGGCCCGGCTGCTACTGCTGCCCCCGCACGACCCGCAGTTCCGTCGCAACCGGGAGCGGGTGGTCCGCGACGCCGAACGGGAGGGGATCCTGCTCGAGTGGGATCTGGGCATGCCCGAGGACGCCGAGGAGTAGCCACTCCGGCCGACCGGTACGGCCCCGGCCGGTAGGCTTGGGCCGATGGACCGGGTCGGCACGCCACGGACGGCTGACGAGCGCTTCGTCAACCGCGAGCTGTCGTGGCTCGACTTCAACGCCCGGGTCCTGGCGCTCGCCGACGACCCGTCGGTCCCGCTGCTCGAGCGGGTGAAGTTCCTGGCCATCTTCTCGAGCAACCTCGACGAGTTCTTCCAGGTCCGGGTCGCAGCGCTGAAGGACCAGGTGGCCGCCAACGTCGGAAGGATCAGCCCCGACGGGCGGTCACCCGAGCAGCAGCTGCTCGACATCAGCGACCGGGTGGCCGACCTGGTGGTGGAGCAGGAGCGCATCTTCCTCGACGAGGTGGTACCCGCCCTCGCGCGGGCCGGCATCCACCTGTCGTCCTGGGAGGACCTCGACGACGACGACCGCAAACACCTCGACGAGGTGTTCGAGCACCGCATCTTCCCCGTGCTCACCCCGCTTGCGGTCGACCCGGCCCACCCGTTCCCGTACATCTCGAACCTGTCGCTCAACCTGGCGGTGGTCGTGCGCGATCCCCACACCCACGAGCGGCGGTTCGCCCGGGTCAAGGTGCCCCCGCTGCTGCCCCGCTTCGTGGTGCTCCCCGACGGCGAGCGGTTCGTGCCGCTCGAGCAGGTGATCGCCACCCACCTCGAGGCGCTCTTCCCGGGCATGGAGATCGAGGCCCACACCCCGTTCCGGGTCACCCGCAATGCCGACCTGACCCTCGAGGAGGAGGAGGCCGACGACCTGCTCGCCGCGGTGGAGATGGAACTGCGGCGGCGGCGGTTCGGCCGGGCGGTGCGCCTAGAGATCGACCGGTCGATGCCACCCGACGTGCGCGAGCTGCTGCTGCGTGAGCTCGACCTCACCGACGACGACGTCACCACCCACCGGGGCCCCCTCGACCTGGTGGGCCTGTGGAAGGTGCACGCACTCGACCGGCCCGACCTCAAGGACGAGCCGTGGCCGCCGGTCACCCCCCTGCGGCTCCAGGAGGCCGCCGAAGAGGAGCGCAGCCTGTTCTCGGTGCTCCGGGAGCGGGACCTGCTCGTCCACCACCCCTATGAGTCTTTCACCGCCTCGGTCGAGGAGTTCGTGCGCCAGGCCGCCGACGACCCGCACGTGCTCACCATCAAGATGACCCTGTACCGCACCTCCGGCGACAGTCCCATCGTGAAGTCGCTGATCCGGGCGGCCGAACGGGGCAAGCAGGTGGCCGCCCTGGTGGAACTGAAGGCCCGCTTCGACGAACAGGCCAACATCGCCTGGGCCAAGGCGCTCGAGCAGGCGGGCGTGCACGTGGTGTACGGCCTCGTCGGGCTCAAGACGCATTCCAAGACCCTCCTCGTCGTGCGTGAGGAGCACGACGGCATCCGCCGCTACTGCCACATCGGTACCGGGAACTACAACCCGACGACCGCCCGCCTGTACGAGGACTTCGGGCTGCTCACCTGCGACCCGGAGCTGGGCGCCGATCTCACCCAGCTGTTCAACCACCTCACGGGCTACAGCAGGGAGGTGCGCTACCACCGGATCGTGGTCGCGCCGCGCTGGCTGCGGCCGCGCATCCAGGATCTGATCCTCAACGAGATCGACGCCGGGCCGCAGGGCCGGATCATCCTGAAGATGAACAGCCTGGCCGATCCGGAGATGATCGAGTTGCTGTACCGGGCCTCGCAGGCCGGGGTGGAGATCAACCTCATCGTGCGGGGCATCTGCTGCCTGCGGGCCGGGGTGCCGGGCATGAGCGAGCGCATCCGGGTGCGGTCCATCGTCGGCCGGTTGCTCGAGCACTCCCGCATCTCCTATTTCGCCAACGGCGCCGGGCCCGGCCGGCCCACCTACCTGATCGGCTCGGCCGACCTGATGCCCCGGAATCTCGACCGCCGGGTGGAGGCCCTGGTCACGATCGAGCAGCCCGACCTGCAGGCCCGGTTGTGGGAGACCCTCCAGCTCGAACTGGCCGACGACGTGCTCGCCTGGACGCTGGAGCCCGACGGCACCTGGCGCCGCGAGCGCGGTCCGGTGGGCCTCGACAGCCAGCGGCGTCTCCGTGAGCTGGCGGTGCAGCGGGCCACGCGGCGCGACCCGGCCCCGCGGGCATGATCGAGCGCGAGCGGAAGTTCGGGGCCTGGCCCGGCTTCCATCTGCCCGACCTGCACGGCCTGGCCGACTGGGTGACCGCCGGGCCGCCCGACCAGCACGTGCTCGACGCCGTGTACTGGGACACCCCCGACCTGCGCCTCATCCGGTGGGGCATCACCCTGCGACACCGGACCACCGACGGCACCGACGGCCGCTGGACCCTGAAGCTGCCCGACCACGGCGGCCACCAGCTCGCCGGGTTCCTCGCCCGCACCGAGCTGGAGGTGGTGGCCCCGGCGGGGAGCCCACCCGAGGCGCTCACCCACCTCGTGCGGGCCTACGTGCGCACCAGCACCCTCCAACCGGTGGCCCACCTGCAGACGGTGCGCCGCTCGGTGGTGCTGCGCGACCGTGGCGGGCGGACGCTCGCCGAGGTGGCCGACGACGAGGTGTCGGTCCTCGAGGCCGACCGGGTCGCCGCCCGGTTCCGGGAGGTCGAACTCGAGATCGCCGAGGGCGCGCCTGTGGTGCTGGGCGCGCTCGTCGCCGACCGGCTCCGCGCCGCCGGGGCCGGTGACACCGACCCGACCCCCAAGCTCGTGCGGGCGCTGGGCCCACGGGCCCTGGCCCCACCCGAGGTGGTGGCGCCACCGTTGGACCGCGACGCCACCATGGGCGCAGTTGCCCAGGCGGCGATCGCCAACGCCGTGGCCCGGCTGTTGCACCACGACCCGGTGATCCGGCTCGACGCCGGCGTCGAGGGCGTCCACCAGGCCAGGGTGAGCACCCGCCGGCTCCGCTCGGACCTGCGCACCCTCGGTCCCGTGGTGGACCGCGACTGGGCCGAGGCGCTGCGCGCCGACCTGCGCGAGCTGGCCGAGGACCTGGGCCTGGTCCGTGACGCCGACGTGCTGCTCGCCCGCCTGCGGGCCGATGCCGAGGCGCTCGGCCCACCCGACGACGACGCCGCGCTCGCCGTCCTCGAGCGCCTCACCCGGGCCCGGGCCAGCCACCTGCGCCGGCTCCTCGCCGTGATGGACGATCCCGCCTACCTCGGGCTGCTCGACCGGCTCGTGCAGGCCGCCCGCGCCCCGGTGCTCGACGAGACGCTCGCGGCCCGGCCGGCGCGGGAGGTGCTGCCCGAGCTGGCCCGGCGGCCGTGGCGAAAGCTCCGGCGGGACGAGCGGTCGCTGGGTCCCGATCCCGCCCCCGAGGCGCTGCACGCCTTGCGGATCCGGGCCAAGCGGGCCCGGTACGCGGCGGAGATGGCCGGGCTGGTGATGCCTGCGGCGGCGGCGCACGGCAAGGCGCTCGCCCGGGTGCAGGACGCGCTCGGCGAGTACCACGATGCCGCGGTCGCCGAGTCATGGCTGCGGTCGGCGGTGACCTCGGGCGTGAGCCGGTCACAGGCGGTGGCCGTCGGCCTGCTGATCGCCCGGCAGCGGGCAGCGGCAGCAGTCGAGCTGGCCCGGTGGGAGAAGGCCTGGAAGGACGCCGCGGGGCGGCGGATCCGAGCATGGCTGGAACCGTGACCGGCGAGATCGTGCAGGCCGCCGGCGGGGTGGTCGTGCGTCCAGGCGGCGAGGGCCGGGCCGAAGTGCTGCTCGTGCACCGGCAGCGCTACGACGACTGGACCTTCCCCAAGGGCAAGCTCGACGAGCACGACGGGGGGAGCCACGAGCGGTGCGCCCTGCGGGAGGTGGCTGAGGAGACCGGGTACCGGTGCGCGCTGGTCCGGGAGTTGCCGTCGACGGCCTACGTCGACGGACAGGGGCGGGCCAAGCGGGTGCGCTACTGGGCAATGACCGTCGTCGACGGCTCGTTCGTGCCCAACCGGGAGGTCGACGCGGTCCGATGGGTGACGGTGGACGATGCCCGCCGTCTGCTGACCTACCGCCATGACGTCGCCGTGCTCGACGGTCTGTCCGGCATCGTGCCCGGACCCGCAGCGGAGCAGTGAGTGTTCAGCTGCGGTTCACTTTCTGGCAACCTCAAGGCTGGTCGTCGTTCACCGGTCGCGCGTATCACCACAGGGTCCCCAGCACCAAGGAGCATATGCATGCGACTGCGACGGAGCCTTGCCCTCACGGCGGGCCTGCTCTCCCTGTCCCTGATCGCCGCCGCCTGTGGCGGTGACGACAGCGGTTCGTCCGACACCACCCAGGCGGCCGGCGGCACCGAGACCACGGCCGCCGAGGCGACCACCACCACCGCCGCCGGGGGGATCGACTACGGCTCGCTCAGCGGTGACATCCGCATCGACGGTTCCAGCACGGTCACCCCGCTGATCTCGCTCGCGGCCGAGGACTTCCAGGAGGCCACCGGCGGGAAGGTCCGGGTCACCGTGGGCACCTCGGGCACCGGCGGCGGGTTCGAGAAGTTCTGCAACGACGAGACCGACATCTCGATGGCCTCCCGGAAGATCAAGGACTCCGAGAAGGAAGCCTGCGCGGCCAAGGGCATCGAGTACTTCCCGGTGATCGTGGCCAACGACGGCCTGTCGGTCGTGGTGAACCCGGCGAACGACTGGGCTGCCTGCCTCACGGTCGAGGAGCTCAAGGCGATCTGGTCGCCCGGCTCGACGATCAACAACTGGAAGGACGTCCGGCCCGGCTTCCCCGACCAGAAGCTCGTGCTGTACGGCCCCGGCACCGACTCGGGCACCTTCGACTACTTCACCGCCGCCATCGTCGGCGAGGAAGGTGAGAGCCGCACCGACTTCAACCCGTCCGAGGACGACAACGTCATCATCACCGGTGTCGCCGGCGAGAAGGGCGGGCTCGGGTACTTCGGCCTGTCGTACCTGCTCGAGAACCAGGACAAGATCAAGGGCGTGGAGATCGACGGCGGCAACGGGTGTGTCACCCCCACCGTCGAGACCGTGCAGAACGGCACCTACAAGCCGCTAGGCCGTGAGCTGTATGTGTACGTCAAGGCCTCGTCGGTGAAGACCAAGCCCCAGGTCGCCGCGTTCGTGCAGTACTACCTGGACAACGAGACCGAGATCACCAAGGAGGCGCTGTTCGTGCCCCTCACCGAGGAACAGATCAAGCTCGCCCAGGAGGAACTCGACGCCTTGAAGGCTGCGTGACGTGGCCGTCACTCCCGGCCTGACCAACGCCCCGGTGGTGGAGCACCTGCTCCCCACCGGGGCGTTGCGCCGTCGCTACCTCGTCGAGCGGCTGGTGAAGCTGTCGCTGCTGGTGACCGCCGGCCTGACGGTGGTCATCACCGTGCTCATCGCGCTGTCGCTCATCCCGCCGGCGATTGAGTTCTTCGGCGAGGTCCCCCTGCGGGAGTTCTTCGGCAGCACCACCTGGGCACCGTTGTTCGGCACACCCCAGTTCGGGGTGTGGCCGATCGTGCTCGGCACCGCCATGGTCATGGTGATCGCCGTGCTCGTGGCCGTGCCCCTCGGCCTGGCCGCCGCGTTCTACCTGTCGGAGTACGCAGCGGCCCGGACCCGGAAGCTGCTCAAGCCGATCCTCGAGGTGCTCGCTGGGATCCCCACGGTGGTCTTCGGGTTCTTCGGCCTTTACGTGATCAACCCTGAGCTGGTCAAGCGGCTCTGGCCCATCGGTGAACCGGGCACGTACAGCGCGCTCGGCGCCGGCATCGTGGTGGGGATCATGATCATCCCCATCGTCGCCTCGGTCTCCGAGGACGCCATGTCCGCCGTGCCGGGAGCGCTCCGGGACGGCGCGTTCGCGCTCGGGGCCACCCGCCGCGAGGTGTGCACCGGAGTGGTGTTCCCGGCTGCGCTCTCGGGCATCATCGCCGCCATCGTGCTCGCCGTCTCCCGGGCGATCGGCGAGACCACCATCGCCCTCATGGTGGCCGGCAGCAACCCCCGGTTCACCTTCAACCCGGGTGAGGGCATGCAGACCATGGCGTCGTTCATCGGCTTCGCCGGCATCGGCGACCAGCCGACCGGCTCCACCGGCTACAAGACGATCTTCGCAGTGGGCCTGCTGTTGTTCATCATCACCTTCGCACTGAACATGGTCAGCATCAGGATCGTCCGCCGGTTCCGGGAGGTCTACGAATGACCACGGTCGAACAGGCCGCAGCGCCGGCTGCCATCCCCACCGACCTGTCCAGCACTGTCGCCACATCCCGGCGGGTCAAGGACGGGTCATTTCGGGCGGTGCTGATCTTCTCGCTGCTGGTGGCGTTCGGCACGCTGGTCACGCTGATCGTCACCACGCTCATCGACGGCTGGGACCGCCTGAACTGGGACCTGCTGCGGAACTTCCCGTCCGCTCGGCCGGCCAAAGCCGGGATCCCGTCGGCGATCTTCGGCTCGCTGTGGGTCGTGGGCTTCACCGCCCTCATCTCACTGCCGCTCGGCCTGGGCACCGCCGTCTACCTCGAGGAGTTCGCCCACCGGGACCGCTGGTACAACCGGGTGATCGAGATCAACATCCAGAACCTCGCCGGGGTGCCGTCAGTGGTGTTCGGCATCCTCGGCCTGGCCTTCGTGGTGCGTGGACCGCTCGGCTGGGGGTTCACGGTCGGCTCCGCCGTGGCCGTGCTCACGATGCTTGTGCTGCCCCTGGTGATCATCGCGTCCCGGGAGGCGATCCGGGCGGTGCCCTCGTCGCTTCGCGACGGGTCGCTCGCGCTCGGCGCCACCCAGTGGCAGACGGTGTGGCGTCAGGTGCTCCCGGCGGCCATCCCGGGGATCGCCACCGGCAGTATCCTGTCGGTGTCCCGGGCGCTGGGTGAATCGGCGCCCCTGCTGCTGCTCGGCGCGCTGGCGTTCGTCACCTACAACCCGACCAGCCTGGCCGACGGCTACACGGTGCTGCCGCTGCTGATCTTCAAGTACGCCTCGGACGCGAAGACCGAGTTCCACGCCGTGGCCGCAGCGGCGATCATCGTGCTGCTCGGCATGCTGCTGACCCTCAACTCGGCGGCCATCCTCATCCGCAACAAGTTCCAGAGAAAGGGCTGAGCGTCGTCATGGAAGCGCCCGCCACCGTGGAGACCGGCGACCGACCGGAACTGCGCCTCAGCCGGGACCTCGCCCGGGACACCCGGGAGCCGTCCACGAGCCCCGAGGTGGTGTTCGATGTCGACGACGTCGACGTGTACTACGGGCCGTTCCGGGCGGTCCGGAGCGTGCGCATGCAGATCCACCGCTCGGAGATCACCGCGCTCATCGGTCCGTCCGGGTGCGGCAAGTCCACGCTGCTGCGGTGCTTCAACCGCATGAACGACCTCATCCCCGGCGCGAGGGTCACCGGGCGGATCACCTACCACGGCATCGACATCTACGGCCCCAAGGCCCACCCGGGCGAGGTGCGCCGGCGGATCGGCATGGTGTTCCAGAAGCCCAACCCGTTCCCCAAGAGCATCTACGACAACGTCGCCTACGGGCCCAGGGTCAACGGGGTCCGGGGCCGGGCCGTCCTCGACGAGATCGTCGAGCGCTCCCTGCGGGGGGCGGCGCTGTGGGACGAGGTGAAGGACCGGCTGAAATCCTCGGCGCTCGGCCTGTCTGGCGGGCAGCAGCAGCGGCTGTGCATCGCCCGTGCCATCGCCGTCGAACCCGACGTGGTCCTCATGGACGAGCCGTGCTCGGCCCTCGACCCGATCGCCACCGCCCGGATCGAGGATCTCATGCAGGAGATCAAGAGCGACTACACGATCGTGATCGTCACCCACAACATGCAGCAGGCGGCCCGGGTCAGCGACCGCACGGCGTTCTTCACCACCGAGGTGAACCCCGAGAGCGACCGGCGCACCGGCGTGCTCGTCGAGTACGACCTGACCGCGAAGATCTTCTCGGCGCCGTCCGACCCCCGCACCGAGCAGTACGTCACCGGGCGGTTCGGCTGATGCTCGAGAGCCGCAAGACCTTCCACCAGCAACTCGACGACATCCGGGCCAGCATCCTCGGGTTGGCGGCGACGGTCACCGAGAACATCCCCCGGGTCACCGAGGCGTTGCTGTCAGGCGACCTGCAGGTGGCCGACGAGATCATCGCCGCCGACCCCGAACTCAACGCCCGGTGCCACGAGCTCGAGGAGCGCTGCTACCAGACACTCGCCCTCCAGCAGCCGATGGCCAGCGACCTGCGGGCGCTGGTCGCCGCGGTGCGCATGGTCGCCGAGATCGAACGCTCCGGAGACCTGCTGGTCAACATCTGCAAGGCCATCCGCCGGCTGTACGGGGTGGAGCTCGACCCCCGCCTGCGGGGCCTCATCGCCGACATGGGCGAGCAGTCCCACCAGCTGTTCCGGTTCGCCATCGACGCCTACGCCGACCGCGACGCCCCGCTCGCCGGTGCGCTCGATGACATCGACGACACCCTCGACCGCACCCACGCCGAGTACATCCAGATGATCTTCCTGTGCCACCGGGACAACGGCCTGCCGCTCCACGTGGCCGTGCAGCTGGCGCTGATCGGCCGGTTCTACGAACGTATCGGCGACCATGCGGTCAACATCGGCGAGCGGGTGCGCTACATGGTGACCGGCTGGCTCCCGATGCACGAGGAGATCGGCGACCGGGAGGTGGGCGGCCCGGTCCAGGAGAGCCCGGACAGCTGATGGACGCGGTGACGATCGCCGCCGTGGTGGTCGCCGTGACGGCGACCACCGGGCTGATCGTCGCCATCCGGAGGTGCCGTTCGGCAGCGGCGCGGATCGGCACCGCACTCGCCAGGATGGAGCAGGACCCCGACCGGGCGGCGCGGTCCCCCCTCGACGTGCAGCTCGACCGGCTCGACCGGGCGGTCACCCGGGTCCGGGCCGTGCAGCAGCTCGGCGAACGGCGCGCCGCGCAGGTGAGTGCAGCCATGGACGAGTTGAGCTTCGGGATCGTGGTCGTGGGGCGGTCCGGGGAGGTGCTGCGCAACGAGGCGGCCCGCCACTTCCTCGGGGTGCGCTCCGCCGACACCGTCGTCGAACGGACCGTGGCGCAACTCGTCCAGCTGGCGCTCACCGGCGAGGCCGCCCGGCGCACCCTGGAGCTGTTCGGCCCACCCCGCCGGGTGGTCGCGGTGAGCGCTGTGCCCTACACCGACGACCGGGGAGAGGCCGGCGCGCTCGCCGTCGTCGAGGACATCACCGAGCGCCAGCGGCTCGAGGCGGCCCGCACCGACTTCGTGGCCAACATCAGCCATGAGCTGAAGACCCCGGTGGGTGCCCTGGCCCTGCTGGCCGAGACCCTCGCAGATGAAGTCGACGCCGACGTGGCGGCCCGCCTGGTCGAGCGCATCGGCGCCGAGGCCCACCGGGTGGCGGCGGTCGTCGACGACCTGCTGGAGCTCGCCATCATCGAGGCCGGGGCCACCTTCCGGGCCGAGCAGGTGCCGGTGGCGCTGATCGTGGCCGAAGCGGTGCAGCGGGTCCGCGCCGCAGCTGAGGCCAAGGACATCACCATCCACGCCGAGGAGCCCAGCCGCCGGATGAGCGTCGTGGGTGACCGGCGCCAGCTGGTGTCGGCGCTCGGCAACCTGGTCGAGAACGCAGTGAAGTACTCCGACCCCGGTTCCTCGGTGGTCGTCACCGCGTCGAGCGACGGCCGGGTCGTCGAGCTGTCGGTGGTCGACCACGGCATGGGTATCCCCGCCCGGGATCTGGACCGGATCTTCGAGCGGTTCTACCGGGTCGACCTGGCCCGCAGCCGGGAGACCGGCGGCACCGGTCTCGGACTGGCCATCGTCCGTCATGTCATCCAGAACCACAACGGCACCGTGCAGGTGCACTCCCGGGAGGGTGCCGGCTCGACGTTCACCCTCCGGCTACCGGCCGGCCCCGGTCCGGTGGCGATCCCGACCCCCCAAGACGCAGAGGTGAGCTGAGGTGCCCCAGGAGACCACCGTCCTCGTGGTCGAGGACGAGGAATCGTTCGTCGATGCGCTCACGGTCGGGCTGAGGCGTGAGGGCTTCCGGGTTCAGGTGGCCCGTGACGGCGCCACCGCCCTGGAGGTGTTCGACGCCGTCGCGCCCGACCTGGTGCTGCTCGACGTGATGCTGCCCAAGGTCAGCGGCATCGACGTGTGCCGCCAGCTGCGCACCCGCTCGAAGGTGCCGATCATCATGGTCACCGCCAAGGGGGCCGAGATCGACACCGTGGTGGGCCTCGAGGTCGGCGCCGACGACTACGTCACCAAGCCGTACCGGTTGCGGGAGCTGGTGGCACGCATGCGGGCCGTGCTCCGCCGCAGCCCGCAGCCCGGCATGGCGCCCGGCCCGAGCGAGGCGATCGAGGTCGGTGACGTGCGCATCGACCCCGAACGCCACGAGGTGGTGGTGCGCGGCCAGGAGCTGCGACTGCCGCTCAAGGAGTTCGAGCTGCTCACCCTGCTGATGGAGCATGCCGGGCGGGTGCTCACCCGCGACACGCTCATCGACCGGGTGTGGGGGCCGGACTACGTGGGGGACACCAAGACCCTCGACGTGCACATCAAGCGGCTGCGCTCCCGGATCGAGGACGACCCGTCGAACCCGACCCGCATCGTCACCATCCGGGGCCTGGGCTACAAGTACGAGCTGCCCCGCTGACCACGGGCGGCCGGCCGGTCACTCCCCTACGATGCCGGCCGTGAGCGACACCCGGGGGTGGGAGCCGCTGCGCCCACCCCGCCGACCGGTGACGCCGGAGGCCTTCGTCGCCTCTCCGTTCACCCGGCTGGCCCGCGTCCATGCCCTGGTGGTCGCCGGCGACACGCTGGTCGCCATCGCCCTGGCCGGCTCGCTGTTCTTCGACATCGACCCCCAGGCGGCCCGGTGGCGGGTGCTGCTCTACCTCCTGTTGACCGTCGCCCCGTTCGCGCTGGTCGCCCCGCTGATCGGGCCGGCCATCGACCGCATGGCCGGCGGCCGCCGGCTCATGGTGGTGCTGTCGGCGCTGGGCCGTGCGCTCGCGTGCACCGCCATGGTGTGGAACCTCGACTCGCTGGTGCTGTTCCCGCTGGCATTCGTGGTGCTGGTGCTCGGCAAGGGGTACCACGTGTCGAAGAGCGCGCTCGTGCCGACGACGGTGTCGAGCGACGCGGAACTCGTCGAGGCCAACGCCAAGCTCGGGCTGCTCGGCGGCCTGGTCGGGTTCGCCGCGGCCATCCCGGGGCTGCTGGCGTCGCTGCTCGGCGCCGAGGTCGTGGTCGCCCTCGCCGCGTGCGTGTTCGCCGCCGGGACGGTGGCCGGCCTGCTCCTGCCGCGGGTGTCGGTGGCCCGGACCCCGGTCGACGCCCAGGAGCGTGCGGAGCTGCGCAGCGGCGGGATCATCCTGGCTGCGTCGGCCATGGCCCTGCTGCGGGCCACGGTCGGGTTCCTGACCTTCCTGATCGCCTTCTCGTTCCGCCGGACCGGCACCGCGCCGTGGTGGTTCGGGGTGGTGCTCGCCGCCAGCGCCCTCGGGACGCTGGCCGGCTCCGCGCTCGCCCCGGCCGTCCGGCGGTCGGTGCGGGAGGAGACGATGCTGACCGCCGTGCTCGCCGGCACGTCGGTGATGGCCGTGGTGGCGATGCTGCTCAGCGGGCGGCTGGCGGCCGCCCTCCTCGCCGGCGCGGTCGGTCTGGCCGCCAGCCTGGGGAAGCTCGCGTTCGACTCGATCCTCCAGCGGGACGCCCCCGAAGCAAACCGGGGCCGGTCGATCGCCATGTTCGAGACCCGGTTCCAGTTGGTGTGGGTGATCGCTGCGGTCGTGCCGGTGGCTCGGCTACCTGATCGTGGCCGGACTCGGCGGGTTCGCTGCGGTCACCTACCTGGTGGGTCAGCGGTCGCTGCGCGAGCGGGGCGTGGTGCCGCCACCGTTGCGGCACCGGGCACGCGCCGAACTCCAACGACGGCGGGCCCGGCGGGCCGGCGGGTACCCGCCACCGGGCGGACCGCCGCCGCCCGGTTCCGTGCCGCCCGGGTGAGCGCCGCGGGCCGCGGGCGCGTCAGAGCAGCTCGATCCGGGCCAGCCACAGTCCCGGGGCATCCACCTCGGCCGGGGTGGGCAGGTGCGCCGCATCGGTCCACAGGCGGGCCAGCCCGTCGGCCCCGGCCCGTTCCAACACCCCGCCCACGAACGCTGCGCCCCGGTCGACCTGGTCCTGCCCGAGGGACAGGCCGAGCAGGCGCTCTACGAACCGGTCGGACGGGTCGGCTTCGACCCGGTGGCGGCGGAGGGCTTCGACCAGCCGGGCGTGGCTGCCGAGCAGCCGGGCGCCGATCGCGTCCATCGTGTGGTCGACGTAGCCGACGATCACCGCCACCAGCGCGTCGAGCCGTGGCCGCAGCGCCTCCTGGGCGGGGGTGCGCATGGCCCCGAGCAGCACCTCGGGGTCGCCGAACACCTGCTGCAGGCCACCCAGCGACGCTGCGGTGGCCGGGTCCACCGCGGCGAGCCGTTCCTCGAGCGCATGGGGGTTCGGGCGGAACCCGGCGACGTAGCCGCCCATCAGCGAGCTCAGGGCCTCGCGTACGTGCGCAAGGCCGAGCACGGCATGGTGGGTGAGCTCCTGCGCGCACAGCCACAGCCGCAGGTCGTCACCGGGCAGGCTCCAGTCGTCGGCGAAGGCGTCGACGGTCGACACCACCAGCGCCAGCTCGTCGGTCGGCCGGCGGGGGATCGGCAGGTCGTACAGCCCGAAGCACCGGCGGGCCAGGTGGCCGACCATCGACCCGGCCGACATGCCGAGCATCATCGGCGAGAGCAGCTGCAGCAGGCCGCTGAGCATCGCGGCGTCCGTGTCGTCGGCGTCGGCTGCACCACCGGCGGGCGCGCCGGCCTGGCCCAGGGCGCCGGCGAGCTGCTCGAACAGCGGTCGGTAGTCGTCCAGGGCCCGCTGCGCCCACTGGCCGGGGGTGACGGCGGCCACCGTGACCGGGCGGCCGGTGACCGAGGTGGACAGCCCGGTCACCCCGGTGACGTGGACATCGGCGATGCGGGTGAGCTCCTCGAGCCTGATGCGCTGGAGCGGGTCGACGTTGGGCTCGGGCCGGCCCTCGGTGGCGATGGTGAGCGCGAACTGCCGGGCAGCGTCCCAGTGCAGCGGCCCCTGCCCCTGGAGCATCCGGGCGAGGTCGCCGAGGAAGGGGACCCCCTGGAAGGGGTTGTCACCGAGTGGACCGGGGTCGCTCACGGGGGACAGGGTAGGCGGATGACCGAGCCAGTCCACCCTCAGCGTGCGCCTGCGGGCCCGGTGGTGGTGATCGGCGCCGCCGGCCTGCTCGGCCGGCGGGTGGTGGCCCGGTTGGCGACCGGTCCGGTGCCGGTGGTGGCCGCCGACCTGGTCCCGCCTCGCGCGACGGGCCCGGCGGTCACCGCCCGGACGGTCGACGTGGCCGGCGACCCCCAGGAGGCGCTCGACGCCCTCGTGGCCGGTGCCGGCTGCGTGGTGCACCTGGCGTTCTCCGATGCCACCGAGGTGGACGAGGTCGCCGCCGCCCGGGTGAACCTCGACGGCACCCGGCGGGTGCTGGCCGCCGCCGGGCGGGCGGGCGTGCCCCATCTGGTGGTGCTGTCGAGCGCCACGGTGTACGGCGCCTGGCCGACCAATCCGGTGCCGCTCACCGAGGACGCCCCGCTCCACCCCAACCCGGAGTTCACCTATGCGGTGCACAAGGCCCAGGTCGAAGGGATGGTTGCGGCGTGGGCCCGGGGCGCGCCGGGGCGCACGGCGGCGGTGCTCCGGCCCACGGTCGCGCTGGCCGAGGACGGCAGCAGCTGGCTCGCCCGGGCGCTGGCCGAGGCGGCCCGGCTCCCGGTGGGTGGTGACGATCCGCCGGCGCAGTTCGTCCACCTCGACGATCTCGCCGCCGCAGTGGAGCTGGCGGTGACCGCCCGCCTGGACGGACCGTTCAACGTCGCCCCGGACGGCTGGATCCCCGGTGACGCCGTCCGGCCGCTGGCCGGCCTGCCGCCCCGGCCCCGGCTGCCGATGCGGGTGGCGGCCCCGCTGGCCGAATGGAGCTGGGCGCTGCGGCGTGGCCCCATCCCCCCGGGCCTGCTCGCCTACACGCAGTACCCGTGGGTGGTGGCCAACGACCGGCTCCGGGCCGCCGGGTGGGTGCCGGCCAACACCAACGAGGAGGCCTTCGTCGCCGGCACCGAAGGCTCGTGGTGGACGTCGATCAGCCCCAAACGCAAGCAGGAGCTGGCCCTGGCCGTCAGCGGGCTGTCGGCCGCCGCTGCGGTGGCCGGTGCCGCGATCGGGGTGCGGGCGCTGCGCCGGCGCCGCTGACCCGCCGGGTCCGGCGGTTCAGTCGGGTCGGGCGGCCAGCGTGACCGTCACCGACGACAGGGTCCCCGCCCGGAGGTAGCTGACCACCACCCGGTCGCCCGGGGCGTGGCGTTTGAGGGCGAGCAGCACCGAGGCCATGCTCGGGGTGCGCCGGCCGTCCACGGCCACCACGGCGTCACCGGGCTGGATGCCCGCAGCCTCGGCCGGGCCGCCGGTGAGGACGGCGCCGACCAGTGCGGCGCCCTCGATGCCGTACACCTGCGCCTCGTCGGCGGGGAGGTCGCTGCCGGCGACGCCGAGCATCACCGGGGTCACCCTGCCGTTCCGCAGCAGCTGCTGGGCTGCGCCGACGGCCACATCCGCGGTCACGGCGTACCCGTGGCCACCCCAGCCACCCAGGGCGAGCGCGACCACCTCCCCGCTGCGGTCGACCAGCGCCGCCCCCTCGTCGAGATCACCCAGGTCCACCCGGACCAGGTCGGTGACCGCCACCCCGCCGACCACGTGACTGACCGCGGTGCCGGTGATGCTCGCCGGCACCGCACCGAGCCCCTCACGGTCGGGTGCCCGCTCGAGGGCGAGCACCGGACTGCCGCCGCTGAGGCCCACCGCCGAACCGAACGGCGCTGCGGGCATCGTCCCCATCGCCAGCCGCACGACCGCGATCCCGGTCACGGGATCGGTGGCGACCACCGACACCGGCTGCCGGCTCCCGTCGGGGAGCACGGCCCGCAGGCGGGTGGCGCCGTCCACCGCCACGCCGACGGTGACCAGGTCGCTGCCCCCGAGTCCCAGCGCCAGCGCCTCCCACGACCGGCCGGCGGTGCTGAGCTCGAGCCTGGCGACCGCCGGCCCCACGCCATCGGCCACCGTCCGCAACGGGACCGTGCTCGACGACGGGACGAGGCTCACCGACGGGGCCATCGCCACCGCCGGCCGGGCCAGCCCCTGGACCGAGGCGCTGGGCGTCGGACCGGCGCCACCGAGGCCGACGGTGAACGACAGGGTGGCGGTGATCAGGGTGGCGCCGGCGACGGCGCCGAGGAGGGCAAGGCTCCACGAGCCCGCCCCGTCGGGGTGGCGCACCGGCCGGGCGTGGACGGTGGGAGCGGAGCGGACACCGGTCATCTCCGACGGGTGGCGCCAGACACGGTCCTCGGGCGGGAGGGGCGGGCGGAACGACGGGCCGTCGTCCTCGGGGAGATCCTCCACACCGCCCACGGCGCCGACGTTACCGAGGTGGCGCATCCGGTGGGCCGCGGGCCGGCCCCGCTTCCGGGACGCCGCGAGCGGGTCCTAGCATGCGGGATCGTGCACCCACCCGACGGCGACACCTGGCTGGCCCTCACGGAGGAGCCCCTGTCGGCAGGGCACGTGTACGACTGGGCGGTGCGGCCCGATTGCGGGGCGGTGGTGCTGTTCTCGGGCACCGTGCGCGACCACGCCGAGGGCCGCCCCGGCGTGACCGCGCTCGCCTACGAGGCGTACACCGAGCAGGTGGTGCCCCGCCTTGCGGCGATCGCTGCGGAGATCCGGGTGCGCTACCCGTCGGTGCGGCGCATCGCACTGCTCCACCGCGTCGGCGCCCTGCGCCTCGAGGAGAGCTCGGTGCTGGTGGTCGTCTCCGCCCCCCACCGGCCCGAGGCGTTCGACGCGGCCCGGTTCGGCATCGATTCGCTCAAGGCCACCGTGCCCATCTGGAAGCGGGAACGGTGGGCAGGAGGTGAGGACTGGGGGCTGGCCGCCACCGAGGTCACCGAGGTCGAGCGGCTGCCCCACCTCCCCGTGGGGGGTGAGTCACGGTGACCAGCCTGATGTTCCTGCTCGGCGCCCTGGTGCTGTCGATCGTGGGCATCCTCGTGCTGATCCTGCGCGCCCGGGAACCCCGGGGGTTCGACCACGGCATCCGCGAGTTCCAGCGGGAGATGCGGGCGCTGGCCCCGGAGTCCCGACGCTGGCCGGGTGTCGACGGCCGCGACTCGGACAAGGGGTAGGCGCTGGCCCGCGACCTCGCCATCGACCTCGGCACGGCCAACACCCTGGTCTACGCCAAGGGTCGGGGGATCGTGCTCAACGAGCCGTCGGTGATCGCGCTGAACTCCCAGACCGGCGAGGTGCTGGCCACCGGCCGGGAAGCCTGGCAGATGATCGGCCGCACGCCCGGCTACATCGTGGCGGTCCGGCCGCTGCGCAAGGGGGCCATCACCGACTTCGACGTGACCGAGCGCATGATCCGCCTGCTGCTCCAGCGGGTGGGCGTCACCCGGTTCAACCGGCCACGGGTGGTGATCTGCGTGCCCTCGGCCATCACCGAGGTGGAGCAGCGGGCCGTCACCGAGGCGGCCCGGCGGGCGGGGGCGGCCGAGGTGCAGCTGATCGGCCAGCCGATGGCGGCGGCGATCGGCGCAGGCATGCCCATCCACGAGCCGATCGGGAACATGGTGATCGACATCGGCGGTGGGACCAGTGAGACGGCGGTCATCTCCCTCGGGGGGATCGTGGCGCTCGAGGCCATCCGGGTCGGTAGCTTCGACATCGACGCCGCCATCCAGGCCTACGTCCGGCGCGAGTACGGCATGGCCATCGGCGAGCGCACCGCCGAGGAGATCAAGCTGGCCATCGGCTCGGCCGACCCCTACCCCGGCGAGCTCCACGCCGAGGTGCGGGGCCGTGACCTGATGAGCGGGCTACCCAAGCACGTCGTGCTGTCACCGGGCGAGGTCCGCGAGGCGATCGACGAGGTGGTCAACGCCATCGTGGAGTCGGTCATCCGCTGCCTGGCCAAGGCGCCGGCCGAGCTGTCCCACGACTTCCTCACCCGGGGGATGATGCTCGTGGGCGGGGGGAGCATGCTGCGGGGGCTCGACACCCGCATCGCCCGGGAGACCAGCGTGCCGGTCCACCTGGTGGACGCCCCGCTGGAGGCCGTCGTGCTCGGCGCCGGTCACTGCATCGAGAGCTACGACGCGCTGAAGGTGATGTTCATGGGTGGGCGCCGCTGACACTGGCGTCAGCTGGCGGCGCGCATGCGGAGCAGGCCGAGCAGCCGATCGGCGAGCTGCTCGGCGCCCACCGTCACCTCGAAGCGTTCGGCCAGCCAGGCCAGCACCGCCGGGTCGACCCCGCCGGGGACGGCAACGAGCAGCGTCGGCCCGGCCAGCCGGGCCGCGGCGAGCATGGTCGCGCTCACCGGGTCGTGGGTGGTGTCGGCCACCAGCACGATCACGTCGGGTTGGACCTTCGTGCACAGGTCCGCCGCGCTGCCGTCCTCGGCGATCGGGGTGCCCGGGCCGTCCCCGAGGACCAGCACGCCCATGGCCGTCGCCGGGTGCAGGTGGATCTCGGCGAACAGTTCAGCCTCTAGGGTTCGGCGAAGAAAACGCCACCCCTCCCCCTCCTGCGGCTTGACC
>FWPV01003768.1_pt1 | contig 33728 bp, 36 predicted proteins | sample 2228371 | NCBI WGS metagenome assembly FWPV01 (sample SAMEA103939776, study PRJEB20133) | metagenome
AACCCTTCCCGAGAGAATCGAAAAGAAGCCCCTTCCAAAAGTGGAGGTGGTGGATATGAGGGAGGAGTCAGGGATACTCTCTGAAACGCTGAAGAGAGCCCTTCAGAAAAATATTGAAGAGAAGAAGCAGAGTCTCCTCTTTCTCAACCGTAGGGGTTTTGCAAACTTCATCCTATGTCCAGAATGCGGTTTTACCTTCAAATGCCCCAACTGTAGCGTCACATTAACCTTCCACCTGAAGGATCGTACACTTCAATGCCATTATTGTGACTATCGCAACAGGGCTCCAGGAGACTGCCCGAAGTGCCAAGGGCACCGGCTCAGGGGGATTGGCATTGGAACGGAACGTTTGGAGCAGGAGATCAAAGCTCTATTTCCAAACAGTGAGGTTGGAAGGATGGATCGGGATACCACCTCTCGCAAACATGCCCATCAACAGATTCTGAAGAAATTAGAGTTGGGGAAGATAGACATTCTTGTTGGGACCCAGATGATTGTGAAAGGACACGATTTTCCCAACGTCACTTTTGTAGGTGTGATCTCTGCCGATACCTCGCTCCATTTTCCTGATTTTCGTGCAAGCGAACGGACCTTCCAACTGCTTACCCAGGTGGCAGGTCGAGCAGGCAGGGGCGAGACCAGTGGAGAGGTGGTCATCCAGACGTTTAATCCAGATCATATCAGTATCCGGATGGCAAAAGAGCATGATTTTACTCAATTCTATCGAGAGGAGATGGAGTTTCGAAAGGCCTTAGCCTATCCTCCCTTTTCCAGATTGATCAATTTCAGGTTGACCGGAAATAATGAAAAGAGAACGATGATGGCTGCGGAAGAGATGGCGAGCATTGGAAGCTCTTTATTGAGCAGAGGATTTGCAAACAGGATTGAACTCTTAGGTCCAAGTCTCGCCCCTTTTGTCAGACTGAAAGGTAAATTTCGATATCAAATGTTGGCTAAAGGAATCCACTCAAAACTTCTCCATCAATTTGCAAGGGAGTTGATGATGCAGATGGATGAAAGGATAAAAGGGCGAGGTGTCCATTTAGAGGTTGATGTGGATCCAGTCTTCGTTCTATAATGGGGCAAGCACCCCTAACACCATATCCTATCGGGAATACGGGAAAGCGGACTATTGGAATGGCAGATATACTTCTTGTATCATCTGTTATTCCTTTACGCTTTGATTCCAACCATCAAAGATACCCATTGATCTGGGAGAATACGATGATCAACCGACGGCAGGGCTTTTTTGATAAAGGTAAAGAGACGATGTCCAGGGATGAGAGGGAGGCCTATCAGCGATCCAAGCTTTTCGATATCCTATCTTATGGATATCAGTATTCGAAAGCGATACGTTCAGGGTTTGAGAAGGTAAACCTGAAACCCGGGCAGATCCATGATCTCAAAGACTTAGAAAGACTTCCGGTCACCAAAAAGGCTGATCTGGTGAATGCCCAAAGAGAGACTCCTCCTTTTGGAGGCTTTGAGATCCTCTCTGATATGGGATTGAGAAGAATCTATGTCTCACCAGGTCCGGTTTATGAACCAGGAGAATGGGATTATCATGACATTCGATGGGCACAAGCCCTCTATGCCTGTGGAATCCGGAAAGGGGATATCGTTCTCAATACCTTCAATTACCATCTTACCCCCCTTGCCCTGATGCTCGATGAATCGCTTGGAATGTTTCAAGCCACGGTGGTCCCCGTGGGTCCTGGAAATATTTCCATGCAGATCAATCTGATGAGACAGCTCCGGGTCACCGCTTATGTTGGAACCCCAAGTTTTCTGATGGCCATCGTCGAGGCGGCGGAAGGGATGCATCTCGATCTTAAGAGAGAACTGTCTTTACAGATAGCCTTTGTCGGTGCAGAGATGTTTCCAGAATCACTCCGCCAGAAGTTAGAAGCAAGACTGGATCTGATGGTCAGGCAGGGTTATGGTACAGTCGATGTGGGCTGCCTTGGATATGAATGCCCAGAGAAAATGGGGATGCACATTCCAGAGGACGTGATTGTCGAAATCGTGGATACAGAGACGGGGAAACAGATGGAAATTGGAGCAACGGGTGAGATCGTTGCAACCAATTTTAATAAAACATTCCCAATGCTACGCTTTGCCACTGGCGATCTCTCTTTTCTCATCGAAGATCCCTGTCCCTGTGGCAGAACTTCAGTGCGTCTGGGAAAGATTTTGGGCAGAACAGACCAGGTGACAAAAGTCTATGGCATTTTCGTTCATCCATGGCAGGTGGATGAGGTGATGGCAAAATTTCCAGTCATTTCGAATTACCAGTTGGTGGTGACAAGAAAAGATTATCGGGATCAGGTGGCGATCTATGTCGAATTGAAGGAAGAGCTTACCGAAAAGACCCAACTCAAGCGGAGATTGGAAAAGGAGGTTCAGGATACCCTCAAGGTGACTGCAGAAGTGGTTTTTACCGAAAAAGGAGGCATTCCCGATAGAGCCAAAAAGATTGATGACCGGAGGATCTGGGAGTAAAGCCTATGAGGTGCCTTTGCAAGATTGGAAAAGAGGAGTTTTTCTAACGGGGATAAAAGAGATGGGAGAAGAGGCTAAGATCAAAGTTGGAGGCATTATGGCAGCGAGCGGCCTTGCCACGGTGAGCATCCTTTCTCTACCGGACCGGCCGGATGTTCCAGGGGTGATTCTCAAAGAGATGGGTGGGAGAAATATCAATATTGAATTTGTCGTTCACAATGTGGATATCGAGGGCAACGGGAATATGACCTTCTGTATTGATCAAAAGAACCTGGAGACCGCCCTCGAAGCGCTTGAAAGTGTGAAACAATTCATTGAAGCTAAAGGAATTTCCTACCATCCAAATGTGGCAACGATTAGCGTCTTCGGCCCCCACTTCAGGGAGAGGCCGATGATTTCCGGGTTGATGTTTAATGCCCTGGGGACAGCGGGCATCAATGTGATGGCAATCAGCACTTCCATTTCCAGTTGTTCGTGCGTCATCGAAGCAGAGCAAATCGAAAATGCTATGAGATCCCTTCACGAGACATTTGAAGCCCCTCATCAGGTCACAAAGTTTGCACCTTAAAGGAATGATGAAAAAATCCAGCACTTAGATGTAGGATTTATTTTTCGCCAAGGAGATTTTATGGATAGAGCTCTTGAAAGATTGGCTGATCAGATCCTTGCCTTTGATGAGGCTTCTTTAGTAACCCTCAGGGAAAAATATCGTTTGAGGATCGAACAGTTTGATGGGACCAGAGAGTGGGAGAGGGCCGTTATCATCTACTCCATCATCAATGCGGTGAGCCTTAAGAATAATCTCTTCAATGAGAATGTCCTGAAGAGGAAGAAGGCCGTTCAAAAGGCATTACCAAAACGTCCGAGTCTGAAAAGGGTCAAATAAGGGGGAGGCAGGGATGGAAGTAAAGCGATTGGCAAAGAAATTGGGCGCAGTTGCAGTGGGTGTGGTCCATGCAAAAACCCTGTCCGAACGAAATGCGTTCGATCCCAATATCCTTCCAGATGCCAAATCGGTCATCGTCATCGCTTGCGGCCATAGCCGGGCAGCCCTCGACTCGAAGAATCTTCAGGTGAAACAGAACGATACCATTGCAACTTATGAGAAGGCAAGGGAGATTTCAAAGCAGTTAGCTATGATTCTGGAAAAGGAGGGGCATGGAGCAATAGCGATTCCAGGCTTTCTACCTATCGACATGTCAGACGAAAATAAGGGAATGGTGGGACCGATCGATCTGAGACGAGCGGCCGTGGAGGCAGGCATTGGAACTTATGGAAAGAGTGGTTTGGTTCTGATAAAAGGGTTTGGACCAAGGGTAAGGCTTGGGGCTATCTTGACGACGGCCAACCTGAAACCGACGCCGAAAAAAACCGCCTCTTTATGTCCGACCCATTGTCAGATCTGCCTTTTGGGCTGCCCGAGCAAAGCCCTTCTTGGCGGAGGACAGATCGACAAGAAGGCCTGCGGAAGGGCTGTCTTTAAATTTGGTCTTCGAGGCATGATTCAATTTATTGGCGAAATGCAAGTCGTTTCTCAAGAGAAAAGGACACAGATGTTGAAAAGCTGGACGTTCCGTGAACTCTGGCAGACCCTTGTCTCGGGAAATTACTATTCCTGTTTTGAATGCCAGGCACACTGCCCGATAGGCAAGGTAAGGCGATCACCTGCATGAAAATCCTTCCTCTTTTTGTTTTTTGGTGCCTATGGTACCTCAACTTTTCTACTCGAACCATCTTCTCTCCCATCCTTCCCCTGATCGAAGACAACCTTCAACTTTCCCACGGAAAAGCAGGGGGGCTCTTCATCTCTCTTTCGATCGGTTATAGCCTCAGCTTACTGGCTGCCGGTCGATTCACCCTAACCTGGGGGTATAAGAAGCTCGTTGCCTCAGGTTTCCTGGGGGTGGGACTCGTCTTTATTGGATTCCAGTTTTTGGAAAGCTATCTTTCATTTCATCTCCTCTTTTTTCTCATCGGCGTTTTTACAGGGACCTACATTCCGGGCATTCTCCCGATCATCACTGAAACCTATAAGCCACGATACTGGGGCAGGGCGATTGGACTTCATGACTCCGCCGCAAGTTTCTCCATCTTTACCATCCCCATTCTGATGGCCTATGGGCTACAATTCCTTTCCTACAAGATGCTTCTCCTCCTCTTAGGAATCCTTGCCCTCATCTTTCCCTTATTCTTCTGGAAAGTCTCTATTGAGCCCAAGAAGGAGGGTCCTCAGAAAGGGCAAGTTTATGTGGACCTCTTCAAAAAGAGGACAGTCTGGATCATGATTCTCCTCTGGATCCTTTCCTCTGGGTCGAGCATGGGCGTTTTTTCTATTCTTCCCCTCTACCTGATTAAAGAGAGGGGGATTGAATTTGAGCTTGCCAATACCCTGTTAGGAATCTCTCGGGCTGGTGGGATGGCGGTTCCTATCTTGATTGGTTTTCTGGTGGATCGTTATGGATATCGGGCAATTCTCTTAACGAGCCTGCTTCTGACCGGATTGAGCACGGTCGGTCTTGCGATGGCGAATAACCTCAGGATTATCTTTATCTTTCTTGTTCTTCAGGCATTTCTTTCTCTTGGATTCTTTCCTGTTGCATTGGCCACGATTTCAAAATTGGCCTCCCTTTCGAACCGCTCAATGATGTTAGGGGTCATTATGTCCGTTGGGGTTGGGTTTGGTCTGGGGTTGATTCCGTTTCTACTTGGATGGACAGCGGACCATTTCAACTTCAGAGTAGGAATCTTATGTCTTGGGATATTAACCGTCTTTTCCTCCTTTTCTATCCCTTTCCTTAAAGAGGAAACGCCTCCATAATCCATTATGGGTTTGGCATACTACCACAATGAGTACCCTTTCCCTTGCTGATTGCCACAACTGCTTGTGAAAAAAAATCATTTAAGCTTGACAAAACAAGGTTAAACGTGTTAATCTTGTGAAAACTTATCACAAGGAGCTTTGAAAATGGAGGCAAACGAGCCGTTTATACGGGAAGGATTCCTTGTACGGATATCCAAGCTAAAGGCCAAGGGGTCATTCCTGTTCCGTATTTGCTTTAGAACCACACTCATTCTTCTCATCTCCTCCTTCATCATTCATCTCCCTGACCTGAATGAGAGAGCCAGAAACAGAGAGGAGGCAATCAATGAGATTGTAGGGGTGTTGGAGAAGTATGCAACCGATCTGGATAAAAAGACCAGGGTGGAACTGGCAGAGGCTATTTATCAGGAGTCGGACCGTTATAACCATGACCCAAAGTTTATTCTTGCTCTGATCGCCATTGAGAGCTCCTTTCAGAACCAATCCGTTTCTGAAAAAGGAGCAAAGGGATTGATGCAACTGATGCCCTATGTGGCTGAGTCGATCGCCCAGGAGCTTGGAATTGAATGGCATGGAGACCCTACCCTTTTTAACCCATTTCTCAACATTAAGATGGGAATCCATTACCTCTCTCGACTCATCCTCGACTTTGATGATCTCAGGGTTGCCCTGGTCGCTTACAATTACGGGCCAACTTACGTAAAAGGGCTTATTGAGCGAAAAGAGAGGATTCCTCTCCATTATTATCGTAAATTACTCACTACCTACCATATGCTCTGACCCCTCTCTCCATAGCAATCCAACTGTTTTTATGGTAATGTATGGTTAAATGGTAAGGGTAACGAGGCCTATATCATTTATAAGGGCTCATTTTACCACCATCCATCCTTTTTTCTATTTCACCAGGACAAATGGAAGAAACGATTGTTTATATGGCAGGGGCTTCGTTTTCGGGGGTCTCAACTTAATCGAATGATTCACAGGTGAATGAAAGAATGGCTTTTATTCCTTCTTATATCGATCTTTACGAAAGGGGTGGGGAACTTCAGGGGAGAATCTCTCAACTGATGGAGATCTTGAAAGAATGTAGGCTCTGCCCGAGGAGATGCGGGGTCAATCGGCTGAATGGAGAGATTGGCTATTGCAAGGCCCCCTCAGAACTGATGGTCTCGAGCGCCTTTCCCCATTTTGGGGAGGAGCCTCCCCTGGTCGGATACCATGGCTCAGGGACGATCTTTCTTACCCACTGCAGTCTGCAGTGCATCTTCTGTCAGAATTACGATATCAGCCATGAGGGAAGGGGAGAGCGAATCACCCCTCATGATCTTGCCAAAATGATGGTACGGCTTCAAGAAATGGGGTGTCATAACATAAACTTTGTGACTCCCACCCATTACACCCCCCAGATTATTGCTTCGCTACCTGAAGCCATTGAGAGGGGATTGAGGCTGCCAATCGTCTATAACTGCTCCGGCTATGAATCTTTGGAGGTCATTCAACTTCTCGAAGGGATTGTCGATATCTACATGCCTGATGTGAAGTATATGGAGAGTCAACAGAGCCAGAGGTATTCGAATGCTCCAGACTATCCTGAAAGGATTAAAACGATTCTGAAGGAGATGCACCGACAGGTGGGTGATCTCAAAATGAACTCCACTGGAATCGCTAAAAGGGGGCTTCTCATTCGTCATCTGGTCATGCCCAATGGCGTGGCTTCATCAGAGGAAGTTCTGAGGTTTATTGCTGAAGAGATTTCTGTCCACTCTTATATTAATATCATGGCCCAGTATCGCCCTGAGTACAGAGCCTTCGATTATCCTGATATCAATCGGAGGATCACGCAGAAAGAGTTTATAGAGGCAATCCAGATTGCGAAACGATTCGGGCTTTATCGGGGTTTTAGATAAGTCCTATCTCTTCCCATTTGATCCTATTACCACATCGTCATCCAAGGAGGGATTGTGAGGGCAGGGAAGGCGTCATCATCAAAACAATGCGAAGAGATTCAATCCCTTAAGAAAGAGGTCCAGTCCCTCACCAAAGAGATCGAGTGGTTAAAGAAGAATGTCATAGAAGGTTCATCCTCCGTGGAACGGCTCCTCCAAATGAGGGGGATCAGAGTCTTTAAAAAGAATCCAATCGACCGGCTTTTCTTTCCTCCGGATCTTTCAAGCCAAGATCAAGTTAAATTCTATGAAATGATGAAAAGGTACTCTTTCCGCCTTGTACTCAGGGATATGATTAAGTATCAGAATCGTTTTGGAATCAGGGAGTTAACCCGTTATTGCTCGGCCTCGGTGGTCCGCGAATATTGTGAAACTCTCTCTAAAATGGGAATCCTCTTAAAAAGGGGAAAGTATTATCAAACCAGAGTCAATCCCATTTACAGTTTTGGCCCGACCCTGGAATGGTTCGTTGCCGAGGTGTTTAAAAGGGAATTCGCTTCACCGGCTCTATATGGAGTAAGCATCAAGAAAACCCGTTCCGGAGGAGATTACGATGTGATCGCTTCCTGGAATCAGAGGCTGCTCTATGCAGAGATTAAATCTTCACCTCCCAAGGGGGTGGAACAGACGGAAATATCCACCTTCTTTTCCAGGGTGGATGACCTCCTACCCGATATCACCATCCTTTTCAATGATACGCAATTGAGGATGAAGGATAAATTGGTGGTGATGTTTGAGGATGAGTTGGAGCGAAGATATGGAAAGGACTCGAGAAGACTTTATCCTGTAGAGAGGCTGGTCGAAGAACTGTTCCACGTTCACCATAGCCTCTTCATTATCAATAGCAGAAAAGATGTGGTGGAGAATTTTAAGATCTGTCTGAGGGATTATCTGAAATACGGAGTCAAAGAACGATGAAAAACAAGGAACTGGCGGATCTCTTTGAAAAGATGGCAGATATCCTTGAATTCAAGAATGAAAACCCCTTTAAGATCAATGCATACCGTAAAGCCTCCCGAATTCTTAATGATCTCACACAAGATATCGAGGAGATGGCTGAAAAGGGTGAACTCAAGAAAATTCCTGGAATCGGTGAGGGAATGGCTCAGAAGATTGAGGAGTTTCTGAAAACAGGGAGGGTTTCCAAGTTTGAAGAGGTTCGGAGAGGGATTCCCGACGAGGTGATCAACATGATGAATATTCCGGGAATGGGACCTAAAACCCTCGCCCTCATTCATAAAGAGAAGAAGATTGTAACCCTATCCCAACTCGAAAAGGCCCTGGAGGATGGTTCGCTGTTGGACCTTCCAGGTATGGGAGAGAAAAAAATAGAGAACATTAAGCGTGGCATCCAGCTGCTCAAACAGAGCAAAGGAAGAATGAATCTGGGGATGGCTTTTCCTGTGGCCAAAAGGATTGTTGAATCATTAAGGAAGAAGACAGGTTCAGAGAAAATCGAATGGGCAGGATCCCTGAGGAGGATGAGAGAGGATATTGGAGATATCGACATATTGGCCACCGGTCCAAATCATGAGAAGATCATCCATGCCTTTACCCATCTCCCCGAAGTGAAAGAAGTGCTGGCTTCTGGAGAGACAAAAGCCTCTGTCATAGTGGAGGAGGGGCTTCAGATCGATCTCAGAGTGGTCGATGAGGATTCCTATGGAGCGGCCCTCCAGTACTTTACTGGATCGAAAGCTCATAATATCCGTCTTCGGGGAATTGCGAGGTCAAAAGGGATCAAGATCAATGAGTATGGTGTCTTCAAAGGGGAGAAGAAGATCGGGGGCAAAGAGGAGAAGGATGTTTATCAAGCTCTTGGCATGGCCTGGATCGAACCTGAGCTTCGGGAGGATCGTGGAGAGATCGAAGTCTCTCAACAGAAGAGACTTCCAAGACTGGTGGAAGAGAAGGAGATGAAAGGGGATTTCCATGTTCACTCCAACTGGAGCGATGGCTCTTCCTCTATTGAAGAAGTGGCAAGAGCTGCTCAGAGAAGGGGTTATGAATATGTTGCAATTTGTGATCATACAAAATCATTAAAGATTGCTCATGGCCTCGATGAATTTAGACTCCTCAGGCAGATGGAGGAGATCGACCGTCTGAATGATAGGATGAAGGGATTTCAGATTTTAAAGGGGGCAGAAGTCGATATCCTGAGTGATGGCAGGTTAGATCTATCAGATAAGATCCTGGAGAGACTTGATATCGTTGTTGCTTCTGTCCACAGTGGTTTTAAACAAGACAGAGAAAGGATGACCAGAAGAATTATCAAAGCTTTTGAAAATCCTAACCTGCATGTGTTTGGACACCCCACAGGAAGGCTTTTAGGATCGAGGGCTCCCTATGAGGTAGATATGGATGAAGTCATGAAAGCGGCCCAAAAATATGGAAAAGCGCTTGAAATTAATGCCTATTTCGAACGCCTTGATATCAATGACATTCATTCTCGTAAGGCAAAAGAATTGGGAATCATAGTAGCCATCGGGACCGATACCCATCATCTGGACCAGATGTGGATGATGAGCCTTGGGGTGGCCGTGGCACGGCGAGGTTGGCTCGAGACGCAGGATGTCCTCAATACCTTATCCCTTCAAGAAATCCTCCAGTGGTGCCACCGAAGGTGAACCAGAGGAATGATTTGTTAAGATCTGGACATGGGAGAATATAAAAATTTTGAAGAACATCAAACCAATTCAGAACCAGCCAATGGCCTGTTTGATTTCCTCGGTAAACTGCGGGAATGGAGAAGGGGTGAAGGAGAGAAGGAAGACGAGAAACATGAAGCCACCAATCAGCTTTCTTTTTCCATCAAGGGGCGTCTGATCATCAAGCGCCGCTGGGTGCCGAAAGCCGAAAAGAATCATCAGGATGAGCATAAGGAACCATCCCGGATTGTGGAAGATGGTGATAAATCCCATGGCCGCGATGGCAATGAGGAAAATGGCACGGCTCTTTCGTCCGAAGAGGGCGTAGGCAATATGCCCTCCATCCAATTGTCCGACAGGAAAGAGATTCAGGGCGGTGACAAAAAGCCCTACCCATCCAGCATATCCAATAGGGTGGAGCATCACATCCACATTTTCCGGGACATCTCCGAGAACCAACCGTTGGATGAAGGAGAAGAGGAATGGATCCGCCAGCCGAAGCGTTCCTTCTTTAATCTGGGAGGTTGGAATCAAGCTGGAGAACTTCAAGCCAATGGCAATAGCAGGAATGCTCAGAATGAGACTGGTCAGAGGGCCTGCTACTCCTGTATCGAAGATGGCTTTTCGAGATGAAAGAGATCCTTCCATTCGAATAACCGCTCCCAGGGTGCCAAACGGGGAAAGGGGAAAAGGGAGAAAGAAGGGTAAGGTCGCTCTCATCCCATGCTTCCGGGACATGAAGTAGTGGCCTAACTCATGCCCCAGAAGAATGAGTATAATCGCAATGGAATAACCAATCCCTCCGGTCATCCAGGTGGAAATAACGGTCAAAACAAAGAGGACAATATGGATGGTGATTCGGCGCATGAATCAATATTATTTCTTTTTCTTATGACGATCTCGGTCCAGTCTCTTTTTATGTTTGTGCTTCGCCATCTTTTTTCGTCTCTTCTTAACGACACTCCCCATCCCCTCACCCCCTTTCTTACCCATGGAAGACAGGCTTTAGAGTAGATCTGACGGTCTCATCAGTCGACAATGACGTTCGTCTGGGTTCTCAACACTCCAGAAAGCCCTTGGATCTTGGTGACGATGAAATCGCCAAGGATGTTGATATCTGGAGCCTCAACCAGAGCGATGACATCATAGGGCCCCGTTGTGGCGTTGGCACGTTTGACACCCTGGATTTTAGCTGCTTCCCTGGCAACATCCCTGGCAGTCCCTGCTGTACATTCTATGAAAACATAAGCAGAGATGGGCATACGATCACCTCCTTTGCAAAATAAGTTATCCTAATTCGATTTTAATTGCAAGTCGAAAAGGGGAAAGAGATATCATTTCATCACCATTCGAGGGAGGTAGAGAACGAGTTCCGGGACATAGGTAACAAGGAAGAGAACGCTAATTGCAGCGATCAGAAAAGGCAGAATCGCCTTCACAATCTGTTCCAGGGTAATTTTCGCAATGCTACAAGCGACGAAGAGGCACACGCCCAGAGGAGGGGTGATCAGACCGATGACGAGATTCAAAACCATGACCAGCCCGAAGTGGATAGGGTCGATTCCAACTTTGATGGCGAGGGGGAGAAGTATCGGAGTGAGAATAATGAGAGATGCCGTGGTTTCCATGAACGTTCCCACGAAGAGGAGGAAGATGTTGATGAGAAGGAGGAGAACCCATTTATTAGTCGAGATAGAAAGAAAGATCTGGGCTACCGACTGAGGGACCTGATGGTTAGCAAGAATCCAGCCGAAAATAGCAGAGTTGGCAATAACAAACATGATGATGGAAGTGGTCACGACACTATCGATCAATACCTTGGGCAGGTCTTTCCATCTGATTTCTCGGTAGACCAGGAAACTGACGAAAAAGGCATAGACCACGGCCACCACTGCTGCTTCCGTGGGAGTAAAAATTCCGCCCAGGATTCCACCCATGATGATGGCCGGCATGAGAAGGGCGAGGAGGGCATCTTTCAATCCGAGAAAAAATTCTTTAAGCGATTTCATCTTTTCTTTCGGATAGTCCCGTTTGGCGGAGATGATATAAGCCACAACCAGAAGGGATATGCCCACCAGAATTCCCGGAACCACACCCGCCAGAAAGAGGGCGCCTATGGAAAGCTCTCCCACTGTCCCCAGGATCACCATGGGAATACTTGGAGGGATGATGGGACCGACCGTCGAAGAGGCTGCTGTCACAGCAGCGCTGAAGTCACGGTCATACTTTTCTCTTGTCATGGCGGGGATCAATATAGAGCCGAGGGCTGAGGTGTCGGCAACAGCGGCTCCTGTGATGCCTGCAAAGAACATACTGGCAACCACATTGACCAGGGCCAATCCTCCCCTGATGTAGCCCAAGAGAATGTTGCAGAAATGGATGAGCCTCTTCGTGATCCCTCCGACATTCATCAAATTTCCTGCCAGGATAAAAAAAGGGACGGCTAAAAGAGGGAAAGAGTCGGTTCCTGAAAACATCTCCTTGGGTATGAGGAGAAGTGGAATATTCCCCGAATAAAGCAGTGCGACGAAGGAAGTCAATCCCAATACAAAGGCAACGGGAATGCCTAAGACGAGGAAGGTGAGGAAGCTCAGACTAAGGATCAAGAGCATTTCAGAACCCCGCCTCTCTTCTCCTCCTCCGTCTTTTCCATACCTAACAGGCCTCTCTTATGTGTCCATCCCAGAACCAACTCATTGAGGAGATGAAGGATCATGAGGAGGGATCCGACAGGGATGGCCAGATAAGGAAACCCCATCGGGATTCTCATCGCAGGAGAGGATTGTCTCATATTGAAGGAGGCCATCTGAAATCCTTTAATGATCAATACGAGCAGAAAAAAGGTAATGAAGATTAGGGTAATCAGATAGATCAACCGTTTCTTCTTTTTCGATAATTTGGCTATGAAAACTTCGACACCAATGTGGAGCCCCCTCTTCAAGGCGATGGAGGCCCCTAAAAAGGAAGTCCACACCAATGTATAACGAGAGAATTCCTCAGACCAGGGAAGGGAGTGGACGATGACAAAGCGGAAAAAGACTTGGGCAAAGGTCACCCCAGTCATTGCTACGAGGAGCATGATACATGCCCCTTCCGCAAATCGGTTACCATAATAGCTGATTCTGGTGAGCATGGGTTTCTATTTGGTATTCACGATCTTATCGATCAGGTCTTTACCAAACCTCGATTCGTATTTCCTATAGGTTGGTTCTGTCGCTTTTTGAAATAGTCTTTTGTCCGGCGAAGTCACCTGCATTCCAAAACCCTTCAACTCTTCTAACATTTTTGCTTCATTATCACGAATAAATTTTCTTTCGAATTTAGCCGCCTCCATTCCAGCTTCAAGAAGTGCTTTTTGAAGATCCGTTGAAAGGCCATTGAATTTCTTTTCGTTCATGAGGAGCAGTGCCGGTGAATAGACATGGCCGGTGAGTGCCAGATGTTTATTCACCTCATAAATTTTATGGGTGCGAATGATGTTGATTGGATTTTCTTGACCATCGATGACACCCTGTTGAAGAGAGGTATAGACTTCTCCCCAGGTCATCGGTGTGGGATCAGCGCCAAGGGTTCGGAAAGCATCCATATGCACTTCGTTCTCCATCGTTCTCAATTTCAAGCCCTTCACATCTTCGGGTTTATTCACAGGTCGTTTGTTATTGGTTAGATTTCTGAATCCATTCTCCCAGAAGGCGATTCCCTTGATGCCTGCTTTGGAAAGATCTTTCAGCAAACCTTCTCCAATTGGTCCATCCAGAACCTTATCCACATGGCTGTTGTCCCTGAAAAGAAAGGGAAGATCTACAACCAGCATCTGTGGAACAAACCCTCCGACCGGTCCAGTAGAAGTGACAACCAGATCTATCGTCCCGATTTGGAGTCCTTCGATACACTCGCGTTCTCCCTTACCTAATTGCCCACCCGGATAGATCTCGATCTTGATCTGGCCTTTTGTCTTTTGCTCGACCAATTTAGCCAGTTCCAGTGCCCCGATGTGATAGGGTGCAGAGGTTGAGACCACATGAGCCAGCTTCAGCGTGATGGGGGCAGCCATGCTGACGCTGAATAAACAGGACATAAGAATTGCAGAAGTCACCATTGCAATAAAGAAAATTTTGAACCGCTCCATAATTTTTTACCTCCTTTTTAGAATGAAATGCCCATCACCAAATTCCCTGCCTTCCGGCAGACAGGCAAACTCTAATTCAACTCCAATCATCCAAAGTCCAAATAACCCAACAACCTATGATTCAATTTTTTTCAATTTCGGTTATTGGGTATTGGCCATTATTTGATGATTGGTGCTTGGAATTTGGTTATTGTTTCCTTGTCTATTTCACTTTCTCCAATTCCTTTTTATCGATATGAAAGCTATGCTGATCTTTTGGAAATTCTCCTGTCCGTACCTCTTCCTGATAGGTTTCAAAGGCTTTGAGCATCTGTTCACTCAGGTTGACATATCGCTTGGCAAATTTAGGAGTGAACCGGTCAAACAGGCCCAGCATATCGTGGACAACCAGCACCTGACCATCACAGTGAACGCCAGCACCGATTCCAATGGTAGGGACCTTCAGACGTTCTGTCACCCTTTTGGCGATGGGAGCAGGAACTGCTTCCAGGAGAACGGAAAAAGCTCCTGCCTCCTCGAGCTCTAAGGCGTCATCGATAATCTTCTGAGCACCCTGAGCATCCTTGCCCTGAACCTTGAACCCTCCGAGCATAGAGATCGTCTGAGGCGTCAGCCCGATATGGCCCATGACCGGAATGCCTGCCTTCACAATGGCTCTCACGATTTCTTTGACGCTGGCTCCCCCCTCCAGCTTAACGGCATCGGCCTTCCCTTCTTTCATAAAACGGCCGGCATTGAAGATGGCCTCACGCTCCGAGGTGTTGTAGGACATAAAGGGCATATCTCCGATGACGAGCGCATATTTGGCTCCTCGGGTCACCGCCTTGGTGTGGTGAATCATTTCCTCCATCGTCACCGGGATGGTATTTTCATAACCGAGGACGGTCATCCCAAGAGAATCTCCGACCAGGATGATATCGATTCCTGCACGATCTTCAAGAAGGGCTGTGGGGTAGTCATAGGCCGTTAGCATCGTGATTTTCCTTCCCTCTTTCTTCATCGTCTGAATATCAACAGGGGTTATTTTTTTCCGATCCATCTATACCTCCATTTTAAAAACCTGAAATAGTTTAAACTCTAAACACTAAACTCTAAATCCTAAATAAATCCAAAATTCAAAAGTTAAAAATCCCTCTGTTTTGAGTTTTGTGTTTTAGAAATTTGAGTTTGTTTAGAGTTTAGGGTTTCGAGTTTAGTGTTTAAAACATTTCAAATTTCGCCCACCCCATCGAAGTCCCACCTTGTAGTACAAAGGCAGGTGCCCCGTAATTAAAAAGTCTTTTCAATTACTTTGATCAAATCCGTTATCATTCGATTATAAGGGACAGAGATCCCAAGGCGATCTGCCTCTCTCACCACCGCTCCATTGATGGCATCAATCTCCGTTTTTCGTTTATGGTCGAGGTCCTGGCCCATAGAACAACGATTTTCCCGAGTCGCTTCAATGACCGACTTCACTCGATCCAGAGGATTTTCCCGGATCTGAACTCCCTTCTTTTTAGCCACCTCAATCGCCTCGAAGACCAGGGATTCCAGTAATCTCAATGTTTCGGGATAATCGAGAATCTCACCATTCTTCAATCCGGTGATGGCCGCCAGCGCATTCAGTCCTACGTTTACCAACAATTTCTCCCAGACCAGATCATGAATGCAGGAGGAAATTTCTGTATCCATTCCCGACTTCTGAAATGCTTGAGCGACTTGTTCGATGCGATTTGTGATCCTCCCGTCGAGCTCTCCGATAGAGGTCTTCCCCCATCCTGCATGGCGAATGATTCCAGGACCTAAAAGAGTTGCTCCCTGTCCTGTCACTCCTAAAATCACCTTTTTACGATCCACCTGTTGACAAATCACTTCTTCATTGCCAAGACCATTCTGAAGCGTGAGAAAGAGGGTATTCTCCTTTTCCAGGACCAATGAATCTGTGACAGCCTTTTCTGTATGATAGGTTTTAACGAAAAAGAGAACGAGATCGGCTTTTCCTATGGATCGGATATCCGTCGTGGCATGGACAGGGATGTTCTGGAGTTTTCCTTTTTCCTCAATGGTAAGACCGTTTGATCGAATAGCATCAATATGCTCTTTCCAGACGTCAACGAGCCAGACCTCCTGCCCGGAAAGGGAAAGAAGGCCTCCGAAAAGACTTCCCATTGCCCCAGATCCGATGATGACGGTTTTCATACCCTGAATCAATATTCCTGATTTTAACGAAAAAGTAACACAGCCATACTGGATAATCAACATACTCTTTTTCAATGATCTGAAATCCCCCCTTATTCTTTCGTGATCGTTCCACTTATGACTTCTTAAAACCTTCCCGAACCTTTTCTGCTTCGCTGCAGAGAAATACCCAATGAGGTTAAATTTATTTTGTATATTGTCCTTGAAAATAAGTTATAGTATAAATAAGTGACCTTTTTGAGGGTGAGAGATGATCGAAATTCGGTTTCATGGAAGGGGAGGGCAGGGGGCGGTAGTTGCCTCCAAAGTACTTGCCGTCGCTTTTTTTCATGAAGGGTTCTATGTCCAGTCTTTTCCTGCCTTCGGTGTCGAGAGACGGGGGGCTCCGGTTATGGCCTTCCTCAGGGTTGATCGGGAGCCCATTCAGTTGAGGGTCAACATTTATAACCCTGATCACATCATCGTTTTAGATCCGACATTGATTGGAGCCGTGGATGTCACTTCCGGCCTGAAACCCAACGGATGGGTATTGATCAATACACACAACCCCCCTGAGGCCTTTCGTGAGTTAAAGAACTTCAGAATTGCGACAGTCGATGCGACTTCGATTGCCATCCGGAACGGTCTGGGTTCTCGAACCAACCCAATTGTCAATACTGCCATCCTGGGCGCTTTTTCAAAAGTTACCAGTCTGGTAGGAATCGATTCGGTGGTCCTATCCATCCGCGAAGAAACACCAGGGAAAAAGGATGAAAATGCGAAGGCGGCAAGAGAAGCCTATAATGGAGTCAAATTTGCATAGCGCATGGCGCATAAGGCATAGAGTTTTCTCTCCTTGTTCCAATTCCATATTGATTCGCTCTGCTCTCTGCCCTTTGCGAACTTAGTTCATGTCGATAGGATTGAAACGGATGAGTAAGCAAATTGCCTTTAAGAGTCTTTCTGAGATGCCGGAGATTGCCGTTTCCCTGGGCGCCATGGATTGGAATAAGACCGGGGCCTGGAGGACACAAAGGCCTTTGTATGAAGATAAAACACCCCCTTGCAATGCAGCCTGTCCGGCGGGGAACGACATCGTTGGGTTCATCCAAAAAATTGTAAAGGAAGATTTTGAAGGAGCCTGGAAGATCCTCAAAGAGGAGAACCCCTTCCCTGGGATCTGCGGCAGGGTCTGTTTCCATCCCTGTGAGACCAAATGTAATCGAGGTTCCTTTGATGAACCCATAGCGATTCATAGTCTCGAAAGATGGATCGCAGACATGGCCTCAGATATGAATTTCAAATTAGACAAGGCCAGAGAGAAGAGAAAAGAGAGGATTGCCATTATCGGCGCCGGGCCAGCCGGATTGAGCTGTGCCTATCATCTTGCAAAGCTTCAATATGATGTAACCGTCTTTGAATCTCTCCCGTTTGCAGGTGGCATGTTACGGATGGGGATCCCCACCTACCGATTGCCCAGAGATGTTCTGGATAGAGAACTTTTAGATATTGCATCTCTGGAAGTGAAGATCCGGACAGGCGTGACCGTAGGTGAAGATTTGGCATGGGAAGACTTATTAAAAGATTATCAAGCCATCTTCATCAGTACAGGAGCACACCGGAGCAGAGCCCTACAGATTCCTGGAGAAAAAGAGAAAAATGTTTTGAAGGGTCTTGAACTGCTGAAAAAGATCAACCTTAAAAAGAGGATAACGCTAGGAGAAAAGGTCGCTATTATCGGCGGAGGGAATACAGCCATCGATGTCGCCCGATCCCTTGTTCGTCTGGGCAAAAAGGCGACGATTCTCTACCGCCGCTCCAGGGAAGAGATGCCTGCCTTTGAAGGTGAGATTATGGAAGCCCTTGAAGAGGGAGTGAAAATTCGATATCTGGTCAATCCAATCCGTATTGGACAGAAGGACAGTTTGAGACGTATAGAATGTTTACGAATGGAATTGGGAGAGAAAGATGAGAGTGGGCGGAGAAAGCCCATACCTATCCCATATTCCAATTTCCACATAGATGTAGATCATGTGATCGTTGCTGCTGGAGAGGAAATAGAAGCTTCTTTTCTTCCCGATAGGTTGGAGAAAAGGGGCGGGATTGTCCTGACACGAAAAGATGGATTCACAGGTATCAAAGGAATCTTTGCCGGCGGAGATGTTGCCTCTCTCCAGCGCACGGTGGCCCATGCGATCGGTTCTGGAAAAAAAGCGGCTCTGTCTATCGATTGTTACCTACATGACCGAGATGCAGAAGAAGCGATTCGGCAAATTCTTATTGGCGATGGACCTTCCCTATCTATCTACAGGTATCTTCATCCGGAAGAGAGAATGAGACAGAGCCATATCGTAGCCTTCGAAGAGTTGAACTTGGACTACTTTGAGTCTGCCAAAAGGCAGGAAGAACCGAAGAGGTCTGTTAAGGAAAGGATCAAAGGATTTCAAGAAATCTCCTCAACTCTTTCTGAAAGTATGGCCCTGGTGGAATCGGGACGTTGTTTCAGTTGCGGGACCTGTAATGAGTGCGAGGTTTGTTATGTCTTCTGTCCTGATGCGGCTGTCATTAAAAACCATGGGCAATTTCTTCATGATGTGGATTACGATTACTGTAAAGGATGTGGCATCTGCTTTTCGGAGTGTCCCAGGGGAGCCATCTCTCTCCAAGCGGAGGGAAAATGAAAAAGGTGATGACAGGAAACCAAGCCGTTGCTTATGGGGTCATCTTGAGCCGTGTTGATGTGATCTCAGCTTATCCGATCACTCCCCAGACGACAATCGTGGAGGAGCTTTCTGAGCTGATTGCAAGTGGGAGGCTAAAGACAAGATTTCTAAAGGTCGAATCTGAACACTCTGCAATGGCTGCCCTCATTGGTGCCTCCATAGGAGGTGCTCGGTGCTTTACCGCCACTTCTTCTCATGGATTGGCTTATATGCATGAGATGCTCCACTGGGCTTCTGGGGCAAGACTTCCCATTGTGATGGTCAATGTGAACCGGGCGATCGGTCCTCCCTGGAACATCTGGAGTGACCAAAGCGACTCCGTGTCTCAGCGCGATACGGGCTGGATTCAACTCTACTGTGAAAATAATCAGGAGGTGTTGGATACCATTCTCCAGGCCTATCTCATCGCAGAAACGGTGAGATTACCCGTCATGGTCGTCCTGGATGCCTTTGTTCTTTCACACACCGCGGAGCCTGTGGAGGTTCCAAGCATCGACCAGGTGGATACTTTTCTACCCCCATACTGTCCGGACTATCCGATCGACACTCAGGAACCACGATCTTTTTCTGTGATCACCACTCCCGATTATTTTTTAGAGTTTCGGTACAAGGTTCAGAAGGCGATGGAAAAGGTTCCGGAGGTTTCCAGAAATGTGGACGAGGCCTTTAAAAGTAAATTTGGCAGAGGGTATGGAGCCATTGAGCGATATGGGCAAGAAGGAGCAGAGGTGTTGCTCTTGACCACTGGAACGGTGACCAGTACATCAAGGCTGGTGATTAAGAAGTTGGCGGAGCAGGGGCGAAGTGTTGCGGGAATCAAGATCAAACGGTTTCGACCCTTTCCCATAGAGGAACTTTCCCAAGTGATTCGTGGAGTTAAAAAGATTGCCGTCATCGATCGGAACCTCTCTATCGGGGTTGGGGGGATTTTTGCTCAAGAGTTGAGGGCTTCACTCTATGCTTGCCAGGAGAAGCCCCCCGTCTTTGGATTCATCGCGGGTTTGGGCGGAAGGGATATGACGCCCGAACTGATCGAAGAAGCCATTCGATATACGATGGAGCACGACCATCCCGAAGGAGAGATAATGTGGTTGGGGTTAAAAAAATGATCTCTTCTCCCTTCATCTCCCTCTGTCAAAAGGGGAATATGTTTCTCGGTCATTTGAATTTTGAAATTGTTTCGAGTTTCAATATTCGGATTTCGGATTTTTGGAGATCCCCCAAAGGATGAAGCTTAAATGAATAAGATAAAAATCCCTATAGAAGAAAACTTGGGGCAGGGTCATTTGGCTTGTGCTGGATGCGGAGCGGCTGTAGCTATGCGTCTGACCCTTAAGGCTCTTGGCGAAAAAACGGTGATGGTCTTTCCCGCATCCTGCTGGTCTATTATCCCAGGATTCTGGCCATATTCCAGTTACAAAATCACGGCAGTTCATGCCGGCTTTGTGACAGGTGCGGCCACTGCTTCGGGTGTAAGGGCTGCTCTAGATATTCGAGGGGACCATGAGACTCTGGTGGCGGTTTGGGCTGGCGATGGGGGAACTTTTGATATCGGGATTCAGGCTCTTTCCGGTGCAGCGGAAAGAAATGAGGATATTCTTTATATTTGCAACGATAACGAAGGTTACATGAACACAGGGACACAGAGGAGTTCAGCTACTCCCCTCCTTGCCTGGACCACCACCACTCCGGTCATGCAGCCCAAAGAAAATCCAAAGAAGGATATCATGGCGATTATGGCCGATCATCATATTCCTTATGCAGCCACAGCGACAATCGCTTACCCTGAGGACCTCATCCGGAAACTTGAAAAAGCGAAAGCCATCCGTGGAACCCGATTCATCCACCTCTTTTCTCCCTGTCCTCCAGGTTGGAAGATTGCCTCCGAACAGACAATCAAGATTTCCAGGCTTGCGGTTCGTTCAAGAGTCTTTCCTCTCTATGAGATTGAGAATGGAAGAAACTATATCATTCAGGAGGAATCTCGTGTGGTTCCTGTTCGAGAGTATTTGAAACTTCAGGGCCGGTTCAGCCACTTGACAGAAAAGGATATCGAGATCACTCAAAGAAATGTAGATGAGGCTTGGGAACGTCTCCTCAGAAAAGCCCGATGCTGATGCTTAATGGCTTTTGATTCCAACAGAATTCTCTTTCACTGGCCATCACCCTGCCCCTAAACCTTTCAAGAAGAAAAGAAGAATTATTTTGTATTGGTTTCTTTCAATCTCAATTCTTTTAGAATGTCCATCAAAAGGGAGTCTCTATTTTTCCGTGTTATCTCAAACCTCCTCACGTCTTTTCTCCTCTTGATCTCATCGATCGGTCCACCACCTTTCAACGCGATGGTTGCAATGAGCACCTTTTCAGAATCCAGTATCTGGTATAGGATCTTTTTGAATTTTTCAGAAAAGCATTCCATTTTTCCGATCTCATCGATGATGATCAATGGAGTCGATGGGTCGTCCCATAGAATCGAATCGAGAAAGGTATCGAACCCTTTGATATCGACTCCGTATTTTCCAACTCTGTAAGGGCTTTTGATCTCTTGATGTGCAAGAAGCCCTTTCTTTCCATCGAGACGGATGAGCTCAAAACCTTTTCTCTCCCCTGCCACTCTGATCTCTGCCGTATAAAAGCCAATTGGTGAAAAAGGGCGTAAGGTCTCTGAAAGTTTCTGAATCAATGTGGTCTTGCCAATACCAGGCTGGCCTGTGATGAGTAGATTTTTAATACCTATCCTCGCACAAAGGGATTGTGTCTTTTTTCATACTGGATCGTCGAGGTGGGGGTTGGACCATAATGATGACCTGGAAAGACGATCGTATCACCAGGAAGGGTGTATAGTTTTTTTCGAATGGAGGCTTCCAAAACATCCCAGGAACTTCCTGGAAAGTCTGTCCTTCCTACCGATCCCACAAAGAGGGTATCTCCTGTAAAAACCATTCCGTCTATATAAAGGGACATCCCCCCTGGCGAATGTCCAGGAGTATGGAGCACTTTTAGTGCAACGCTTCCTACCTGAATCAAATCGCCCTCCCTGACGAGCAGGTCTGCATGAGGGGATGGAGTGGCGCGGAACATCATCAATAGTTCGGATGGGGTATGGGTCAGATAAGGGGCATCCTTTTCGTGGATCACAATCTGAGCTCCGGTTTTTTTCTTCATCTCGGCATTGCCCATGATATGGTCCACATGGCAATGGGTGTTGACGATATATCGGATCTGAGTCAATCCATTCTTCTTTGCCTCTTTCAAAAGATAATCGGCCTCATCGGCAGGGTCGATGAAAAGGCCCTCCTGGGTTTTTTCATCTCCGATGAGATAGCAAAAAACCGAAAAATTCCCAACCTCGTATTGTTTGACGATCATATTTCCCTCCTTGCTTCCTTGTAATACTATAAGCGATGACCTCTTGAAAGTTCAACTTTTTCTTGATAAATCTTTTTGGGATAGATTATTACTTTTCGAGAACACGAGAATAGGAAAGAGGGAAATAAAATGGAATTCGATTTCACAGAAGAGCAGAGGGATATTAAGAGAGCAGCCCGGGAATTTGCTGAGAAGGAGTTTTTAGCTTGGGCAGAGGCATGTGACCTCAATGAATCTTTTCCAAAACCTCTTTGGAAAAAGGCCTGCGATCTTGGTTTTGTGGGTGTCTTTATTGATGAAGCCTATGGAGGAGCCGGTCTCGGATTTTTAGAACATGCCCTGATCACCGAGGAGTTTTCCAGAGTGGATGCCGGTTGTGGAACAATTCTCACCACCACCTTAGGTTCGGAATTTCTTCTTCTTTTTGGAACGGAAGATCAAAAGCAAAAATACCTTCCTCTCCTACCCAAGGGACAGGCCATAATGGGAATGGCGATTACAGAACCTGATGCCGGAAGCGATGTGGCTTCTGTCAAGACAACTGCTCGGAAAGAGAGGGATCATTATGTCGTCAATGGAAATAAGATGTTCATTACCAACGGCAACATCGCAGATTATATCGTTGCTTTCTGTCTCACCCGGGAAGATGAAACAATCAAAACGAAGCGTCATAGCGCCATTCTCATCGAAACCAGTCGTCAGGGGGTTGAAGTCAGTAAATTGAATAGGAAATTAGGAATGAGAGCCTCGGAGACTGCAGAAATGAATTTTACAGATGTTCATGTCCCCCTTGACCACCTCATCGGAGAAAAGGAGGGAGAAGGTTTTGCGCAACTGATGACCGTTTTTAATCATACTCGCGTCGCTGTAGCCATCTCGGGGGTAGGGATTGCGCAGGGCGGGCTGGAGAAAGCGATCCAGTATTCGAAACAAAGAAAGCAGTTTGGACATCCCCTGAGCCATTTTCAGGCGATTCAATTTAAACTGGCTGAGATGGCGACATGGATCGAGGCAGCAAGGGCGCTCTGTTATCAAGCGGCTTGGTCGATCGATCAAGGAAAGATCGATCCGAAGCTCATCTCCATGGCCAAATGGTTCGGGGGAGAGGTGGGAGTCAAGGTGATTGATGAAGTCGTCCAGATCCATGGAGGATATGGCTATTTGGGCGAATATGGAATTGAGCGACTCTATCGGGACGCCAAACTCGTAGAGATCGTGGAGGGGACCAAAGAGATAGAAAAGGTGATTATTGCCCGTGAACTTCTGGGGAGGTGAGGAGGAGGGAATGAAACTCACAGAAAATCTCTATGCCTATTTCTGGCAGAGTGTTTATGAAAATAACTGCAATACCTATATCATCGACGTGGACAAAACCGTTCTGATCGATCCTGGTCATTCCCGTTATCTTCCCAAACTGTTTGATCAGATGGAGCGGGATGGCATCTCTCCCGAGAGGATAGACCTTATCATTGCCACTCATTCTCACCCAGATCACCTCGAGGGCATCGAAGCGTTCCTTGACAAGCCTGTCAAGTTGGCCATCGGTCTAGAAGAAGATCGCTATCTCCATGAAGCGGGACAGCACCTTTACGAAATGATGGGACAATCTTTGCCCACCTACCGGATGGATTTATTCCTGAAAGAGGGACAACTCCTGCTCGGAAAAGAGGCCTTTCAGATCTACCAGACTCCGGGCCACTCCCCGGGCTCTATTACCATCTATTGGCCGAAGAGAAAAGTCCTTTTTACAGGCGATCTCATCTTTTATGGTGGGATCGGGAGAACGGATTTTTTAGGAGGAAACTCCGGAGCATTGATGGAGAGTATTGAAAGGATGTCTCGGTTGGAGATTGAAATGCTGCTGCCGGGACACGGGGAGGCCGTCATAGGAAGGGAGATGGTTCTTCATAATTTTGAATTTATTCGACAGAACTATTTTCCTTACCTATAACGTTTTTAATGACTCTTTGAACTTCTCGAGTTGTCTTTGATACTTTTGATTTAGTGCTCCAGAGGCGCTTCGCCACGATTCGCTTGCCTCAAGATTCGGCTCGATCGCATCTCCCGAAAACCCTTCTTTTCGATAAGCCTCTAAGAGCTGCCTACGGACTTTTTGAACCATCTGTTCTCGTTCACTTTGGAATTCATGGAGGAGTCTCTGGAGTGCGCCCTCGACCTCATCGATGGGTCGATTTTTCAGCCACTCGATTCCTTTGAGAATCCTTTCATTCCCATCCTCAAGAGAAAGCGCATCGATCCAACGCAAGAGAAGACCCTCTTTCACTATCTTCCTGGTCTCTGCTCCCATGCGGTCTATCTCCCTTTCGATCTCGTGAAGATGGAGATGTCCTTCTTGGTATCGATAAAATAGGCTGTTCATCTTTTCCTGGATCTCTTTCTTTTTAATCTCTTCTTTTTCTTTTTCAGAAAGACTAAATTTTTTGGAGCGTTCAAGTGCCAGTTCCAGTGTCGATTTAATCTCTGCCATCTTATCTATCCCCCAGGAGTGAGCGTGCAAAAAAAGACCCCAGAAGTTCTTCCGGGGTCTGTTGGCCTAACAGGACATTCTTCTTCAGGATACCGGAGTGACATTGGTAGCCTGGGGCCCTTTTGGCCCTTCTGAAATATCAAATTCGACCTCATCTCCTTCGTAGAGGGTTTTGAACCCCTCTTTCTTAATGGCAGAGAAATGGACGAAAACATCGCCTCCATCCTCTCTGGAGATAAACCCATATCCTTTCTTTTCATTAAACCACTTCACACGACCTTTGGCCACTACAATTCACCTCCTCTCCATGCGAAACTTCGTAAGTTGTAATAGCCTCTGGTCCCTGCATAAAAAAAGGCCACAGAAGTTTTGGATTAAAACCTTGTGACCTTTCTTTCGATCCAACCACATACTCCTTACAACTTACCGTGAAAGCCATTATGTCCAATCTCATATGAAATGTCAAGTTTTTTATTTTTTGGGGCGGGGGAAATCCCTTCTTCACAGGACTCAAAAAGGGGGAGGAGGCCCAATCGGAAAAGCCTTGAAACAGAACCCATAACCGTTCAACGAAAAACATTTACTTACCGAAATAACCCTGACATTCTGAACCGCAGAAGGACGGATTCAGATTGTTAAAAAGTCGCTTTTCAAGGGTCTGGATGGACCACTTCCTGGCGCCTAACCATCTTTGCATGGGATTCTCTAACAGATGAAGTATAAGATGAAGAAACCCTCTGTGAAAAGATATTTAACCTCAAAAGGGATTTATAACTATACGTAAATATAAAGGAAAAATTTTTTACAAACAATTTTATATTGACAATATATATATTGTATTATATTGTATTTGAAAACATTAGAGGTGAATTTCTTGTCTCAGACAAAAATTGCCAGAACAATTTATATCAATAGCGATCAGGTTGAAGCTTTAAAGAGATTGTCTGAAAGGACCAAAGTGCCGCAGGCTGTCTATGTAAGAGAAGCTCTCGATATGCTTCTGGATAAGTATTCTGAACAATTGAAATTTGAATTTAATAGCTCACTTCAAGATAATTCAAAAGACATTAACCTTTAAAAAAAGGGAGAAATGTTGACCGATCGTTTTCGCCTGCTCTATCTAAAATCTACAGAGCAAGAAGATCATTCCCCTCGTGAGACTTTCTTCTCAACCCAACCCGAAAGAATGGGCAGGTTTTCGAAAGCCCAGACAGATTCTGGGGAAGAAAGTCATACCATGAGGGAGATTCTAAAACAGGCAAAGATTGACCTCAAACATCCTGACCCCAAAATACGGATACTTGCTGTTGAGTATTATCTGGAGAAATCTCATCTGTCTGTTCCCATGCCATTGCTTCAGGAGATCCTTTCTGATCTTGATGCACGTGTGAGGTCCAAAGCGCTTTCCATCTTGATCCATTTCGGAAATCCCGTCGTTTCCCCCTTTTTAAAAAAACATCTCAGGGATTCCGATCCCACTGTGAGGATGGTTGCCCTCAAAGGCCTCTTTCATATGAAAGAAAAGATGGACATGAACCTCCTGATGCAACTTCTCAGCGACGATTCTCCCTGGGTGAGGAGGAAGTTAGCGACCTTATTAGGGTGGCATCCGATGGAAGGAAGTTTACCTATTCTGATGGAGATGTCGAAGGACGAACATCCCATGGTTAGAAAAGCAGCGATGTTCTCCCTCCTGACGTTCTACCCGGAGGAGGGGGAATCTCGGTTCATAGAGGCGATGACCGATTCGGATCCGGATATTCGGAAGTGGGCTCGAGACCATTTAAATCGAAGACTTGATCTATTTTCAAACAGCAAAAAGCAGTCCCCTTCGAGGTCCATATAAAACAGAGAAGATCATCGCCCTCTCAAACTGTCCCTATGGCTCACATAGCAAGAATTTTTGGTGATCGAGTCTATTCGCCTCAAGCCTTTGCAAATCTGCTTGGGATGACCAAACAAGAACTTCTAGAGAAGGAAGCACAGGGACTTATTCCCCCGGCAAAGAGAAATGAAAGAAACGAGCGGTTTTACACACCGGAGGACGTTGCCAAATATCGGAATTATCTCTCCCTCCTATTCCCTTTTTCGTCTGTCCGGAAGCAACTTTTCCTCAATTTTAAGGGAGGGACGGGCAAAAGCAGTCTCTCCGCCTCCTATGGGTTTCGTCTGGCTCAGATGGGGTTCCGGGTCCTCTTGATCGATCTTGATCCTCAGGGGCATCTGACCCAGTGTTTGGGATTGAACAACGATCAGTACTCCAAGACCCTTTATAATGCTCTGGTCGAGAAGGAGGAGATCGACAAGATCATTATCAAAACGGATCTTCCCACCCTCGATATCATCCCCTCAAACCTGAATCTCTCGCCTGTGGAACTCTCCCTCTTTTCCATGAATTCAAGGGAGTTTCGGTTACGAAGACTCTTAACCTCTATTGAAAAGAACTATGATGTCATAGTCATGGATGCCTCTCCGAGCATCGGACTCTTAAATCTCAATGCCATTCTCGCCTCCAATGATCTTCTCATTCCTGTTCTGGCAGACTTTCTTTCCTATCACGGCTTAAAGATCCTCTTCGAAACCCTTTCCACGATTGAAGAAGATTTCTCTTTTGTCTTCGAAAACATCTTTATCTTTCTCAATCGTTACAATGAATCTCACCGGATCTGCAGGCGCTCGAAGAAAGCCTTGGAGACCCATTATAAGAAGTATCTCCTGAATACGGTCATCCGGCAAGACACGAAGATCGCCGAGGCGACCAGCCAAGGAACTCCCATCTTTCTTTTTGCCCAATCCTCTAAAGGAGCGGAAGATATTCAAAATCTGATCGGAGAAATTTTTGGAATGAAAGGAAATGGATATGACGGATGAATTCACGAACAATGTAGCACAGAAATTTCCCAACACCCTGAACAAAGAAGCCATTGAAAAACCCTGGGATGTGGCAGAACCCAAAATTATCTCTCCCATCAAAAGAGTTGGAGAAGAGTCAAAACGCGAAGAGATCACGGACCGAATCCATACACTCTACTCGGAACTCCGTTCCTCACTCACGGTGCGATCCGCCCTGGATTACGATCTCAAAAGGGCCATCCGTGTTCTCGAAGAGGTGAATAAGGTCAAGGCAGAGGTGGAAAAGATTATCGACATGTTAAAAGCCATGGAAGAGTACATGAGAGAGCGGCTCAAATAGTGGAGCGGGTTTCCTTCGATCCTAAATGGTAAGGAAACTGTTTCACCCGGGAGGAAACAAGGAGATGAAGATGAAACCACAGATCATGACCGTCGATGGATTTGACCGGAGTGTTGCGGAAAAGATGCCCAAAATGAGGAAGATGGAAGAGCCCCTCTTACAGGAGCAAGAAGAAGAACTGACCACCTCGAGAGAGCCCCTTCGAGAGGTGATTGAAGAGAGTCGCCCTCGTGAAATATCAGAGCAAGGGATTGGAAAAAAGACGGTCTTGGAATCTTCCAAGACTGCCCCAGAAAAAGGTCAGGAAATCGATATCCTCCATCTGGTTGAAGATCTTCACACTCAACTCCTTGTCTCCAGTCGAACCCAAAAAGCTCTGGAAATGGATTTGGCCGCCCGGCAGAAAACGATTCAACAGCTTGCCCAAGATAATCGAGAGTTACGGAACCAACTGGAATTGGAAAAGAAAGAGATTCAAAAGTTCAGAGAGGCTCATGCCGAATCGGTCTATCTCAAAGAGGAAAATGAAGAGGCACTACTGAAGATCCAGGAGTTACAGCAAGAATTGAGGGTGACAAAGGAACGTCTGGGGAAAGCGCTTCAGGAACGGGAAGAGGCACTCAACAGGATTCGTCAACTCGAATTGCAGATGGATGAGAGTGAGCTGTTCAAGATTAAGGGGAAGATGAAGGAGCGCGAGGCTTCACATTTTTATGAAGAGAATGTGGAACTCCAGTCGAGGCTGCAGGAGGCTTTGGCTAAAAATGAAGAGTTAGAAAAACGATATAACCTCCTCAAACGTTCCTTCCAGGAGGTCAAAGAGTCTCTCACCGTGTTAAGAGATTCTTACAAGAAGAGTTACTACAACCTCACAGAAACTTCTGGCGAATCTTAATGGGTTAGGCAAAAAGAAAATCTTGAGGCATTGGTGGGTTGGAAAAAGATTTTGAAAAAAAGAGGGCCGAGGAAAGGGAGAGATCTTCGATCAAGCGACTTCTATCTGGAATATCTCCGTGCTGCTTTCTGCCTTCTTCTCCTTGCCTCCTGCTGTTTTCGTTTCTTCTTAACAGAAGGCTTTTCATAAGCCCTACGCTTCTTTAATTCTTTGAGAATCCCATCCCTGGCAAGTTGACGCTTCAATGCTTTGATGGCATTCTCGATATGATTGTTTTGCACTTTAACTTCCAAGGTTTCTTCCTTTTTATACTACGTTAGACCGTTCCCGATGGGTTATCTGGTGCGATTCCGTTTAGACATTCTATCCCCACTGTCCTTTTTCTTCTGAGGTCGAGCCTCATTCACAATGAGAGCGCGTTCCATAAACATCTTACCATTGAGCAGAGATTTGGCCCTTTCTCCTTCTTCTTTGGATGCCATTTCCACAAACCCAAACCCCCTTGATCGCCCTGAATAGGCATCCACCACAATTTTTACAGACACCACGTTTCCAGCTTCTGCAAATAAATTCCTTAAAGCCTCTTCCGAAGCTCCAAAAGAGAGGTTCCCCACATAAAGCTTCTGATTCATTCTTTTCCTCCTCTCAAATTAAAAACCCCCGGGACTTTCTAAAGAGCCTCTGGGGGTTCCCAAAAACTTTTTATGAAGTTCAGGAGATGAAATGAAATAATCCTATTCACTAATCTTTATAATTGATCAAGCGTGCTGTGTCAAGTCAAAACAAAAAGAAAGAGCGTCGTCTCCCAGTCAGTGTAAGAAAAAGGATCAAGAGGTAAAGATCGCTTTTCAAAAGGGTGGAGGAAGCACTTCTTGTTCCTATTCCATTTGGTGTTAACCGGTTACTGGGAAATGATAGAAAGAGAATCACCGTACTGATAAGATGCCTGACCAGAGAGGGTGAGTTTTTTGGGAAATAAAAAATTGACAATAAATATTACTTAATTTATATAATAGCTGACTTTGTGAAAAAATTATCAGAAAGGGAAGGAGGGGGGTATATTGTATCGCATCACATATAAGAGGGAAATGGCTGAAAACACGGTATGCCATTTTAAGGTGGAAGCGCCCCGTATTGCAAAAAAAGCAAAACCTGGCCAATTCGTTGTATTAAAAGTTAATGAAACAGGGGAGAGAATTCCCCTCACGATGGGAGGAACAGACCCTATAGCAGGGACTATTGATCTCATTTTTCAAGTGGTTGGGAAGACCACTGCCCTTTTGAGGACGCTCAATGTGGGTGATTCGATTCAGGATATTATCGGTCCGCTTGGAAAACCCACCCATATCGAAAATCTCGGAACAGTGGTTTGCGTGGGGGGGGGGACCGGAGTGGCTGTAATGTATCCGATTACGAAGGCTTACAAAGAGGCAGGAAATCATGTGATTGCCATCATCGGGGCAAGAAATAAAGACCTCTTGATTCTTGAAGATGAGATGAGAGCAGCGAGTCACGAATTAAGAGTGACCACTGATGACGGAAGTTATGGTCACCATGGTTTTGTGACCGATGTGTTGAAACAGATTCTCGATACCCAGAAAGAAGTCAAACTGGTTGTGGGCATAGGTCCCGTGCCAATGATGAAATTCCTCTGTAAAATGACGAAGGAGTATGGCGTGAAAACAATGGTCAGTCTCAATCCGATCATGGTCGATGCAACCGGAATGTGTGGAGCCTGCCGGGTTACCGTTGGAGGTAAAACGATGTTCTGCTGTGTGGATGGTCCCGAGTTTGATGGCCACCAGGTTGATTATGATGAACTGGTCAAAAGGCAGAGAGCCTATCTCACAGAGGAGAAACTCTCCATGGATCGATTTCGAGAATTAGGGAGATAGGGGGATGAATATGGCAGAAGAAAAAGAGAGGAAAGAAAAAGTTAAGATTCCAAGACAGAAGATGCCCGAGCAGGAACCTCATGTGAGAGCCAAAAATTTCAATGAGGTTCCCTTTGGGTATACCCCTGAATTGGCCCAACTGGAAGCGAGTCGTTGCCTCCAGTGCAAAAAACCAAAGTGTATAGAGGGATGCCCAGTTGAAATCGACATCCCTGCCTTTATCAAACTGATAGGGGAGGGAGATTATGTCGGCGCCGCTCGAAAACTGAAAGAGCGGAATAGCCTTCCAGCAGTCTGTGGTCGTGTCTGTCCACAGGAGGATCAGTGTGAGAAGCTTTGTATCGTTGGAAAAAAAGATCAACCAGTTGCTATCGGTCGCCTGGAACGATTCGCCGCCGATTGGGAAAGAGAAAAGGGCGAGGTCTCTATTCCTGAAAAAGCCCCTGCAACTGGTAAGAAAATTGCCGTGGTTGGTTCAGGACCTGCTGGGTTGACCGTTGCTGGGGACCTGATTCTTAAGGGACATGAGGTCACCATCTTTGAAGCCCTCCATAAACCAGGGGGTGTACTGATCTATGGTATACCGGAATTCCGTCTTCCCAAGTCAATTGTTGAGGAAGAGGTCCATTATCTGGAACGATTGGGAGTGAAGGTGGAGTGCAATTGTGTGATCGGAAGAATTGAGACGGTCGATGAACTCCTGCTGGAATATGATGCGGTGTTTTTAGGTCTGGGTGCTGGTCTCCCTCAGTTTCTCAATATTCCTGGAGAGAATTTTTGTGGCATCTACTCAGCGAATGAATATCTCACACGATCCAACCTGATGAAAGCCTATCTTTTTCCACAATATGATACTCCCATTGCACGAGGTAAGAATGTGGCGGTCTTCGGAGCAGGAAATGTGGCTATGGATGCGGCAAGAACAGCTCTTCGCCTGGGCGCAGAGACCGTTCGCATCATCTACCGCCGATCCAGAGATGAGATGCCTGCCCGTATCGAGGAGATTCACCATGCAGAGGAAGAAGGCGTTCAATTTTATCTGCTGACAGCACCCATGCGGTTTTTAGGAGACGATAATGGGTTGGTCACAGGAGTCGAATGTCTGCGGATGGAATTGGGAGAACCGGATGAGTCAGGCAGACGAAGACCGATTCCCATTAAAGGGTCAGAATTTCAGTTGGAATGTGATATGGCTGTCGTTGCCATTGGAGCCGGAGCAAACCCGCTTCTTCCCACCACGACACCAGGGCTTGAGCTGAATAAGAGAGGTTATATCATGGCAGATCTCGAGACCGGAAAAACCTCCAAACCCGGCGTCTGGGCAGGAGGAGATATTGTCACTGGATCTGCAACGGTCATTCTGGCCATGGGTGCCGGAAGAAAGGCGGCAAACTCCATTCATGACTATTTAACGAACAAGTGAAGCGAAAAACACTGGGCAACGAAAAGGGCAGAACGATGCTGAGATCTGCCCTTTTTTATTTTTTCCACAAGGGATGGATAGGGGGAATTTTACTCTGATGAATCGATCTTAAAGTCACCATGGCTTTGGCAATCAACACCTCTTCTCCCCTTCTTCTCTGATCGAACACTTCGCTTTCTCCCACCAAGATCTGTCCGCCCTCACGGAGTATTCGGGATTTACAGATGAGGGTCTGTCCATAGGCCGGTTGGAGAAAGTTGATTTTAAATTCAATCGTCAGAATACGATGATCTTCTGGAACAAGGCTGAAGGCAGCATATCCGGCAGTATGGTCGGCCATCGTGGCGATGACCCCGGCGTGGATGTAATGATCTTGCTGACGATGACGGCTCAATATCTTCAATCGTGACTCCAGATAGCCTCTTTTCAAATGAACAGCCTTATATCCTACCTCTTCAATAAACCCCCTCGAATAATCCTTTTTTAAATACCGAACTCTTTTGACGCTCAGCTCCTTCTCCATGAGGCTCCTCTCCATTCACTTAAGGATGGGGAGGCACACCCGCCTCCCTTTTCAATACAATCTTTCATTACGCCACGTCACCCTCGAAGGATGAAAATCATTTTTCAGAATAGGGGACGTTGTTGACTAGATTGAATTACTCTTACTATCCCAGATCCTTCTCTTCATTATTTTTGAGATGGCCGAGGTGGAAACACCCACTAACCTCGCCACCTCAGCCAAGGACATTCCTAATTCTTTAATCAGCCGCTGAGCAATCTCAGATCGTACTCGTGGAATCTCACCCCTACGGCTTCCAGTCCTCAGTTCTTCAATTTCTATCCTTCCCTTTTGACATTCTTCTTCCAGGATGTTTCCGATCCTTCTGCTCCTCTCCATCGGGCTGAACCGATGGCGCAATGGCCTATCTGACTCACTCAACACCCTTTCCACAAAATCCCCGGTCCCCAGAATCCTCTGGTCTCCGGCTATTTTGTCCGGAGTTTTCCGTAACGACAAAACTGCCGACCATCCTCCATAAGACCTTAATATCCCTCCACCAACCAGCTCTGGACGCCTCCCCTGAACGATGCCTTCCTCCATGTATTTCCGGTAAGCCCTTTTTGCCTCTCCCTCTTTCTTGCCAAACCAGGACAATACATATTCCCGGTCCTGCCATGAATACTTGACCCACCCCATCACCGCCGAATGTCCGCACCAGCGATAACGATCCAATTCTGATAGAGTGTTAACCAAGTAGGCTCTCAAGGGGTTTAAATGAATATAACGAACCAATTCCCGAAAATAAACGTCTTCATCGCACACGATAGAGTGATAACGATTTTGAAACAGATGCCCATGCCGGAGATGGCGAAGGTTGTAAGTTACGGCATATCCGGTGAGGAACCGTCTCATGAATTTCGGAAGACCCAATGGGCCGCTTTGCAGGAGCAGATGGGCGTGATTAGTTAATAAGGACCATGCGTAGATATGGGTTTCCATCTCTTTGGCAAGATCGCCCAAACGTTTGACAA
>FWPV01003769.1_pt1 | contig 33724 bp, 28 predicted proteins | sample 2228371 | NCBI WGS metagenome assembly FWPV01 (sample SAMEA103939776, study PRJEB20133) | metagenome
AAATAGATCGTAATATCGCTCTATTTGCAGAAATAAATAGTTTTATTTCAGAGGTAAATTTAGCTTCAAAAATAATATTTTGGCTTAATACAAGGCTCTAAATTGAAAGACTATTTTCTCGTCTCTATTGAGGCAGTTACTGAAATAATCGGGTCAATAAATTAGCTTCGAAAATATAGTTTTAGCCCATTATAAAGCGCTAAATTTAATAGAGAATAAAAAAACCGAAAGCTGCTCCTTTTGCTTGAGTCTCATAGGTATCTAACAATCTATCTTTTATTCATTTTTTTTGATTAAGGTTTTACAAGAATAGATTATATAGCCGACGAGATTTAAAAGAGTAGTATTCTCTTTTGTTTCTTTTATAAAATTTTGAATATTTTTAAAATTACTCATCTTGTTATTTGCTTTCTGACCAAGCATCTAACTGCGAACCTCTCCAATTTTCAAGAAACCATAAATATCTTTTATATTGGTTCATTAGAAAAAATTGCCAGACGATCCAGGCAGGGAATAATTTAGTATAAAGTCGCACAATAATGCTTTTACGACATATATCGAGGCTGATCTAGAGAAGACCTATTTTATCTGACAATTGTTTAAAATAAATTAAAAATAAAAAATATTTACAGCAATTAAATTAATTTTTTTATTAAGCATTTAATTAACTTCTCTTAAAATATCAAAACCTAAAAATCCGAAAAAATTGAAAACTTTTAGAAGATAGGTTTTTTCAACTGCAATAAATAATGATTAAAGATATATCTTTTAGTAAAAAGAACACTTTTAGAGGCATTACAGAAGGTTATTTTTTGGTTTGTTTGTCAAAAGAAAAACCATTTTGGTAAAAATTAAACTTCTAAGCACTTGTCCAATATAAGTCGCTTTGCTGGTAATTTGTAATGTGTAAATTGACTTTTAAATGATAGAATAAGAGAAGAATTAATTAAAAAAATAGATTAGCGGTTGGTTTTTCCAAAGCACAGCTCGATTCGAGTTTTTTTATCTACTTGACAGATCTTTAAATAATGTCGCAAAATATTTATATGAAACTAGATCTGGCTATAGACCAATTTTTAGAATATTTGGAATTGGAAAAAAACAGCTCAAAACTGACTATTAGAAATTATCGGCACTATTTGAATCGATTTTTAACTTGGTCTAAAAAGCAGTCTCCTCCCCTTATGGATACCTCCGGCATTACGGCTGAATCAATAAGATTATTTAGATTATATTTATCTCGATTTTCTGATAAAAAGGGATTAACTCTGCAAAGAATTACTCAAAATTATCACTTAATCGCTTTAAGGGCTTTATTGAGATACTTAATTCGCCATGATATTAAAGTAATTAGTCCGGAAAAAGTAGAGTTGGGCAAAGCAGAAAGCAGATCATTGAAATTTTTAGACCGCTCCCAGATAGAAAGATTGATGAGCATGCCGCAGATTTCTACTTTGGTAGGTCTCCGCGATAAAGCCATTATGGAGGTGCTTTTTAGCACTGGTCTTCGTGTTAGCGAGCTAGTCAAATTAAACAGAGATACGGTTAATTTAGAGCGTCGGGAGTTTGGCGTTATTGGAAAGGGCGGTCGGCATAGGGTAGTATTTTTGTCAGAAACCGCCTCTTATTGGCTGGAAAAGTATTTAAAAGAAAGAGATGATGATTTTCCGCCTCTTTTCATTCGCTATCGGGGCAAAAAGATAAAGGAGGTCAAAGAAGATTTGCGTTTGACAGCTAGATCTATACAAAGAATTGTGGAGAAATATGTAAAAAAAGCCCGACTGCCGATCAAGATCACTCCTCATGGGTTAAGGCACTCATTTGCTACCGATCTTTTGTCAGCTGGAGCCGATTTAAGAGCTATTCAAGAGATGTTAGGACATAAAAATATTTCCACTACTCAAGTTTATACTCATATTACCAATCCTCAGCTTCGCCAAATTCATCAAAAATTTCATCATAGATAAATTACATTGAAAAATGACGACGGTAATTTTTTCAGATACTCATTTGACTGATAAATTTGAAGTAAAAAAATTTCTTTTTTTAAAAAAAATGATCAATTCTGCTGACAGAGTGATTATCAATGGTGATTTTTGGGAAGGATATATCACTACTTTTGATAAATTCATAAAAAGCAGATGGAATCAGCTATTTAGCCTATTAAGATCGAAAAAAGCCGTCTATATTTATGGCAACCATGACAAAAAGACAATGTCAGACAGCAGAGTCAATTTATTTTCCGAAGTTCAGGCCGAGAAAATCAAGATAAAAGTAGGCCGCTGGAAATGTCTGGTTGAGCATGGGGACAGAATTTCTCCTTCTGGAGATGCAAAATATTCTTGGTTTCCGATCAATAAATATTCAATATCCATCATGTTATTTTTTTATCAAATTATGCTCTATTTATTTAAAGAAAGATTTCTTTGCTGGTATCATCAAAGTCATCTTGTTCAGATGAAAAAGTGGATAAAAGAAAATTTATCCAAGAAGACAATACTGATCTGCGGACACGCTCATCTGCCGATAATTGATTTAGACAGCAGGTTTATCAATACCGGCTTTATCCGTTATGGTTATGGTCAATATCTGACAATTACAAGTGAAAAGTTTGAGTTGGTAAAAGAGTTTTATTAATTCGCAGCTTTGATTAAATTAGAAAATAGACAGGCTACATTGACCGGACCCACACCTCCTGGAACTGGCGTGTAAAAAGCAACTTTATTTTTAATTTTTTCTTGATTGTAATCCGCACCAAGTTTTCCTTCTTCTAGACTCATTCCGACTCCGATGAGGATGGTTTTTTTTGTCACCATATTTGGTCGCACAATATTTGGTTTCCCCACGCAGGGGATAAGGATATCCGCATTAAGACATTTTTCTTTCAAATTTTTTGTTTGACTATGAGCTATGTAATATTTAATCTTTTTTTTCTTGAAAAATTTAGCTATAGGTTTCCCCCCCGTTTCTCCCCTACCGATAATGACTATCTTTTTTTTACCTAGCCACGACCAAAAATTTAATTTTTCTTTTTCTTCGCTAAAGATATATTTTAAAATTTCCTTTACTGCTAATCCTAGCGGCGGATCAAACAGACTTTTAGCTGAAAATCCATCAACGTCTTTTTCCGGTGCAACTAATTGATTTAGATCTTCTTTTGATATTTTTACCGCTAACGGTCTTTGAATAATAATTCCATTTACATTTTTATCCAGATTTAATTTATTTACCAAAGCAATTAGATTTTTTTTGGAGAATAAAAAGTGATATTTTTTTAAACTGACTTTTACACCTAATTCTTTAGCAGTAATTAATTTTTGCTTTATATAAGATAAGGAATTCGAATCATTTCCAATATAGATAATCGCTAAATGAGGCGCTACCCCCCTTTTTTTTAAGTTTATGATCTTTTTTTTAAGTTTTTCTTTGATGGTTTGAGCGAGGATTTTTCCATCAATTTTCATATGGATATCAGTTTAAACAGGTAGCGGCGGCAATTTTATCATCTTTATTAGAAAAACGCATCAGAATGACACCTTGAGTAGCTCTGGAGCGTTTAGCCACAGCTGCGATCGGCAGTTTTACTACTTGACCTTTGATTGAAGTGAGTACTAAATATTGGCATTGCGGAGGGATAATCTGCGCCACCGCCACTTTTCCTGTTTTTGCAGTCACTTGAGCTACTTTTACTCCTTTCCCGCCGCGATGCTGTCTGGGAAAATTAGAAATAGGAGTTTTTTTGCCGATGCCTCTTTCCATAATTGTTAAAAAGTCAAGCGCCTTGTTTTCTGCATTTACTACCTCCATCGCTACGACGTAATCTTTTTCTCCCATCAATATACCTCGTACCCCGAGCGTATTTCTTCCTGTGGCCCGGACCTCGGTTTCGGAAAACTTTATTGATTTTCCTTCATAACTGACTAAAAGGACATCGTCTTTTCCGGTAGAAAGCTTAGCCCAGCAAAGTTGATCGTCCTTTTCCAGTTTGATCGCCACAATTCCGCTTCTTCTAATATTTTCATATTCTTTTAATTTTGTCTTTTTTACGTTTCCTTTTTGAGTGGCCATAAAAATATGGGAATATTGTTTAGATTCTTCTCCTTTTAAATGGTAAGATAAAACAGAAGTTACCAGTTCGTTTTGTTCGATATTGATCAAATTTACAATTGCTTGTCCTTTGCTTTGTCTGGTGCCCTCTGGCAGGTCCCAGACACGTAGCTGATAGACTTTTCCCTTATTGGTAAAAAAGAGAATATTGTTATGGGTGGTGCTGGAGAGGAAATGTTCAATAATGTCTTCTTCTTTTGTAGTCATGCCAATCACTCCTTTTCCGCCTCTGGCTTGGAGTTTAAATGAAGAAGGAGATTGTCTCTTGATATAACCGCTTTTGGTGATTGTGATCACGGTTTCTTCATCGGGTATAAGCTGCTCGTCGCTAAATTCTCCCACTTTTGATTTAAATACTTTCGTTTGTCTTTCATCCCCATATTTTTCTTTTAGTTTAACAATTTCTTCTTTGATAACTGTCAATATTTTTTTAGGGTGAGAAAGAAGATCTGTTAGATAAGCAATAGTTTCTCGGATCATCATAAGTTCGTCTTCGATTTTTTGTCTTTCTAAAGCGGCTAATCTTTTTAATTGCATATCCAAAATAGCTTGAGCCTGGATTTCTGACAGTTTAAATCGATTCATTAATTTTATCTTGGCATCTTCTACATCTTTGGCTTTTTTAATTATTTCGATTACCTCATCGATATGATCTACGGCTATTTTTAACCCTTCGAGGATATGTTCTTTTTTCTTTGCTTCTTTCAGTTCAAATTCGCTTCTTTTTTTGATGATGAGGTAGCGATGCTTGATATATTCTTCAAGAATCATTTTTAGATTCATTGTTTGAGGTGTGCCGTCGGGAAGAAGCGCCACCATATTGACAGGAAAGCTGGTTTGCAACTCAGTATGTTTATAGAGATTATTTAATATTTTTTTGGGGACGGCGTCTCTTTTTAATTCCACTACAACTCTTATTCCGTGTCTGTCAGATTCATCGCGGAGGTCGGAAATGCCGATTATTTTTTTATCTTTGACTAAATTGGCTATGTGTACAATTAAGTTGGCTTTATTGACTTGATAAGGAAGTTCGGTCACAATAATAGCCGATTTTCCATTGCCTATATCTTCAATTTCCGCTTTTGCCCGCATGATAATTTTTCCCCGGCCGGTGGCGTAAGCTGATTTTATCGCTTCGATATCATATATCGAGCCTCCTGTAGGAAAATCCGGACCTTTGATGCAAGTAAGCAAATCGTCCAAAGTGGCAGAAAACTGGAGTTTTTCATTGACGAAATTACTTTTATCAAGCATCAGAATAATGGCATCTATTACTTCATTTAAATTATGAGGCGGTATTTTAGTGGCCATGCCCACAGCTATTCCGTCTGATCCCATTAACAGCAGATTGGGCAATTTTGCCGGAAGCCATTTTGGTTCCTGAAGCGTCTGATCAAAGTTAGGAGAAAAATCTACGGTTTCTTTCTCTAAATCCAAAAGCATTTCTTGGGCGATTTTTGCCAGCTTTACTTCTGTATAACGCATTGCCGCCGGCGGATCGCCATCCACCGAACCAAAATTTCCCTGTCCGTGAATTAAAGGATAGCGCATAGAAAAAGGCTGAGCCAGTCTAACCAGAGCATCATAGACAGGCAGATCCCCATGAGGATGATATTTTCCCAGCACTTCGCCTACTACTTTGGCGGATTTAGTTAGTTTGGCGCTGTAATGAAGTCCCATTTGATGCATTGCAAAAAGGATTCTTCGATGCACCGGTTTTAAACCGTCCCTAACATCTGGAAGAGCTCTAGAGACAATAACGCTCATGGCGTAATCCAGATAGCTGCGCTTCATTTCTTCTGTAATTTCGATAGTTTTCTTTTTTTCTTCTGCGTCGTCCATAAAATTTATGATAAGTTGGTCAGTTAAAACAAGAGTTTATCTGCCAAATATTTGGATGACAAAGGGAGCAATTAGCAGGGCGACAATTTGGACAATTTTCATCATCGGATTAAGAGCTGGTCCAGAAGTATCTTTTAATGGATCTCCGACAGTATCGCCGACAACTGCTGCTTTATGGATTTCACTTCCTTTTCCACCAAAATTTCCGTCCTCGATAAATTTTTTAGCATTGTCCCAAGCTCCGCCTGTATTGCACATAAACAAGGCCAACATTAGTCCAACCACCACTACTCCTCCCAAAAATCCGCCTAAAGCTTGGGCTCCGAGAATTGAAGTTAATATCGGCAATAAAACTACCATCAAAGCGGGTGTGATAAGTTCTTTTTGCGCCGCGGCTGTGACAATTTCTACTGCTTTGGAATAATCGGGCAGCTGTTTTCCTTGCATAATGCCTTTGATTTCTTTAAATTGTCTTCTGACTTCCTCTACCACTTCAAAAGCTGCCAGGCCGACTGATTTTATTAGGCGCGAGCTGAAAAGAAAAGGCAGTGCTCCGCCTATCAAAAGTCCAACAAAAACTTTTGGCAGGGCGATATCTATCGATGTCAGTCCTGTGGTTTCAAAATAAGTAGCAAAAAGTGAACTGGCAGCCACAGCCGCCGAGCCAACAGCAAAACCTTTGGTTAAAGCTTTGGTGGTATTACCCACAGCGTCAAGACTGGAGGTAACGATTTGGGCCTTGCCTTTGAGATGGGTCATTTCAACTATTCCCTGAGCATTGTCGGAAATTGGTCCGAAAGTATCGAGCGACATAATAATTCCGGTTGTAGCCAGCATTCCCATTCCCGCTAGAGATATGCCGTAAAATCCAAGAAAAAAGTAACCAACGAAAATTGTCAAGGCTACGATTAAAACAGAGACAAATGTGGACTGCATACCAATAGATAATCCGGAAATAAGATTTGTACCTGCGCCTGTTTTGGCTGCTTTAGCTATCTCAACGACCGGTTTTTCACCCGGCCCGGTATAATATTTGGTTACATACAAAAGAGCCAGCATCGAGACAATACCAGTTATAGCCGCATAGCCGGCTTTCGGTTCTTTAAGAAGAAAAACAGCCAGGGCCATAAAAATGATAATAGCTGAAATCGCGGCGATTACAAAGCCACGGATCAGAGGAAGAATCGGATTTTCTTGGTCGTTTTTTGCTTTTACAAAAAAAGTACCCAAAATAGAGGTAATGATAGCCCCGGATCTGGCAATGAGCGGAAAAACTACTCCTTTTAAGCCAAACATGCCACCACCGAGTATCATTGCGGCAACAATTGTTAAAGCGTAAGATTCGAATACATCTGAGGCCATACCGGCACAATCTCCAACGTTATCTCCAACATTGTCCGCAATAACAGCCGGATTTCTTGGATCATCTTCGGGAATGCCTTTTTCTATTTTACCCACCAGATCTGCGCCTACATCTGCGGCTTTGGTAAAGATTCCTCCTCCCACTCTCATAAACAGCGCCAAAAGAGCTGCTCCAAATCCGTATCCGACAAGCACACTGGTTGCTTGATTAGTCACCGCCTCTGAGCCTTGTGAGATAAATCCAAAATAAGACCATAAATAGATTAAAGAAACTCCTAAGAGTCCCAATCCCACCACCAGCATTCCATTGACTGTTCCTGCGCCAAAAGCAATTCTTAAAGCTGGATTTAGTCCTTTTTGGGCATTATTTGCAGTTCTGACATTGGCTTTTACTGCTATAAACATTCCAAAATAGCCAATGATGGCGCTAAAAACCGCTCCGAGAACAAAGGTAGAAGCGATGCCAATGCCCAATCCAACAGTGATGAGAATAGCCAGCACCGCCATAAATAGAAACACTACTTTGAATTGTCTGGCTAGATATGCCATGGCTCCTTCTTCAATTGCGCTGGCCACTTTTTTCAGATCTTTTCCTCCCTCTTCTTCTTTCAATATTTTTCGAGACAAAAATAAGCCATAGCTCAAAGCAAATAAAGCCGTCAAAGGTGCTGTAAAAAGAGCAACTAATTGTATATCCATAATTGATATATTATAAAAGAAATTTAATAAAAATTAAATAAAAATTAATTTACACGTCAAGTGTGGCAATTCTAGCATGGGTTTGGATAAACCTTTTTCTAGGTGGCACCTCATTACCCATAAGCATGCTAAAAATTTCATCCGCGCGCGCTCCGTCTTCAATAGTAATTTGTTTCAGTATCCTGTTTTTGGGATTCATGGTAGTTTCCCACAACTGCTCGGGATTCATTTCGCCTAATCCTTTATATCTTTGAATGCTTGGCGTTATTTTCGATTTATTCTTTTCTGCTAAAATTTGCTCCATTTCCGGATCGGAATAAGCGAAGAAATGTTCTTTGCCGATTTGGATTTTATACAGAGGTGGCTGGGCGATATAAAGATGCCCTTTTTGTATTACATAAGGCAGATGACGATAAAAAAATGTTAGCAATAAAGTTCTGATATGTTCTCCGTCGACATCAGCATCGGTCATGATGATAATTTTATGGTAGCGGAGTTTTGACGGTATCAGGCTTTCTCCGATACCCATTCCCAAAGCGATGACTAAATCTTTTATTTCGGCAAATTCCAAAATTCTATCAAGTCTGGCTCTTTCGGTATTTAGAATTTTTCCTCGCAGAGGTAAAATAGCCTGAAATTTGCGGTCTCTGCCTTGTTTAGCACTGCCTCCGGCAGAATCTCCTTCAACCAAAAATATTTCTGACTGTTCTGGATTTTTGCTTTGACAATCAGCCAGTTTTCCCGGCAGAGAAGATCCTTCAAGAGCGCCTTTTCTGATGATGGCATCTTTTGCCGCTTTGGCCGCCAGTCTTGCTTTTGCGGCAAGAAATACTTTTTCTAAAATGCGACGGGCTTCGCTGGGATGTTCTTCAAAATATATATCCAAAGCTTCATTGACAGTTGTTTGGACCAACGGCTGAATTTCAGAGTTGCCCAGTTTTGTTTTTGTCTGGCCTTCAAACTGAAGATGCTGGGAGGGCATTTTAATATAAACAACCGCGGTTAAGCCTTCTTTGGTATCTTCACCGGTGATGGTTTCGAATCCATTTTTAAATATACCGATCTTTTTTCCATAATCATTTATGCTTCGAGTTAAAGCCATGCGAAAACCGGTAAGATGCGTTCCTCCTTCAATGGTGTTTATTACATTGACAAAACTTTCCACATTTTCGGAGAATCCGTCGTTATATTGGATAGCTACTTGTATTTCGACCAAATCATGTTGTTTTTTGATAAAAATCGTATCGTGAAGAGGTGTTTTATTATGATTTATTGCTTCAACCAAAGATGAAATTCCTCCTTCAAAATAAAAGTGGTCTTCTTTGTTGTCTTTGACACTATAGAGATGAAAAAAAAGTCCGGAAACTAAATAGGCTCGTTCTTTAATTTGTTTGCGGATAGTCTCATAATCGAGAGCTATTCCTTGGTGAAATATTGTTTTATCAAGCAAAAAAGTAGTGATTGTGCCGTTTTTGAGGTGTGGTTGAAAAGAAGCGGGAATTTTTTCTTCTTTGTCTATGTCAAGGTTTTTTTTGTGGACGACTTTGGTTATTGGATTTCCCTGTTTATATTGTTGTGAATATATTTTTCTTTCTCTGACCACTTCGACTTTCATAAATTCTGATAAAGCGTTGACCACCGATGCTCCCACACCATGAAGACCGCCTGAAACTTTATATGCTCGTGAATCAAATTTTCCTCCGGCATGGAGTTTGGTCATAACTATTTCCAAAGCCGAAGCTTTGTATTTTGGAATTACTTCAATAGGAATTCCTCTGCCGTCGTCAATAACGGTCACAGAGTTATTTTGATGAAGAATAATCCAGACATTTTTGGCAAATCCTGCTAGAGCTTCATCTACAGAATTATCTATAATTTCGGTGACGCAATGGTGGACGCCGACTGGTCCTGTAGAGCCAATGTACATCGCCGGCCTTTTTCTGACTGGTTCCAGACCTTCCAAAACCACTATTTGATCTGCTGTGTATTTATTTTTAGAGGACTCTTTTTTTATTTTGTTTTCACTTTGGCCTACCATGAAATAATTATAGTCAAGGAAACAAGTTTTATCAAGACTTTTTTTACAAAACGCGGCTTAATTTTTTTATTTAAAGACTTTAATAGAAAAATTATTTTTGCGGAAAGCCTAAAAACAGAATATCAAGAACTGCTTTATAATTAACATTTGCTTTTAGATATTTTTTGGCGGCTTCAATTTTTTTTATAAGCCGAGCGGTCTCCAGGGCTGAAAAAAATTTTTCATCTTTATTTTGATAAAGAGTTTCTTCTAAAAAAATTAATATAGAATCCAATATTTTTTCAACTTCTTCTTTGGAAATATAGTATTTTTGGGCAATAGCGATCCTTTCTGCCGGAGACGAGCGGATTATTTGGCTGATTAGCTTTTTTGTTATAACGATATCTTGATTTTGATTTATCGGCTTTTCTCCCTTTTCAGCAATTATTTGACATCTAGAGATGACAGTTGGCAGCAGTTGGTCATTACTATTGCTGGTAAGTATGATATATGTTTTTGGCGGAGGTTCTTCTAATATTTTTAAGAGCGCGTTTTGCGCTTCCAGAGTTGCTTGGTTGGCGTCATTTATTACAATTAGTCTGTTTCCTCCGCCGTATGGTTTGAGCCGCATTATATCTTTGATATTTCTTATTTCATTTATTCCTATAGAAGGAGAAGGGGAAATTTCGTGGAGATTAAAATGAGAGACAGCCAGCTTTTTTTTTTATTTTTTCTATTTCTTTGTCTAAAAATGTTTTATTGCTGTTTTTAGAGATTAAAAGATAAGTCTGCATAATGCTTGACAGATTCTTTTATTATGAGATCATTGACAATTATACTGTAGAATAAAGATAATAGAAATAGTTTTGATTAGTTATAAATTAGCCAAAAAAGAACTGGTAAGCGGTGAGCAATAATCCTGCCCATGGAGAATTTAGAACAAAAAATATTAACGATTTTAATCAATAAGCAGATAATTTCTCCTCAAGCGGCTGAGGAAATAAAACTGTCTTCCATTAGTTTGGGTAAATCCATTGTGGATATTTTGCTGAATAAGCGTTTAGCTACGGAAGATGAAATATTAACCGCCAAAGGAGAAGTATACAATACTCCTCTTGTTACCCTTTCGGGAAAAGGAATTTCGCCTGAACTTTTGACGCTTATTCCAGAGCCGGTAGCCAAAAAATACAAGCTGATTCCTTTTGAAATCGACAAAACCACAGGAAAGTTAAAAGTAGCTATGACTGACCCCTTGGATCTTCCTTTGATCGAATTTTTAGAAAAGAAATCAGGTAAGTCAATCGAGGCTTATTTAGCCAAAGAAAGCGATATTATCACCAAAATAGAAGAGGAGTATTCTCAAGATCTTGCGGTAGAAGTTTCTGAAGCTTTAAAAGAAACTGGAGAGGCAAAAGTAAAGACAGTGGAAGCTAGCCAGATTGGACAGATAATCAAAGAGGCGCCTATTGCCAAAATAGTATCCACCACATTGGAATATGCGGTGAAAAGCCGTGCTTCAGATATCCATGTTGAGCCTCAAGAAACACGCACTCGGATCAGATATCGAATTGATGGCATTTTGCACGAAAAATTAGCCTTGCCAAGAACCGTTCACGATGCAGTGGTGTCCAGAATCAAAATACTTTCCGGAATGAAAATAGATGAAAAGAGAACCCCACAAGACGGCAGATTTAATTTTAAATTAGGACAAGATGAGGTAGATCTGCGTGTTTCCACCTTGCCTACTGTTCATGGGGAGAAAGTGGTTATGAGACTGTTAAAAAAGACCGGTGGAATTCCCGATTTGCCGGAATTAGGCCTGCGAGGGCCTACTCTTAAAAATTTAGAGCAGGCGATCACTAAACCGCACGGAATAATTTTGATTACCGGACCTACCGGGTCAGGTAAAACAACAACTCTTTATTCTGTTCTTTCCAGACTCAATACTGCGAAGGTAAATATTGTCACTTTAGAGGATCCGGTAGAGTACGAGATAGTTGGCATCAATCAAGTGCAAGTGAATCCTCAAGCGGGGTTGACATTTGCTTCAGGACTTCGTTCTTTTTTGCGTCAAGATCCAAATATAATTTTGGTAGGAGAAATTAGAGACAGCGAGACTACTTCTTTAGCAATTCAGGCAGCACTTACAGGACATTTAGTTTTTTCTACCCTGCACACAAATAACGCTTCAACCGCAATTCCCAGACTGTTGGATTTAGGGGCAGAGCCCTTTTTAATAGTTTCGGTTTTAAACGCCGTTGGAGCGCAGCGAATTGTCAGAAAAATATGTTCATTTTGCAGTCAATCTTATCTGCCTTCGGAGAAAGTAGTTTCGGATATCAAAGAAGTTTTGGGAAAACTTTTTCCTCCGCAATACAAAAATGGATCGGCAGACAAAGGGGAAAAGCAGTTGTATTTATTTAAAGGAACAGGCTGTAAAGAATGCAATAATACCGGTTTTCTTGGCAGAATTGGAATTTTCGAAACGATTAATATTTCTTCAGCTATAGCAAAAATGATATTAGAGCGAGCTACCGCTGAAGATATTGAAAAACAAGCCAAAAATGAAGGCATGATTACTTTAATTCAAGATGGTTATCTAAAAGTTTTAGATGGTATCACTACAATAGAAGAAGTTTTGCGCGTTGCTCAGGAGTAAAAATGACTATTAACGAGCTTTTGCATCTTACTATTACTAGAAACGCTTCAGATTTGCATTTGATTGCAGACCACCATCCTGCGCTCCGGATAAATGGGGAGCTGAAAGCTATGCTGACTTTGCCGGTTTTAACCTCATCAGATATTGAACAAATGATATTTTCTTTAATAAACAGCGCTCAAAAAGAGATTTTGCTGACCAATAAAGAGCTTGATTTCTCTGCCACCTATAAAATGGAAAATAATGAACAAGCTCGTTTTAGGGTAAATGCCTACTTTCAAATGAATGGTTTGGCAGCTTCTTTTAGATTAATACCGGCCAAAATTAAAACAATAGAAGAGCTTAATTTACCCTCGATTTTACATGATTTTACCAAACTCAGATCTGGTTTTGTTCTGCTTACCGGAGCATCCGGTCAAGGCAAATCTACTACTTTAGCTTCTCTTATTGCTGAGATAAATTTGAACAGAATGGTTCATATTGTTACCATAGAAGATCCTATTGAATATGTTTATCCAAAAGGAAAAGCTTTTATTTCTCAAAGAGAATTGTATCAAGACACTCATTCCTGGAGCAATGCTTTAAAGAGCGCTTTAAGAGAAGATCCAGATGTGGTTTTGATAGGTGAGATGAGGGATTTTGAAACTGTTTCTTCTGCTTTGACTATTGCGGAGACCGGACATTTGGTATTTTCTACACTTCATACAAATTCAGCCGCCCAGACAGTTGACCGGATCGTTGATATTTTTCCCGCTTCCAGCCGCAACCAAGTAAAAATGCAGCTTTCTTTGGTTCTGTCTGGCGTTATCACCCAAAAGCTAGTGCCTTCTATTACCGGAGGACGTGTTCCTGTCTGCGAAATTTTATTGGGAAGTCAATCAGTTAGAAATACTATCCGTGAAGGAAATACTCACTTAATTGATAATATTATTCAAACTTCCAAAGAAAACGGCATGATGCTTTTTGAAGATCACCTTAAACTTCTTGTTGAGCAAAATATTATTAGTCATGAAACAGCTTTAGAATACGCTTTTAGGCCGGATAGATATTTACAGCTAATTCAGCGGTAATTTATTTTTTAATAAAGATAAAAAAATAATATATAATACCCAAATAAAAAATCTCTATGCCTCGATTTACTTTTAAAGCCAAAGATTTACAGGGAAGAGATCAGAAAGGATTGGTAGAAGCGGCTACAATCAGACAGGCAAGCAATCTGTTGCATGAGCGGGGATATTTTATTATTGATCTTAAAGAGGCAGCGCCGAATCTTATTCCAGAGGGTATTACAGGTGGTGGAATTGGTTTTGGTGATTTGGTTCATTTTACTCGGCAGCTGGCTACGATGATCACGGCTGGTTTGACACTAATTGAGTCTCTTAGCATTTTGCAGCAGCAGTTTAAAAAAGCGGCTTTAGTGAGGTTGGTCAGTCAAATTGAGGAAGAAGTTCGAGGCGGCAAATCCTTTGCAGACGTATTGGAAAAGCACTCCAGAATCTTTCCGCCGGTATATTTGGCTTTAGTAAGAGCTGGAGAAGCTTCGGGTAAGCTTGATGTGATTTTAGAAAGACTGGCTGATAACTTGGAGAAATCTAGAAATTTTCGGAATAAAGTCAGAGGCGCTTTGGTTTATCCTTCAATTGTTGTTAGCGGAATGGTAATTGTTTCAATTATTGTTATGACTGTAGTAGTGCCTCGTCTAACAGATCTTTATAAAGAGTTTAATGTGGAACTTCCTTTACCGACGCAAATTTTAATTTTTATTTCAAATTTGTTAATTCATTATTGGTGGCTTTTTCTTCTTTTAGTTTTCGCGTCTTTAGCTTTTTTTCTAAAATTTAGACAGACTTGGTTTGGTAAACATGCTCTTGCCACGTTATCGATTTCTTTGCCTATTTTTGGTCCTGTTATCAAAATGGCTACTTTAGTAGAGGTTACTCGTACTCTTTCTATATTAATAGACGGTGGCGTACCTATCTTGACTTCATTGGAAATATCCCAAGCTGCAACCGGCAATATCCTTTTTAAGGAAGCTTTTACTCTGGCAAGCAAAAAAGTGGAAAAAGGCTTTCCTTTGTCAGAGCCGTTATCGCAAAGCAGTCTTTTTCCACCGATTTTAGGTCAAATGGTAGCTGTCGGAGAGCAGACCGGCAAGCTGGGAGAATCATTGCTTAAATTATCCAAATATTTTGAAGCTGAGGCAGATACTGCCGTTCGGTCCTTGACAACAATGATGGAGCCTCTTATGATGGTTATATTAGGTTTGGGAGTTGGTTTTTTAGTCATGGCGGTTCTTTTGCCGATTTATACCTTGACAAGTCAATTCTAAAATTAAATAAAATAGAATAAATTAATCACATTGTCAATTAATCCTTATCATTTAATAAAGAAGGGGGGTGAATAACAATTAAAAAAATAAGACCAAAAATAAATTCTGGTTTCACCCTGATCGAACTGCTTATTGTTATTGCGCTTTTAGGAGCGTTGGCTATTGGACTTTTGGCAACAGTTGATCCGTTTGAACAGTTAAAAAAAGGCACCGATACATCAAGAAGAAATACTACTTCCGAAGTTTATAATGCCATGATTAGGTATTATGCCGCTAAAAATTCTTTTCCTTGGGTTACAGATTTAGCCAGCGCGATGAATCTGGATAACACTGATATGCAGGGATGGATAGAGGAAGTAGCAAGCGCCGGTGAGCTAAAAAGGGACTTTTTAAAACTAGCTGGCACCGACAATTTAGCCAAAATCTGGGTTTATTCAACCAACGATTCAGGAGCCGGGACAATCGCCAACACTATATCCGTCTGTTTCCAGCCAGAATCGAAATCTTTCCGAAAAGAAGAGAATGCTAAATTTTCTACTGACGGAGTGGAGGTTACTGATTCTTCTTGTTTGTCTCAAGGCGGTACAGATGTATGTGCCTGGTGTGTGAAATAAAGCGTGAAAAAAAACAGACTTGAAAAGGATAAATTTATAGCTATTGGGGCGGGATTAGTTGTTGCGATAATATATCTTCATCTGCAGGCAAATACTATTTACGGAGGAGATGCGGGTGATTTAGCTGCCGCAATAGCTACAGTTGGCATACCGCACCCACCGGGGTATCCCCTATATACTTTGGTGGGTGTTTTAATAACGAAGGTAATTTCTTTTGGTACTTTGGCTTGGAAAGTGGCCTTTCTTTCCAGTCTGCCTTCAATTTTTTGTTCTTTAATTTTATTCGAATTGCTGCGTTTATTAAATAAAAAAATTTTACCCTCGCTTATTAGCGTTTTCACTTTTGCTTTTCTTTATCCTGTCTGGTTATATAGTGAGGTGGTGGAGGTATTTGCTTTAAATAATTTTTTTATTTTATTACTGTTATGGTTATTTTATCATTTCTATATATCAGGAAAAATTAGATATCTCTATTTTGGCGCTTTTGTTTTTGGTTTGTCGTTGGCGCATCATCATATTATATTATTTCTTGTGCCAGCTTTACTCTATTTATTTTGGTTTAAAAAAAAGAATCTTGATAAAAAAACTTATTTTTTCTCCTTTATTTTTTTTTCTATCGGGTTAATACCATACCTTTACTCAATAGTTGCCTCTTATAATTATCCGGCGGTAAACTGGATGGGTGATCCAAATTGGGATAATTTTATTAAGCTTGTGACTCGGGCGGGATACGGCACATTTACTTCAAACGCTTTGATAATCCATCATCCGCTGGTAAGATTTTTGGATCTTTGGGCTTTTTTTAATTTTGTCTATAAAGATTTCAGAGTTTTAGGCTGTTTTTTGCTTTTGATCGGCGCTGTATCTTTTCTGAAATTAAAGCAGAGAAAAAAATACACAGCCATAATTATCGCTATTATTTCCTATTTATTCTTTATTTTTTATTCCTCGTTTTCTTTAGCAAGTAACTTTAACGTAGGTACGTTTGAAAGATTTGTCCAGCCGTTGTATTTATTGTTTGTTTTTTTACTCTGCCGGGGTTTGATTTTGATCGAGACGGCGATTGGCAAGTTTATTGCTTTAAAATTTGCTTTTCAGAAAGCTAGAATATTAAGTAGAGTCTTTATGCTGATGTTTTTTATTTACCCGCTTGGATTATTTATTTTAAACTATCCCAAAATCAGTATTTTGAAAAATGATTTCACAGCGGAAAATTTAGCTAAAGATATTTTAGATAATATACCTTCTGACAGCTTATTGATAATTGCCACCGACACACCTCTTTTCAATACCCAGTACGTCTATTTTAGTGAAAAAAAATGGCCAAACATCAAACTGGTCAGCTTTACCCAACTTTTTAATCCTAATTATAGCCAGATTTTAAAGAAATATTATCCTGAGCTTATCCCAATTTCTTCCATAGACGATGATAAAAAGCGTTATCAGGATTTTTTATCTCAAAATTATAAGCTTTTTCCAATTTATAGCAAATTTTCATTTAAAATGGAAAACGGCAAGTGGATTCCTTTTGGGTTGTTGTTTAGATACTATCCTGAAACCGAAGTTTTGGAAAAAGAAGCAATTTATCAGGAAAACGAACGATTATGGTCGATTTATAAAGATCCCCTGTCAGGCAGTCTTTCGACTTATCAGAATCTGATGTTGTCGGATATTTTAAGAATTTACTCTATTGCCCGGCAGGAAACTGCCAATTGGGAGATAGAGCACGGATATGCCAAGGAAGCGGAAAAGCATCTCTTGCAAGCTCGAGCACTTACGCCTTCGGATCTGGATATCAATATATTGTTGGCAAAAAGTTATCTTTTTACTAAACAGTGTCAAAAAGCACAGGATCAGCTGGATTATGTCAAAAAAAAGGATGAGCAAAGAGATGAGGAAGTTTTGCTTTTGACTATAGAAAATTACCGGTTTTGTTTCCAGGATGAGTCGAAAGCTTCTTTTTTTCAACAGCTTTATGAAAAAGCCAGATACGAGAAAGAAACACCGCTGAAAAAATTACCAGCCAGCTATAAATAGTGATTCTTTTTCCTGTTTCAAAAGCAGAGGAGTGAAAATAAAATCTGATTTGGTGTTTTCCTTTTGGTACTAAAACTGCTTTTTGAATTAAATTGGCATTGACAAGTTTAGCTGGATTATTATCAATAGTCGCTTCCCAGCCGGAATAATTTGCATCGGCAAAAATCAGCAGACAATCAGTTGTTTCCTCTGTTTTAAAGACGGCTTCTGTGCTTGAATGTGATTGGTTTTGGATTTCTTTGATATTATTTTCCCCTTGTAATTTATAAGCTTCTTCTTCAACTATAGGTGTCATTTTTTCTGCAAAATCAGGATTTGACAGTATTCTTAATAAATCTTCATATGTGTTTGCGAGTTTCGTCCGAAAAGCTAAATAACTGTTGGGAAAGGCTTTCATATTTTTATAAAGGTAAAAATTATTTTTTATTGTTTCTTTGTCAGGAGTAATTTTTGCTATTTCTTGGTAGTTTTCTGCGCTGATTTTATAGGGGGAAATCAGATATTTTACTCCTACAAGCGATAAGCTGTTGGAAGAAGTATTGCTGAGGCTGATTTCTTTTTTATTTTCTTTAAGGTAAATTTCCTTTAATAGATTATTCATCCGCGCCTGACGGATAGGCAGAAGACCATCCAGATTCAAATCGGCTGAAGCGATATTGAAGAAAAGATTATAATTTGGATAAAGACTGTTGCGAAAATACAAAAAGAAGTCTTTGTTTCTCCAGTCAGTTTTCGGATAAATACTGTTCCAAAAAACAAGAGTACCGATATTAATAATTTTGTCTTTTTCCTCTGAAATATATTTAATAGACTCCGAAGGGGTGATCCAATCTGCAGCAGGAATTCTGGTTGGGTAATTATAGGAGAATTTAAACTCATCGATTAAAAGCAGAAGAAAAAAAATTAACCTGACCATCAAAATAAATATTTGTTTATATTTGCCGAAAAAAGAAAATTTATTCGCTTTGATATTTGCACTTTTTATCTTTTTCACTATTTTATCTAAAGTGTAAGCCGATAAAATAGACAGCGATATGGTAGTCAGAAGCAAAAACTTAGCTGGAATTGGAAAATAAGAAAAAGGCGGCAGGGAATAAAGAAAGTAGAAAGGAGAATATTTTCCTAAAACTAAAAGAATTGAGATTAAGAGGATGAAATATCCAAGCTGTACGATTTTTGCCTTGATAAAAAGAAGACTGATCAAAGAAGCAGCAAGAGGGGCCAATCCAACATAGGCGGTATTTTCCCAGAATAATCCCCAGTCGCGGGAATAATCTGGATAGGTTCCTTTTGCCGGATTGCCAAAGGCGTAAGGATCAATAAAATTCAACAGGTTGCTTGGCGGAAAAGGAAAGCTTGTCACTGATTCAAAACTAAATCCATATTTTCTTTCTGAAATTAAAAAAAGCTCCAGGGTTGGAAAAAGCTGTATTGTCGACAAAGAAAAGGTTAAGCTGAAAACTAAAATCAGGTAGCTTAATTTTCTGGCCAAAAGCAATTTTAGCTTCTTGGCGAAATTATTAAAAAATAAAAATAGCCATAATAAAAAAATACCCACTAGGGTGATAAATACAACTTGAAAATTACAAGTAAAAATTTGTTGTGACAAGATAAAAGCAGGTAAAAGAGAAGTTTTTAAAGATGGTTTTTTGAAAAGAAAATAAAAAGAAGCAAAAAGCAGAGGCAGCAGACAGCAGGCTTGAATATAGTTGAGATTGTTAAGATGCACGCTTAAATATCCGGAAAAAGTAAATACCAGCGCTCCGAAAACCGCCGAGCAATTTGACATTTTAAGTTCTTTTAAAAAAAGATATGTACCGACTGATGCCAAAAAAAAAGCCAAAATTAGGTTTAGGTTATAGGCGGTAATAGTTGGCAAAAAGCGAAAGAAAAGCAAATTTGGCAGAAAAAAAACGGCTGTCTGGCCTTCTGCCAAACTGGGAATCCCGTTGCCAATGAAGGGATTCCAAAGCGGCCACTCCCCTTTTTTAAGAGAGGCGGAAAGAAAATCTTTGACAGGGAGGCTTACTTGCCAAGTGTCATCCTGTTCAAATTTTGGAGTAGAAAAGATTTGACTTTGCGGATAAAAAAGGGTAACGAAAAAAGATATTGTGATAAAAAAGATAAAGATTAAAGGAAAAATTTTCTTCATACTATTTTCTCAACGCTAATTGTATAATTTATCTATGAAGCCAGTCAAAAAAGCGGATAGACAGTTGATATTAAAAATTTTGCCCGTTTTTATTACTACCAGGGTTTTAATTCTCATGCTGGCTCTTTTTTTCACTGGGTTTGTTCAGCCGAAACAGCCGATATCTTTATTTGCCGCTTTTTCTCAATGGGATGGGTATTGGTATACAAATATTGCCAGAGAAGGATATAGCTGGAGAGGAGAAAATTTTCAGGCAAATGTGGCTTTTTTTCCTCTTTATCCCCTGCTGGCTAAAGTACTTTCCTTCGTTATTGGAAACTTAAATTTATCTTTTTTTCTGATCTCTCATCTGTGTTTTTTTCTAACCCTTATCTATTTTTTTAAGCTGGTCAGCTTCCTGTTTGATTCCAATACCGCCGCCAGAAGTGTTTGGTATCTGTCGATTTTTCCATTATCTTTTGTTTTTTCCATTTTTTACAGCGAATCGCTTTTTTATATGCTGGTGATAAGTTCTTTTTATTATGCCTATCAAAAAAAATGGACTTTAGCTGTTTTTTTGGCTATGCTTTCTACCATTTCCAGAATTTCGGGGATAGTGCTTTTTCCCGCTTTGCTTTTTTATTATTTGTTTAAAAATAAAAAACCAAGATTATCCATTATCGCTAAAATTTTCCTAATTCCCTTAGGCTTAATCGCTTTTTCTGCTTATTTACATTTTAGGGTGGGAGATTTTTTAGCTTATTTTCATGTGTTAAAAGCTTGGAGGCAGGTATATCAGAATCCATTTTTGACTGTTTCTTCAGTATTTTCTCTTCTTTCTTATCTGCCCAGAAACTCTTATCTGTCAGCTTTTGCGGTGTTTGATTTAATTCTTTTGGCGTTTTATTTGATAATTTTAATTTTGTCCTGGAAAAGATTGCCCAGAGAGCTTTTTTTCTTCTCGCTTCTTATTTTTTGTTTATATCTTGGTAAATCCTGGGATCCGTCTTTTTTTTATCCGCTTGGATCGGTTAATCGGTATCTAATGGAAGCTTTTCCCTTGTTTATGGTTTTGGCAAAATTTGGCCAAAACAAGTGGTTTGATCTTGCTTACAACGCATTTTCGTTGGCTTTTTTAAGTATTCTTTCTCTTTCTTTTTTTTCCGGAAAATGGGTGTTTTGAAATCATGAAAAAGATAATTTTTTTATGGCTAGTTTGCCTTTTTATTTATTTGTTCTTTTCTGCTAAGTTAGATTGGCGAACAACCTCAAAGAATTATTTTAGTCTTCAAGCTTATTCTTTTTTGCACGGTCATTTAGATTTATTGATAAAACCAAAAGATTTGCAGGATATTAGCATTTATCAAAACAGAGCTTTTTTATATTGGCCTCCCTTGCCTGCTTTGTTTGTTCTGCCTTTTGTATTTTTTTTCGGTGTTGAAGTAAGCGATATTTTTTACACCGCCTTTTGGGCTTCTTTTGGTCCGGTTTTATTGTATATTTTGTTAAAAAAAGCCCGAGATTGCAAAATGATACCGGCTATTTCAGAAGATTATATTCTTCTTTTAACTATTTTTTTCGCTTTTGGCACGGTGTACTTTTATCTTTCTGTTTTAGGAACCGTTTGGTTTACCTCGCAGGTTATTTCTCTTTTGCCTTATTTGATTTCCTTGATTTTTCTTTTTGAATATATACAAAAAGGAAATACCAATTTTTTTTATTCTTCTATTCTATTTTTATGTTTTGCTTTTTGGGGAAGGAACACATTGGTGTTAAGTTTTCCTATCTATCTTTTGGCAGTTTTTATTTCTAAAGGTTCTCATCAGCTGAGATTGATTTCTTTTGCCGTGTTATTATTACTGCTTAATTTTATTCTTTTTGGCCTGTTTAATTATTATCGTTTTGGATCATTTTTTGAAAATGGATTAAATTATCAAAAATTTAACCAAAGATATTTCGACCATGTTTCCAAATATGGTTTGTTCAGTTCTCATTATTTGATGAACAATATCTATTATTTATTTTTCAATCCGTTAAGATTTACTAATCTCTTTCCTTATATTTCTCCCGATCCTGAAGGAAATAGTCTTTTCTTTACTTCTCCTCTGTTTTTGCTTATCTTCGGAATCATTGACAAAAGATTATTTAACAGAAAATCTTTGCCTGTCTGGATGTATCTTATGACGATAATAATAATTTTAATTCCAATTCTTTTTTATTATGGCACTGGTTGGTTTCAGTTTGGATATCGCTATTGTTTAGATTTTTTAGTGCTTTTTATTTTGTCATTGGCTTGGGTAATAAATCATTATCCTAAAAGCTTTGTTTTGTTATTATTTGTTCTATCAGTAATGATTAATAGTTTAGGAGTTTGTTGGATGATGATGTTGGCTCCGGTACTTTATTTTTAGATAGTCAAAATAATTTATGATCTTTTTTCTTTTTTTGCTGGGGATATCAATTGGTTCTTTTTTAAATGTTTTGATTGACAGGCTTCCTTACGGGGAAGATATTATAAAAGGCCGTTCCTACTGCGATCACTGTCATCACAAACTTGCTTGGTATGATCTTGTTCCCCTACTCTCTTTTATTTTTTTGCGAAGGAAATGCCGCTATTGCAAAAAACTAATTTCCTGGCAGTATCCAGCAATTGAACTAATTAGCGGCGCATTTTATCTTTGTGTTTTTATTTATTGGTCTAATTATTTCTCCTTTCTTAATCCAATCTATCTCTTTTATTGGCTATGCGTAATTTCAGCTTTAATAGCTGTTTTTATGATTGATTTGAAATATCACATAATTCCAGATCAGCTGGTTATTTTTTTGGTCGTCACCGTTTCTTTATTTGAATTTTTGCTTGACCGATCTAATTTAATAAACCATTTTTTAACCGGAATAATTTTTTTTCTCTTTTTTTTGCTTCTTTTTATTATTACTAAGGGACGAGGGATGGGTATGGGGGATGTCAAGTTTGCTTTTTTTATGGGATTTTTTCTCGGTTTTCCCAAAATAATTATTTCTTTTTACCTTTCTTTCTTGACAGGCGCTTTAATTTCTCTGATACTGATAATAATAAGAAAAAAAACTATGAAAAGCACGATTCCCTTTGGACCTTTTTTAGTAGTGGCTACTCTAGTTTCGCTTTTCTATGGAGAAATTCTCTGGCGGATTTTAAGATTATATCTAAATTTATGATAAATCTATTTTCGCCTAAAAAAAATACTAATTTCTCCTTCGCTTCTTTTACCCGCTCATCGGGGATTACTTTGTTGGAACTCATTGTCAGTATGGCTATTATCGCTATTTTAACAGTTTCTTTATGGGGAAATTTTTCAACTTCGCTTGCCAAAGGCAGAGATTCAAAAAGAAAGCAGGATTTAGCCTCTATCGCAAAAGCGCTGGAGCTGTATTATAACGACAATAAAGCATATCCCAGTCCTTTGCCTAATTGGGGGTCAATTCTTAGTCATCCTACAAGACCCCATGTGATATATATGCAAAAACTTCCCGCGGACCCATCTTCTCCATATGTCGATTATTGCTATAGAACAGATGTCAATGCCGCGTATTATCAGCTGTACGCCAGATTGGAAAACAGTCATGATCCGGAAAGGCTTGCTTCTTATGTCAGTTGCGGAATGCGATCAGATTATAATTATGGAATATCCAGCGGAAATATATTGCCATGAGTAAATTCTTAAAGCTCAAAAAGCAAAGCTTAAAAGATAATAAAATATTTATCATCCCGCAGCCTAGACCCTACAACCTGCAGTTTTTTTCTGGTTTTACACTGGTTGAGCTTTTGGTGGTGATCGGCGTCATCGCCATGATTTTGGCTGTTGTTTTTCCTAATTTTATGGGAGCCAGAGAAAGAGCCAGAGATTCCAAAAGAAAAACTGATCTTTTAGAGATTAGAAAAGCACTGGAGATCTACAAGCTAGATCAAAATCCCCCTTCCTATCCGGCGAATGATTTTTTAAATAATAGCGATTTATGCAACAGCTGTTGGTCGACAGGACCTAATTGCACCCAAACTATTTATATGAGAAAATTTCCTTGTGATCCGCAAACTTCTTTGCCCTATATTTATAATCTTAATGAAGCAGATAATTTAAAATATAGTCTGTCTGCTTGCTTGGAAAACGAAGCAGATCCGGAGAAAGACAGCGAAGTGGCAGCCGGATGCACTTTGGCAAGCTACACTATTTATCAGCCATGAAACAAAAAATGAATTATAAACAGCAATTATTAAGCTACAGGCAAGAGGGGATAAGAAAGAGGCAACAGATAAAAGCTTTTACTCTTCTTGAGCTTTTGGTGGTTATTTCTATTATCGCTATTTTGATATCTATGGGGATAGTTTCTTTTTCTACCGCTCAGCAAAAAGCTAGAGATGCCAAAAGAAAAAGCGATTTAAAGGAGATACAGGTGGCTTTGGAGCAGTATTACTCTGTCTGCGGCAGTCAATATCCGGCTCTTGAGAGTGGATTTTATACTGCTATTTCTTGTCAGGATCCAAATATCGTGGTCATGCAGACAATTCCCACAGATCCAAGAGGCAATTCCTACTATTGTCCGGAACCGGTGAATAATACTTGCACCAATGCTTCCTATACCATCTGTGCCGCTTTGGAAACTGAGGAAAATGATTTTTGTTTGACCAATCAGCAATGAAACATATATTAAATAACAATCAGCAAAAAACAAATAATAATAGAAACTCTAAGTTTGACAAGAGACAATTAACAATTATTGGAAAAAAATCGTTGTCTAGCGCCTATTGTCTGTTTTCTGCCAGCAAAGGTTTCTCTCTAATAGAAATTTTGGTGGCCGCTTCAATTATTGCTCTTTTATCAACAATCGGATTAAACGGCTTTCAAGTAATCACCAGAAATGGACGGGATGCTCTGCGTAAATCAGATTTGGAAGCTATCCGATCAGCCCTTGAGATTTACAAATCTGAAAATAATGCCTATCCGCAAGATGACGGCAATTGCCAGCCTGATTTTAACCAATTTACCTCCGACTATATCAACTATCCCACCGATCCCAAATCCCCTTCTTTGCACTACTGCTATATAAGAGACAGTGAATTGTCTTATAGACTCTGCGCTCATCTGGAAAATGGTAATTCAGAAGATCAGTATTGTGGAGCTGATACAGCTTGCGGACAAAATTGCAGCTATCAAGTGAGAAATCCGTGATCAAAATAGGTGCTTTTACCATCATCGAACTTTTAGTTTCAATATCAATATTGCTTCTTATTGTTGGTCTTACTTTGGTTGGTTTTTCTAGGTATGAGCAAAGACAGAAAGTAGTTTCTGCAGGCCAGACGATTAAAAATACTATTCGCGATGTTCAAAGCCGATCGTATAATGGAGAGCTTGATTGTAATTTTTGCGACTGTGATGTTTCATCTTCTTACTCTCTGCAGGGATGGGCAATTGACTTTTCATCTTCTCAAATATATGGTATTTGCAGAAGTCAGATTCCTCCGTACCCTACTGTGACTTTTAGTCCCAATAGAGTATCTCTGCCGGATCAAATTACTGTTTTGGCGCAACCAACAGGAGTTTTTTTCCGCTATTATCCGCCCGGGGTAAGCACCTCCGTGCATTTATGCGTCAGTAAAAACTCCGCCGACGGTTACTATGTCATCGATGTCAATCAAGCCGGTGTGATAACAGATAGTAGCGGGATAATACCGCAATGTAATTGAGCAATGATTTCATTTATAAACAAATTTTTTATGAAAAACGAAAACGGCCAGACAATTTTGGAGGTTTTAATCGCTTTGACATTGATGATTTTCTTCTTGTCCGGAATTATTGTTATTGAACTTTTCGCGGTAAAAAATGTCGAATACGCCAGAAATAAAAGCATCGCAACCAAATATGCCAGACAGCAGATAGAAAGAGCTCGGGTGGTGCGCGATTCAAGCGGCATTGAAGCCTTATTCCTTTGCCAGACTACTTGCTTTATTAATCCCCAGCTTACTCCTGTTTTTATCACCCCCACAGGCACATACGGTCAGTCGCTTGTTATGACTAAAGCATCAGCTCAAGACTGTCCTTTTCCGGATGTTACAGTCACTCCGATTCCAAATTCATATAAAATGACTGCTTATGCTTCTTGGGCGCCGCAGGAACAGGTGGAAATATCTTCATGTTTAACCGATTGGAGATAGTATGTCTAAATTGAAAAATTCGACTTTTTTAATCGCCAAAATAAAAAAAATATCCCTTTTTATACGCCTAATCTTTAATCTGGCTCGGCTTAATTATGGCTTTACCTTGGTAGAACTTTTGGTAGCCATTACTTTAGTTGGAATTATCGGCGTTCTTGTTACCCAGGCCTTTATTATTGGTTTGAACGCTCAAGCGAAAAGCGAAGTGATGAAAGAAGTAAAGCAAAATGGAGATTATGCCATCTCTGTTATTGAGCAGATGGTTAGAAATGCCAGAGATATCACCGGTCAGTCGTGCAATGAGACCAGCTCATTAGGATTTACAATCGAAAATCAGGATGGTTACGCTACCACTTTTGCCTGCAGTAGCGAAAACAGTAATATTTCTTCAATCAGTGCTACACTTGAAGGAGAAATTATTTCTGCTGTCTCTTTGACTACCAATAAAGTGACTGTTACAAACTGCAGCTTCAGGATAGTTTGTCCTACCCCGCCGGTGTCGCCTAAATATGTTTTTGTCAATTTTACAATCAGTCAGTTAGGTGAATCTGTTCCTGTACGCTCTAGAGCCAGCCAGGAATATCAGACAACCATTTCTTTGAGAAATTATCAGTGAAAATAATTTTTCTGCTCTATTCTTGACAAAACTATAGGATAAGTGATAATATTTCTTTGTCCATGTCTATTGTCAAATATCGGTCTCCAGAAAGAAGAGGTTTTAATGTAGATCCATTTGGGGAGAGTCTTGTTCCTCCGGGATTGAGGTCAGGAGGAAGATTTGCAGGGCTAGATAGTGCCTCTCACCATCTATTAGGTTACAATAACAATACTAGAAGACCGTTAAGAAGCAGATTTGCTGCTATTGCTACTACACTCGTTGGCCTAACAGGTTTAAGTAATGCTGATGTTCACCCTGTCGAGGTTCCAAAAGAACAGCCTCTAGATCAGCCAGGATATGTTTTGTATATTGATACGAATACGGAAATGAAAGAGCCTAAACCCAAACCGCGGCCACATGCATGGCAGCCTCGCCAGCCGTCTCTCGCAGTAGATATTGCACCACTTCACAGTAGTACGCAGCCGATCCATCTAAGTTCAGGAATCAGAGATAGATGCGGTAGAAGAGGAAAATCTCCTACATCTTCTATAGAGTCTAGTGAGCCATCAGAACTACAGATTCTTGATAATTTAGCGGATATTAAACCTGTTCAACTGACAAATGCATTATTAGCTATACCACACCCAGATGAAATCAGAACTGCTGTTCAATCTTCATTGCTTTTGCAAGTCGGAAAAGAATTGAATAGGATATTGGGTGTTTCTGATTTTGGAGTAGAGGCGGCGTTAGAAACTTTAGGGGAGTATCCTTTTACTGATAAGGAAATGCAAGAACTTTTACGAGGAGTAGTAGAAAATATCTCTTACATAATCGTAAAGGCGGTGGAAAGAGGGGAAATGACGCTTCGACAAGTTGTATCCGATTTAAGAAGAGATCAGCAAAAAGCAGTCATGGAGGCAGCTCAGGCCGTAGTGGATCTTAGCGAATCAGTAATGAAAGGAGTTGAAAGTTGGGAAAGGCTAAAACCTGCGGCAAGGCTACAATTAACTGCAAAAATGGGTGATTTACTGTCAAATTTTGATTCCTGGAAATACAAGAATTTAATTCCTAAAGGCATACTGGCTTTGGCTACGGCGATAACTGCAGAGTATCTCAGAAGAAACAAAGGGGCAAAAAGAGCAATAGTTCCGGTGGCTATAGCTATTTCCTACTTGTGTGGATGCGCTCCGCCGGAAAGCGATAAGACACCGCAGCCGTCTGCTTCTTTCTCGACTACCCCCTCGCCTACTTCGACAGAAACAGGTACGCCAACTTCTTCCCCAACTCCGACTGCGACTTTTACGCCGACAAGGACTAATACCCCCAGGCCGTCGGATACGCCGACAGCTACTGCTACAGAGACGGCTACAGCTACTATTCCAGCGACGGCTACTGTAAACGCAGAAGCTACAGTGAGGGCAAAAAACAAACAACAAACAGCTGTTGCAAAAGCAACAAAACGAGCTGTATCTGCAAAGCAAACTGCAATTGCAGAAATTACAGCGGCCTACGAAAATGTAATTCAGTATGAAAAAGGAGCGAAAAGATATGTGGTATATAAAGATCCTGATACAATTAAAGGGATTACTCCTTATGTGAACTATCATCCAGTTGGGGCAAAACTATCCTTAGTAAATGATCCAGAAAGAGGACAGGTAATACAAGCAGAAGTGGCTGGCCCTATTTCGGAAGGCGATAGTAGAAGAGGTTATCTTGGGTGGTATTCAATCGATTACTCAATTTTAGGTCCTCGAGGAGGAGGTGTAGAAACATGGACAAAAATTAGTAAAGATCTATTTCCATTTGATGAGTCACCATACACAGTGGTTTTGTGTTTGTTTTTCTATGGTGACGAAATACTTCAAGATTATGAACGCATATATGGAATATATAGTGTTGGGATTGGTTTAGCTCCGGATGGAGCATGGCTGATGGATAGTAAAGTTGGAGGACTTCTTCGCCTTCGGGATGGAATTATAAAACCAAATACCTGGCATCATCTCGAAATTATTGTTGCTCCTGATAAAAATGAAGTATGGAGAATTTTTCCATTTGTTGATGGAGTGCTTGCTTTAAGACCAGGAGACCAAGCTCCAAAATTACCGACATTTTTATTATCTCAAAGCAAACTTGATATTGTTGGAGGTCATCCAGGTCTATATACTCCAAAAGGTGGCCGCAAAGATTTCAAACAGGGAGCAAAAATGTGGTATGACGACTTTTCCGTATTTGGATTTAGATAACTATTGCATATCAAATTTATATATATTTATATTGTTGACATTTTGTTTTTCATAATTTTTTCTTATTTTAAACCTTGTAATAAAATAATTAAAACAATTTTCCTCCACAGAATTTTCAGAAAAATTCATGCATATAAGAAAGATCCATTTGTTTTTTGTATTTAATCCTTGGTCTATCCAATTACCTCTGTCATTCAAATTGACTAGCTTTTTTTGAAGGGATTTCTCAATAAAATAGTAGTACAACGTAGAATGATGGTTGTTCTTTTCATAAGGAGTGATGGTAAACAGAGAAAAGCTTGTATTATTTGCTGAAGATAAGATATACATTATTATTTTTTCCGCATACGGTTCAGTCTTCGTAGTCATTATTTTTTTTGTAATAGAAAGATTTCTATAGATTATCATCATTAATAAAAAATAAATAATAAGCATCGGCATATAAATAAATCTTGTTTTATTCATAAATATTGATGAGTATCTCGTTATTAAATCAGAAATGAGCAGATAAAAAACAGGATATATTGCAGCTAGTCTGTAAACCTGCGTCTTTTCATGCCAAAACCCACATAAGATAAAAGCCGATATTAGAATTATTAATATTGTGAATCTCCAGAAATTCTTAGTCTTTGCTTTAATGTTTGACTTTAAAATATTAATGCAGTAGGTAAATATAATTAATATCGTCAAAATAATAGAAGCGAAATTATTATCCCTTATCGTTGAAGCAATAAAAATTTTTATGTGTTGAATCACAGACTTTAAGAATAGGATTATATCATAATGAAAATATCTAGTTGACCCACTGAGAGCTCTGATTAGATAATAATAGGATGGAAAGTTATGTTGATATTCAAAAATTAGAACAGGAAGATAAATTAGAGAAAAGATAATAATAAAAATTGACATAGTTATAATAAATGAAAATTTATTTTTTGGAAGGGTCCATTTATAATAATAGAAACAAAGTAGAAAAAAGGTTGGAAGAAGAAGGAATGAGGAAATATACATAAAGCTTATCGCATATGAGAATACCGATAGAATAAAAAATAACAATTTCTTTCTTTGAAAAAACTGAAGTAGTAGATAGAAACTTAGAAGAATAAAAAACGGCACAAGATGAGGTTCCCAGATATTTCGGCTGTAATCAATCATAGTTGCAGAAGAGGCATAAAGAAGCGCTGCTATAAGACTTGTACTTTCGTTAAACATCTGTTCTGCTACTAGATAAATAAGGATTATTGATCCTATTCCAAAAAGGGAGAAAACAAAAGCAGTCCAAAGTTCACTTCTGGTGAAAAAATAGATAAAAGTAACAATATAATAATATATCGGAGGCAGGATATTTATTTCCCAAAAGCTAGTCAGAGGGCCGTTAAGAAGTATATGACCATGGTTAATTATTCGGTCTGCCAGCAAATATGCAGCTGCTTGATCGGTATCGATAATTAGTGTATGCGATAAATTATATAAACGTAAAAAACTACCAAATATAATAATTGATAATAATAACAGTTTATTTTTATACTTCATTTTACTTTCTATAAATAATATTTCTGGTGAAAGTATCCTTCAAAAAATATTAATGAAAAGATAATAAATATAAAAGTCATCAGGTACTCTACTAATTTAGAGTCTGCTTTCCTAAAAAGGATAAATAAAAAAACAGGAATAAAATAATATCTCGATTCGATAAGCCAAATTGGAATCAATGAAAAAAAGGAAGCTGTATAGAATAAAATAGGTACCTTAATATGCAATTTTGTTACCAATAAAGAAAAAATGGAATATCCGGCCAATATGAAGGAAATAGATTTTAGGATAATATTGGAGTTAAAAAATAATAAAACTTTATTTCTTAAATGTTCTTGATACTGGTTCCACGGATGATTATTGCTAAAAATCAATAAAGCAATAAGAACCAGATTCATTACAATGTAAAATATTACTTTCTTATTTTTTATATAGTTAATTATTTTAGAATAGTTTGTGATATTTAAAGGTAAGAATATAAAGAAAAAGGAAAGTAACGCCCAGTATAAATTGCCTATATTAAAAGAAAAATTGGACTGATAGTTTCTCTGATTTCCCAATACTAATCCCCTATTCAGGACAACAAAAAGAATAATAAAGATGAATCCTAATAAAAAAAATGACTGTTTGCTAATATATCTCTTATACTTTATCAATGAATATTTAGGGTTATTATTTTGGATAAAAATAAACAAAAAAGTAAATAAATACCAAATAATGTTACTTTGACGAATAAAAATACTCCATAATCCAGCAATAGCGGCTAATTGATACCTTCTGATATATGTTGCATAAAGAGAAAGAAGTACTAAAGGCGTTGATAAATTTTCACTATATAAAAGAAACCTATAAGGAAAAAATACTGGGAAAAATGCAAATTGTATAGTTTTTATTATTCTGTATCTATAATCAATTCTTTTGGCTAATAAATAGAAAATTATTAGTGATGAAATTGTGAAGCAAAAATTAATTAATCTAAAATAAGCAAGCAATTTAGTATTCAACAGCAGACTAAGCAACCAGAGAACAAGAGGATATCCTGGTAATTTTCCATATCCCGCATACATGGAATAATTGCCGTTTAAGAAAAACTTCACTTGCATGAAATTTCCTGGCTCGTCATCATATAAAGGATTAGCTTTTATGAGCATAAATAATATAAAATAAAATATAAAGATAAGCATAAATATCAATAAGTTTATTCGACAATTTTTATTCATATGCATCAATCAGAATATCATCTTGTAAATAAATTTGAAAATACTCATTTTTGGTATCGAGCCATGAATGAGCTTACCATAAATATTCTAAAAAAAAGAATTAAACAAAAAGTTAAGATTTTGGATGCAGGATGCGGTACTGGAGGATTATCCCAAAAACTGAAACAGTTTGGTAAAGTCACCGCTATAGATATTAATAATTTAGCTCTTCAGTATGCACGGAAAAAGAAACTAGATAGAGTAATTAAAGCATCAGTATGTAGCTTACCTTTTAAGAAAAACAGTTTTGATGTAATTATTTCCTTGGATGTTATTTATCATAAAAAAGTGGAAGATGATATTATTGCTTTGAAAGAGATGAATCGCGTTTTAAAACCGGGAGGAATTATCATTCTTCGAGTTCCAGCTTTTGAATGTTTAAGAGGAGGTCATGATATTGTGGTTGAAACTAAACACAGATATTCACTTCCGGAGTTAAAATATAAACTGGTTGAATCAGGTTATCATATTATTAAAATAAGTTACTGTAATATGATTTTAAGTATTCCATTGTTTATGAAAAGATTTATCGAACGGCACATAAAACAGAAACAAGATATATTATCTGATACGATTTTACCTCCAAGAATTATTAATGAATTATTTTATTTTATTTTCAGACAAGAGAATAAATTACTTAATAAAAGAATAAATTTCCCATTTGGTTCATCGATTATTTGTTTGGCTAAAAAGTAATTTTAAAGTCACTTAATAATATCGGTAACAGTCAAGATTGGTATAATCATATTTATTACTAATAGTATGTTTCATGATATTTTCTAAATTGGCTGGATAAATATCTCTTAGTTTTAAAGTATTATCTTCAATAACATAACATATAGCTTCGAAATGATACTTCAGCAAGAACTTTATTATATTATCTTGACTGAATTCTTTGTCTGGTATACCGATAATTTTATTGAAATATGAATATTTCTTTTGATAATAATCAAATATTGGTTTATTGACAGATGGGTAAATTATTAATGCCTTTGAATATGCAATATTTTCGTTAGCCGAGTCCAAATAAATTTGCTTCCAGACTTCTTTTACTGTATCAAATTTTAAAAGCATATAGTAGCTATAACTATTCATAATTAAATATAGAAAAATAACAACTAGAAATATTTGTTTCTTTGTTATATAGTCAATAATTAATAAAATGATTCCAATATGTACAACCATAAGATGGTAATCAATAAATATTGGAAATTTTTGACTAATACCATACGCAAAGAAAAGCGGTATTAAAATAAGGGATTTGACAAGAAAATTATGCCTCATAGTTTTTATCTTGCTCAATAAACCAATAATAAGGACAATTCCTAGCAAGAAACAGGAGGAAAGGTACATCGATTTAACTATATTATTACCGAAATACCATTTATAATCAGAAACATAAATACCATATTTATTTGGTATCATTATTAAATAGATCAGCGGCATTTTTATCAGATCAAATATGTTGGGAATTGAAATCCATGTTTTTGATGAAAGAGCTTCTAAAAAAGTTAAAAAAAATTTTTTATATAGGGAAAAAAAATAAGGGAATAATTAAGAGGGTTAAAAATTTCACGTTCGTTCATGATGATATAATACCTTGTATATGCATTTTGTCAAATAATTTTTTATAATGAATATCATTTTGTTCAATGATTTGACGAAATGATAGTGTTTTTTAAATCTTATAAAAATAATATTTACCCAAAAACAGATATATAACCAAAAAAAGGAATAATCATTGAATAATGAAAAAATAGAAATAAACATAAACAGAAATTGCAGAAAAAAAAGTTTTTTATTAATTTTATTATTTTCCAGCCTATTTATCGATTTAATAAATAAATAAAGACATAATGTTTCTAAAAATAAATGTAAGTTGTATAATCTCATTTCGCCCGATTGTCTAATATTGTATGTTGAGAAAGAAAATAATAAGGCTGTAAGAAGAGCTTTTTTATTGTTAAAAAAAACGATTTTTCCTAAAAGAAAAAATAGCCAAATAGTAATCGTCGATAGAATACAAGAAGATAATCGTAGGTATATCTCATTAATCGAAAATACAGATAATAATTTTATTAATAACAAAAAAAGAAAAGGATGATCT
>FWPV01003770.1_pt1 | contig 33722 bp, 30 predicted proteins | sample 2228371 | NCBI WGS metagenome assembly FWPV01 (sample SAMEA103939776, study PRJEB20133) | metagenome
CTTCGCGCCGGCGAAGACCGGCAGACCGATCGCTCCCAGGACCAGGTAGACGCCCACGGCCGCTGCCGCCCACCGCGCCGGGAGGAGCAAGCCAGCCAGAACGACGAAGAACACCTGGAGGGTCATCGGCACTGGCTGGAGAGGGATCGTGACGTATGCGGATGCAGAGAGCAGCGCCGCGAGGAGCGCGGCGGTGACGAGTTCGCGGGTCCTGGGTGACGCCTGCGATGCAGTCGAGCTGAGGGTCGCCATGCGATGCCTTTCCGTAAACACCATTAGTCTTGGTGGTTTACGGTAGCCCCCGCCCGGACCGCCTGTCAAGCCCGCAGCGTCACCTCACCAGCGCTCACGGCCTCGACGCCCGCGTGGCTCTCGACGAGAAGCCTTCCTTCGAGATCGACCCCCCGGGCGATGCCCCTCGCCCTGACAGCCCCTGAAGCATCACTGACGACGACCCGGCGTCCTGCGAGCATGTCCCGCTCGTTGTACGCCTCCACGTGCGCGCCGAACCCCGCATCGAGCCATACTCCGTACGCCTCCGCGACACCGTCGAGCGCGGCGGCAGCAGCGCCCGGGACCGTCGCGCCCGGGACCACGTCCCGGACGAACGAGGCTGCCGGCGGGACAGCGTCGCGACGCACCACGTTGAGACCGAACCCGGCGACCACCCACGTCACGCGGTCGGACTCGGCGTTCATCTCCAACAGGACGCCCGCGACCTTGCCGTCACCGAGCCACACGTCGTTGGGCCACTTGAGCTTCGGACGCGCACCGAGCATCTCGAGACCATGCGCGATGCCGAGCCCGACGACGAGCGAGAGCGGTCCCGCGTCGACCGGAGGAACCGGCGGGCGCAGCACGACAGAGACGTACGCACCTCCCGCAGGCGATTCCCAGCCGCGGCCCAGACGCCCGCGTCCTACCGTCTGCCTTCCCGCGACCACTACCGTCCCCTCATCGGCGCCACCTTCAGCGAGCTCCTGAGCGGCGTCGTTCGTCGATGTCATGACCGCATCGCCCACGAAGGCGCGCCACAGCGGGTGCGAGACGAGTGGGGCCACGTCCCACGGGTACGCGACATCAGGCATCGAGACGAGCGTGTAGCCGGACCCCGGCTCGGCCTCGATGCCGTACCCGAGCTCGCGCAACGCGGCCACGTGCTTGCCTACCGCGACACGGCTCACGCCGAGCAGGCGGGCGAGCCGCTCGCCGCTCATGCCGGCCGGGCCTGCATCTTTGAGCGCCGCGAGCACGTGCTCTCGTGTGCCCGGGGACCTCACGGTTCCCCCTCGTCCGCCTGCGCCGCTTCACGTCTGCGCGCCACGCGGCGCCGCGTGTACAGCAGCACGCCGGCGACACGAGCAGTCCGAACCAGCTCATGCCTTGGGACACGCGAAGCGCATACTGCATGTTCTCGCCCAGGAACCACCCGATGGCACACATCAGCGAGGTGTAGATCATCGCACTGAGCACGGTGTGGAACTCGAACCAGAACACCGGCATCCGCACCGCTCCAGCCATCGCAGGCACCATGTTCTTGGCCCCGACCGCGAATCGCGAGAAGAAGACCGTCTTCGAGCCGTCCGCGTCGAAGTGCGCTTGCACCTCGTCGATCGCCGAGGGGTCGATCCTGAGGAGTCGACCGATCCGCGTCTGGCTCACCCGATGAACCGAAGCACGGAACGCTTCAAGCCCCAGCCGCCGGCCGGCCCAGTACGTGATGTTGCTGCCGATGAGGGTTCCGGTGAGCGAGCACAGCCAGACGCCTGGAAGCGCGAGGTCCCCATGGGTCGACACGAACGCCGCGGCGATGACTATGGTCTCGCCAGGGGTCAGCGTCCCGACGACGAAGATGTTCTCGAACACTGTGAAGAACACGACGATCACGTAGCCCCACACGTTGAGGAACGACAGGATCCAGTCGATGAGCGCGATGCCGGTCTGTGGGAGCACGCAAGCCTCCGTCAGCGGGTGGGTCGGGCGTCAGCGTTCATCCAAACCGAAGTCCACTGGCGGCGCAAGGGTCAGCGCGCTCGACGACACCCGCTCGACGCCGATCGACGCGAGACGCCCAAGGCGTTCGAAGCCGATGCCTCCCGAGACCTCGAAGGTCACCGTGCGCCCCAGTTCACGCGCACGCTCGCGGCAGCGCGTGACGACGGACGCGATCGTGTCATCGTCCATGTTGTCGAGCAGCACGAACTGCGCGCCCGCCTCCACCGCCTCGACCGCTTGGGCGGGCGTATCGGCCTCCACTTCGATGGCGAGACCCGGATGGGCGCGCCGGGCACGCGAAACCGCCTCGCCGACGGAGCTCCGGCGCAGGTGGTTGTCCTTTATGAGCACCATGTCGAACAGGCCGGTCCGGTGGTTCTGTCCGCCACCCACGCGTACGGCGTACTTGGACAACATCCGCAGCCCAGGCGCCGTCTTGCGCGTATCGACGACAGCGAGGTCTGGTCCGGCCGCCTCGGCCCACGCACGGGCGCGAGTCGCGATGCCGGAGAGCACCATGAGGAAGTTCAGCGCGGTGCGCTCGCCCGCCAAGACGGCCACCGCGAGACCGTCGATCTCCATGACGTCCGTGCCCGCAGCCACGCACGAGCCTTCGGCGACGAGCGGGAACGTCTCGACCGGCTCGAACAGCCCCGCAGCTGACGAGAGCGCCTCATAGACCGCAGCGACGACCGGCAGCCCTGCCACCACACACGCCTCACGCGCGACGACAGCCCCCGTGAAACGGACCTCCAGGCCCGTCACAGAATACGACGTCACATCCTGCGCGAGCAGCTCGAGCCCTGCCGGGTCGCCGGATCCTTTGAACAGCGACGAATCGACGCCAAGGTCTTCACCCAGAGCGAGTGCGACGATCTCAGTGACGTCGGGCAGTTCGTACACTCGATCCTCCTTCGCGACGTGCGCCCGCGCGCGCCTCGGGCGCGTGCGCCCCTGAAACTCCCTCGCCGGGTGCCACAGGGACGAATCGCATCTCTCGGCCACGCGCGAAGACCAGGCGCCCCAGCCAGTGCGCATCATCGCGCCCGGGGAAGTCGAGCCGGCTATGACACCCGCGCGTCTCCGTGCGCGCCTGAGCGGCTGCGGCGACGAGCCCGGCCACGCAAGCCATGTTCACCAGTTCGCGGTACGGCACCTCGACAGCCGGACCACCCGCCGGAAGCCGCCCCAAAGCAGCGGAGAGCCGGGCGAAGCCCTCGGCTGCAGCCGAAAGCTCCTCGGCCGTGCGCGTCATGCCCAGTCCGGCGGCCGCGAGCTCGTGCAGCTGCTCGATCGTCGCTGGCCCAGCCCCGGCGGCACCCGGTCCCGGCCCCGGCGGCACCAAGAGACCGGCGGCAGCGCCGGGACCTGGAGCCGGCCCTGCCCCATCCGCGTCGAGCGCCCGGGCGATGCGCCGAGAGAAGACGAGACCTTCGAGCAGCGAGTTCGATGCGAGCCGGTTCGCGCCGTGCAGACCCGACGCCGCCGCCTCCCCGGAGACGTACAGGCCGCGCACACTCGAACGGCCGTCGATGTCGCAGCGGACTCCGCCCACGAAGTAGTGCGCGGCCGGGGCGACCGGCACGAGGTCGCGCGACAGGTCGTACCCTGCTTCGGCGCACGCCGCCCAGATGTTCGGGAAACGCGCCCTCAAACGGGCTTCACCGAGGTGGCGAGCATCGAGCCATACGTGCGGCCTCCCGCAGCGCTTCATGACGCGCTCGATCTCACGGCTCACGACGTCTCTCGGCGCAAGTTCAGCGAGCGGATGGACGCCGACCATGAAGCGTTCGCCCTCACAGTCCCTCAGGTAGGCGCCCTCACCCCGCAGCGCTTCGCTCAGGAGGAACCGCGGCACCGCCGCATGACCGAGCGCGGTGGGGTGGAACTGCACGAACTCGAGGTCCGCGACCTCGGCTCCCGCGCGCCAGGCCGCCGCCACGCCGTCCCCTGTCGCCTCCGGCGGGTTCGTCGTCACCGGGAAGATGCGGCCGGCTCCGCCGGTCGCAAGCACGACCGCACCGGCGAGCATGACCTCGTACGCACCGTTCGCTGCGTCGAACACGAGCGCTCCGGCACAGGTCCCGTCGCCGTCGAGCAGCAGTTCGGCCAGGAACCGTCGTTCGAGAACAGGGATGCGGGAGCGCTCGAGCAGCGTGACGGTGAGCGCTCGCTGTATCGCGGCGCCGGTCCGGTCCCCCGAGTGCAGCACACGCGGCAGGGAGTGGCCCCCCTCGAGCGCGAGCGCCACACCGCCTGACTCAGCGAGGTCGAACCTCACCCCGAAGCCCAGAAGCGACTCGAGCGCCTCTGGGGCCTCACCGGCGACCACGCGCACAACCGCTTCGTCACACAGCCCTTGTCCGGCCTCGAGCGTATCGCGAACGTGCGCGTCCACCGAATCGTTCTCGCCGACGGCCCCAGCTATCCCGCCCTGCGCGTACCACGTGTTGGTCTGTGACAGCGAGCCTTTGGTCACGACGGTCACGGAGCGGTCGCGCGAGGCGTGCAACGCCGCCGTCAGCCCCGCGATGCCGGCCCCGACGACGAGCACGTCGCTCCTGCGCACCGTGGCGCCAGAGGGCAACACCTCGGCGAGCGGCATCATCGAGATACCGTCAGCCAATCGCGACCATCCTCTCGACGGCCGCTCTCGCACGTGCGGCCACGTCGACCGGCACGTCGACCGCGAACTGGTCGCGCAGGAGCGCGTCTCGCACTTTGACGAGCGTCGTGAGCTTCATGTTCGGACAGAGCATCCGGGGAGTGAGCTCGAAGAACGCCTTACCGGGCGCGGCCTTGCGCAGAGAGTGCACCAACCCCGATTCGGTCACGACGATGAACTCCGTTGCGGAGTCAGACGCGGCGAACGCGATCATCTGCGACGTCGACAGCACCGCATCAGCACGGTCGACGACCTCCGGGCGGCACTCCGGATGAACCATCACCCGTGCCCGCGGATGAGCCGCCCGCGCCGCCTCGACCTGTTCGGCAGTGACTTCGTCGTGCGTCGGACACCAGCCGTCCCACAATACGACGTCGATATCAGGGAGCGAACGTGCGACCCAGCTGCCCAGGTTCCGGTCGGGTGCGAACAAGATGCGGTCCGCGCCGAGCGCGCGCACCACGGCGACGGCGTTCGCGCTCGTCACGCAGACGTCGGAGTGCGCTTTGACTTCGGCCGAGGAGTTGACGTACGTCACCACCGGGACGCCTGGGTTGTCGGCCTTCCACGCGGCGAGCGCCTCTCCGGTGACCATGTCCGCCATCGGACAGCCTGCGCGTGGCTCAGGCAGCAACACGCGCTTGTCCGGCGCGAGGATCTTCGCTGTCTCGGCCATGAAGTGCACGCCGGCGAAGACGATGACGCTCGCGCCGGTGGCGGCGGCCTGCCGGGAGAGTCCGAGGGAGTCGCCCGTGAAATCCGCGACGTCTTGCACCTCTGGCCGCTGGTAGTTGTGCGCGAGGATGACGGCGTCGTGCTCGCGCGCGAGGGCGCGGATCTCCTCGGCCATCGCTTCGTGTGAGGTTCCCGTGGTCATCGCGGGTCCGCTTTCAGCCGGCACGCGGCGTGAGGTCTTGCATCCCGGCGCCCGGGGCGCACAGGGCGCAGTTGTCTATGAGGCGCACCGACCCGACACGACCCGCGATCAGAGCGCGCGCGCACCCGTCCACGCTCGAAAGCGGCTCCAGCGTCTGCGCGTCGACGACGGCCGCGTAGTCCAACGTCAGCAAGTCGCCCGCCCGTTCGCGCACAGTGGCGCGCATGAGTCCGGTGAGCACGTCTGCTGAGCGTTCGCCCCACGCTGTCGCCTGCTCGGCCGCCTCAAGAGCCGCGGACAGCGCAAGCGCGACCGGACGCTGTTCGGAGGACAGGTACGCGTTGCGGCTGGAGAGCGCAAGACCGTCGCTGTCACGGACCGTCGGACACCCCACCACCTGACACCCGAGGTCGAGGTCTTCGACGAGCCGCTTGACGATCTGCAGCTGCTGGTAGTCCTTCTCGCCGAAGAACGCGAGATCGGGCCGCACGATCGACAGGAGCTTCGTCACGACGGTCGCGACGCCGGTGAAGTGTCCCGGCCGCATCTCGCCCTCCCATCGCGCCGCAAGCGGGCCGGGGTCGACCGTGACTTCGGTGCCCTCACCGTACATCTCAGCGGTCGACGGCGTGAACACGATCTCCACGCCGTCAGCGGCCAGCAGCGCGAGGTCGGCTTCGATGCGCCGCGGGTACGCATCGAAGTCCTCACCGGGGCCGAACTGTGTGGGATTGACGAAGATCGATGCGACGACGACATCAGCGCGGGCGCACGCCGCCTGCACGAGCGACAGATGCCCCCCATGCAGGGCGCCCATCGTCGGCACGAAGCCGATGCTCTTGCCTTCGCGACGCGCTGCCGCGACCGCGGCGCGGACCTCGCGCTTGCTGGACAGGCGCTCGATCACCGCTCAAGACCTTCTATCTCGTCTATCGCAGCGAAGATCGCCCGGCGGAGGTCGAGCGCCTCACGCACGAGTCCTTTCGGGGCCGGTGTGCCCATCTCCGCCGCCGGGAACCGCCGAGCCCTGATGTCGTCTGAGAGTTCGGCGACCGCACGCTCGATCTGCGCAGCGACGTCGACGTAGCGTCTGGCATGCCTTGGCACCCGCTCGCTCAGACGGATGATGTCGTGCAGTACCTGGACTTGGCCATCGCAGCCTCCGCCGGCGCCGATGCCGATCGTAGGAATCTCCAGGTCTGCGGTGATGTAGTCCGCGACCTCGTTGGGGATGCACTCCAGAACCACCGAGAACGCCCGCGATTCCTCGACACGCAAGGCATCTTCGATGACGAGCATGGCGGACTCCGCATCGAGCCCTTGGGTCCGGTACCCGCCCATCGCGTTGACCGACTGCGGCGTGAGGCCGACGTGTCCCATGACCGGTATGCCCGCGTCGACGACCCGCTCGATGACCTCGAGCGTGTGCGCGTCAGCGCCCTCGATCTTGACCGCGTGCGCCCCTCCCTCCGCAACGAGACGAACAGCGTTGCGCACACCGTCTTCGACGCTCGTCTGCCAGCTGCCGAACGGCATGTCGGCGATGACCAGCACGCGCGAGACGGCCCGTGATACCGCCGAGGTCGCTCGCACCATGTCCTCCATGCCGACGGACAGGGTGTTCTCGCGCCCGAGCACCGTCATGCCGAGCGAGTCTCCGACAAGGATGGCGTCGACTCCCGCGGCCTCGACGAGCCTGGCGGTCGGGTGGTCGTAGGCGGTCACGACGACGATAGGCTCCGGCGCGCCCTTCTTCGCTCGGAACGTGTGGGTCGTGACGCGCGAGGGACCGGAAGAAGACCCCGTTGATGCGCTCACGCTGCCTCCTCACCCTGAATGGCCACTGTGTCACGGACGAGCCCGGCGCATGGGCGCCTCCGCAGAAGAAGTGCGAGTATACCCCACGCGGACACGCCCCTCTCCCGCTGTCGCAGTCATTCGACCCACTCGTCTTCAGCGTCCACCCACACGTCGTCGACTCCCTCGGCAGGTCCCGTGGCGACGTCATCGGGCACAGCGTCGTCCTCCATGCCCTGCGGCTCAGCCGACGCGGCAGCCGCAAGCGCGTCACGAGCGCGTCGCTCGTCTGCGGCAGGCACGAGCAGCGAGAAAGGCACCAACATCCCGAAGGGGTCGGTCTCGACGCCCGGTTCGTACGGGTCCCATGCAACGGGGATCCCCTCCTGCGCGAGCACCTGACGAGCGAACTGCAACGACGCGTCGAAGCCCGATATGCGGTCCGTCACGTCCTGGCTCGTAGCCACGACGACCCACTCGGCCGGCTCGACGGGCACGTCATACAGCGCTTCGAGGTCCGGGATCGGGCCCGCATCCCGTGTCACCCGTCCCACCGGCGCGGACGCCCGGTCCGGCCGGGAGCCGTCGGGCAGCACCACGTCCGGTGCGATCTCGAGCAGAGGCGTCACCACGAAGTCACGCTCGAGCAGCCTCGGGTGCGGCAACGTGAGCGTCTCTGAATCCCGCTCCTCGTCGTCGTACAAGAGCAGGTCGAGGTCGATCACGCGCGGTCCGTCGGCGCCGGTCCGCACGCGCCCGAGACCGCTCTCCGCATCGAGCAGGTGCGCAAGCAACGCGTCCGGTGTCAGGGTGGTCGTGACCTCGACGACCGCATTCAGGAAGCGGGGTTGGTCCTCGAAGTAGGCGGGTTCCGACTCGTAGGCGTTCGACACCTTCTCGACGTGCGTCTCCGGGAGGTGGGCGATCGCTTCGAGGGCACGTGCGAGGTTCATCATCCGCGGGTCGAGGTTGCTGCCGAGCGCTATGTACGCGGTGGCCATGGCGAGTCGCCTCCTGGGTCCGAACGGCCGCTTTCCGGGTGAGCGCTTCCCGGTGAGCGCTTTCCACAGCAGGGTATTCCCGGCCAGCGCCCCCTTCACCCACGGAGAGCGGCATCGACAGCGAGGGCCTGCACCGTAGCCCCCACGTCGTGGACGCGGACGACCGACGCACCGGCTCGCGCGACGAAGAGCGCTGCCGCGATCGAACCTCCCACGCGCGCCCGCGGGTCGGGTTCGCCGGAGATGTCGCCGATGAAGCGCTTGCGCGAGGCGCCCACCAGGACGGGATATCCCATCGCTACGAGCCTCGGCACAGCCCGCAAGAGCGCGATGTTGTGCTCGAGGGTCTTGCCGAAGCCGATGCCGGGGTCGACCACGATACGCTCACGGGCCACACCTGCCTCCTCCAAGACCTCGGCCTGCCCGGCCAGGAACCCCGCGACCTCGACGACGACATCATCGTAGTGGGGAGCGAGCTGCATCGACGATGGCTCTCCCTGCATGTGCATGACGACGACGCCGCACTCGCTGGCTGCGACCACCTCGACCATGGCCGGGTCGCGAAAGCCCGACACGTCATTGACGACGCTCGCGCCCGCGGCGAGACACGCAGCCGCTACCTCAGGTCGCCTCGTGTCGACAGAGACAGGGACGCTTCCCTCGGACAGCCGCTCGACCACCGGCAGCACGCGCTCGAGTTCCTCGCCGGACGTGACCGGCGCAGCGCCCGGCCGGGTCGACTCCCCACCGACGTCGAGGATGCCGGCTCCCTCAGCCCGCAGCCGCTCGCCGTGCGCCGTCGCCGCTGCGTGGCCGGCGTATTCCCCGCCGTCGGAGAACGAGTCGGGCGTGACGTTCACGATGCCCATCACGAGCGGACGTTCCAGAGAAAGCGCGAACCGGCCGCAGCGCCATACGTCCATGTCGTCAGGCACCTCTCCTTGCTCGACCGCTACTTCCCGGTGATGAGCGACATCGCCTCTGCACGCGTGGCAGCGTTGCGCTCGAAGATCCCCCGCACCGCGCTCGTCACCGTCATCGAGCCAGGCTTCCTGACTCCGCGCATCGACATGCAGAGGTGCTCGGCCTCGATGACGACGATCACCCCTGCTGGGTCGAGGTGCTCGACGATCGTATCGGCGACCTGCGACGTCATCCGTTCTTGGACCTGCAGCCTCTTAGCGAACACATCCACCACGCGGGCCAGCTTCGACAGTCCGCAGATGCGACCGTGCTTCCCGGGGATGTAGGCGACGTGCGCACGCCCCAGGAACGGCATGAGATGGTGCTCGCACACCGAGTACAGCGGGATGTCGCGCACGAGCACCATCTCCTGGTGGCCCTCGTTGAAGGTCACGCAGAAGTGCTCACCAGCGTCTGACCCGAGTCCGGAGAAGATCTCTTCGTACATGTCCGCCACACGCTGTGGGGTCTGAAGCAACCCTTCGCGTGACGGGTCCTCTCCTATGCCTTCGAGGATGAGCCGGATGCCCTTCTCTATCTTGTCGCGGTCCATCTGCATCGCTTTCGCCGTGGGGCCGGTGTATGCGCGAAGTATCCCTCACTGGAGAGGCCCGCGCACTAGAGGGTGGTCCCGAGCATCCCGCACAGACCTCGAGCTCGGCCCACTCGGGCGAGCAAGCCGCTGAAGAGCGCGTCGGTGGACGCTCTCGATGCTGCGCGACGATCAGAGTCCGAACAGCTCTCCGATGCGGACGATCGTGGGACCCAGGATGACAACCATCGTCGCCGGAAGGATGCACAATACGAGCGGCACCACCATCTTCACAGGCGCCCGCTGCGCGTCTTCCTCTGCACGCTGCTTGCGCTTGAGCCGCATCTCTTTGGCCTGGGTCCGCAGGACGTGAGCGACGCTGACCCCGAACATGTCCGCCTGCACGATGGCGGCCACGAACGTTGAGAGCTCCATCACGTCGACCCTCTTAGCGAGCGCGCGCAACGCCTGCTTGCGAGACGCACCCGCTTGGACCTCCTGCAACATCGCCGCGAATTCCTGCGCGAGCGCGTTGTCCGTCGTGCGGACGATCTTCGCGAGAGCAGCATCGAAGCCGAGTCCCGCCTCGACGCTGATGGTGAGCATGTCGAGCAGGTCCGGCAACGAACGGATGATCTCTCGCTCACGGTCGGCGCGTTTCTGACGGAGCCAGACATCGGGCAAGACGAAGGCGGCACCCCCGGTGACTAGAGCGAAGAACACACCGGTGCGCCACGCGATCCCTCCGAGGACCGCCAGCACGGCTGTGAGAAGCACCGCTCCGCTCATGGAGACGAACTGCGCGGCGAGGAAACGCTCAGCCGACAGCGAGTCAGCCAGCCCGGCTTGGACGAGCCTCGATCGCAAGCGCGCACGGTACTGCGCCGGGTAGAGCGCTCTGACCCCGGCGGCGATCGCGCGCCCCGCGGGCACGAGCACCCTGGTGCGGAACGGCTCGAGCAGCGGCTGCGCGTCACGAACCTGCGCGACCTCGTAGTCGGTCATGCCGCGGAGCCTTCGACTCACCCGCCGGTCATCACCGAACACGAGCTCGAGTGTCCCGAAGACCGCGAGGAACACCGCGAGGAACACCGATGCGATGAACAAGGCCATCTCACACCTCGATCTTCGTGACGCGCGCGAGCCAGAACGAACCGGCGACCATGAGGACCAGGCCGGTCACCGCAAGAATCCCCCCGGCGAACGTCGTGTAGAGCGGCTCGAGGTACCCGGGACTCAGCACTGAGAGCGCTACCGCCTCGACGATCGGCAACACGATGAGGATGATCGCCGAAAGCCGTCCTTCAGCGGTCAACGCGTGCACCTGTCTCCTGAGCGCAGCGCGTTCGCGCACCGTCGCAGATACCACATCGAGCACCTCGGCAAGGTTGCCGCCGACATCGCGTTGTATGGCGATCGCGCTCGCCACAGCACGGAAGTCATCACTGTCCATGCGCTCGGCGATCTCCATGAGCGACCGCTCCAGCGGAAGCCCTAGGCGCGTCTCCGTCTGGACCCGCTTGAACTCGACGGATGCCGGCGGCATGGCCTCTTGGACGACGAGGTCGATCGCCTGCTGGATCCCCCAGCCTCCACGCAGCGACCCCGCGATCATCGAGAGCACGTCGGGCAACTGGGCCTCGAACTCGGTCCGTCTCCGGTCCACCCGGATCCCCACCCAGGCCATCGGGGCCACCGTGGTCAGAATGATGGCCAACACGGAGAGCACGAATCGGCCCAGCAGGAGATGGGTCACGAATCCGCTCAGGACGACAGCCACGATGTGCGCGGTCATGTACTCGGCAGGCCGCAGCGGGAGACCGGCCTGTTCGAGACGGGTGCTGAGGTAGCGCGTCAGACCGCGGCGACCCGCCACGTAGCCGACCGCGTCGACGACCCGCGACCGCAACCCGTCGATCGCACCCGGCGAGTCCACCGGCTCCTGGTCGCGCGTCTGGTCGTAGAAATGAAGCTGGGAGATGCCCGTGCGCGGCCGCACGGCGACGAGGCTCACACCGACCACGAGCAGCGCCACCGCGGCGAACGCCGCGCTTATGGCTCCCGCCATCATCCGCGGGTCGTCCCTCAACACCGGAGCGACGTAAGCGTCAGCGGCACCGAGGTCGGCGAAGCGGGGATTCGCGTAGGCGAAGGCAGCCGTGGCCGCACCCGCCCGGGTCTGCGCGACGACGTCGACTTCGACATCTTTGGTCGCAGGACTCAGACTGGTGTATTCGACCATGAAAGAGTCCCTGAGCTCCCGAGCGATGCCCTCGAACAATGCTCCCAGCTCGTCCGAAGCGTTCGCCGAAAGCATCCTTCCTCCGCTGTCCTTCGCGATGATGGCGAGCGCCTTCGGGTTGAACTCGGGGGACTTCAGGGCGACCGCGTACACGGGGACTCCCGCCCTCTTCACCTCGTCGATGGCCCGGCCCAGCGAAGCGCCACTCACGGTGTCGGTGCCGTCGGACAAGAGAACGATGCTCGCCCGTCCTCGTTGTGAAGCGGGCACGAGACGGGCCGCCGCGACCAGCGCGTCGTACACCGCCGTCTCGCCGTGCGCCCGCATGCCTGACAGCGCTGAGTCGACCACAGACGGGTCGGCCGAGAGCCGCGCACGCACAGACACGTCATCGGCGAACGTCAGCACCGCCACGCGAGCGCCCTCTCCCAGCACGTCGACGAAACGTCGAGCCGCCTCACGCGCGTTGTCGAGCGGCGCTCCGCGCATGCTGCCGCTCGTGTCGATGACGAGCACGACAGACGCTGGCTCCACCTGCGCCTCGGCGAAGGAGACGGTGACGTCACCGACGTCGCGGCCGTTCTCCGCGACCGAGATCCTGGGGCGCTCGCCTTCCCCGGGGAGGAGCTCAGCGGGCAACGCGACCCTCAAGCGCATCTGCGGATGCCCCGATGTGTCGACCTCTTGGACGGTCAAGGCGGCACCCCTGGCCGCGGCCGCACTCGTCGCGACAGCGGCGACAGCGAGCGTCACGACCCCCATCCGCAGCACTGCTTCGCCCGAGATCCTCATCTTCAGCTCTCCCGGAATGGCGGCTCATACTCGAACAGCTCCGGCGGCAATGTGATCCCCACATCCTCCAAGCGCCGCGAGAACTTCGGCCGTATGCCCGTCGACTTGAGGCGTCCGAGGAACCGCCCGTCAGCATCGAGTCCCGCTGAGAAGTCGAAATAGGCGATCTCCTGCATGACGATCGTGTCGCCCTCCATGCCCTCGACTTCAGCGATGTGCGTGATGCGACGGGTGCCGTCCCTGAGCCTGGTCAGGTGGACCACCATGTCGAGGGCGGAGCTGACCTGCTGGCGTATCGCGCGGATAGGCAGGTCGAACCCGGCCATGAGCACCATCGTCTCGAGGCGCGCAAGCGCGTCGCGCGGCGAGTTCGCGTGTATCGTCGACAGCGAACCATCGTGCCCGGTGTTCATCGCCTGCAGCATGTCGAGCGCCTCAGCGCCCCGCACCTCCCCGACGATGATGCGGTCGGGTCGCATGCGCAGTGTGTTGCGCACGAGGTCCCGTATCGTGACCTCGCCCTTCCCTTCAAGATTGGGTGGACGGGATTCGAGCCTGAGCACGTGCGCTTGGTGCAACCGCAGCTCGGCGGCGTCTTCGACGGTGACGATCCGCTCGTCCCCGGGAACGTACCCCGACACGACGTTGAGGAGCGTCGTCTTCCCGGTACCCGTACCGCCCGAGATCAGGATGTTGAGCCGGCCGCGGACGGCAGCCTCGAGCACCAGCGCCGTGCGCTCAGTGAGCGTGCCGAAGCGCAACAGGTCGTCCATCGTGTACGGGTCGTGGGAGAACTTTCGTATCGTGAGCATCGGACCATTGAGCGCCAGCGGATGTATCACCGCGTTGACACGCGACCCATCGGGGAGCCGGGCGTCGACCATCGGGGATGCCTCATCGATGCGACGACCGACGCTGCCGACGATCTTGTCGATGATGCGCCGCAGGTGGTCCTCGTCGATGAACCGCCTGTCGGTGGCGTGGATCTTGCCACCCCTCTCGACGTAGACGGTCGTTGGATTGTTGACCATGATCTCGGTGACGGTCGGGTCGTCGAGCAACGCTTGTATGGGCCCCAAACCGAGGATGTTGTCGACCACGTCGGCGATGATCTCGCGCCTGTCTGCCGAGGACAGCGGTGTCTCTTCGCGCGTCAGAAGCTCGCCCAGACGCGATTCGAGCTCGAGCCTGAGCGCCCTCTCGTCCCGGTTCCCGTCGAACTCGTGACGCATCTCCTCGATCAGAAGGTAGTGCAGGCTCCTCTTGATCTCATCCTTGTTCTCCTCGGAGACGTGTGAGGCGAGCGCGGTCGCGGTCTCGCCGGCTTGTGCAAGACGCTCCCTAAGAGACATGCGCGACCTCCCTGTCACCGTTGTCGCCCAGCGTACGTGCGATCGTCAGAAGGGTCTTGGCGACCTCAGAGCGCGGGGCGTCCTCCACGACGGGCACCCCTTTGTTCACGGAGCGCGGGACGATGCGGTCGCTCGGGATGCGAGCTGTCACCGGACCTCCCACCGCCGCCTCGACTTCAGCCACTTCGAGCAACACCTTGCTGTCGGCCCGGTTCAAGACCAGGCGAACGCGCCCATCGTCGTACCCGAGCTGCCTGAGCTTCTGCAGCGAGATGCGGGTGTTCTTGATGCTGGCCACGTCCATCATCGTGACCACGTACACCCAGTCGCTCTTGTCCAGAGCAGCGAGGACGGTTTCGGAGAATGAGGGGGCGGTATCGATGACCACGAAGTCGAAGGCGTCCCTGAGCAGGTTGATCACCCGCGCTACCCGGGCCGCCGATATGACCTCGGCATCTTCCGGCCGCACAGGGGCAAGCAGGACCCGCACCCCGGACGGATGCTCTTCAAGGAATCCCTCGAGCATCGTCACGTCCAGCCGGTCGAAGGCCTGCACGGCGTCGTAGACCGTTCGCTGCGGCTTGAGGCTGAGCATGATCCCGACGTCGCCGAACTCGAGGTCGAGGTCGAGCAGCGCCACCCTCGCGCCCTTCGTCTTCGCGAGAGCCACGGCGAGGTTCGTCGCGAGCACCGTCTTGCCGACACCGCCCTTCGTCGAGAAGACCGTGACCACACGCCCGTGAGCACCCGATTCGGACGGTGAGGCGGCCTCTCCCGTCGCAGCAACCTGGCGCTTGGGCGCTTCAGCCGCGCGCACGATCGCAGCCGAGAGTTCGGCCTCATCATCCGTGATCAGGACGGCATCGGACACACCCGCGCGCATGCACTCACGAAGCATGCCTGCGTCGAGAGTGGCCGGAGCGAACACGACCGCCGTCAGCCCCGAGGCCACGACGTGGGTGGCGAGCTCCAGCGCGAGGTCGCCGACGAGCGAAGGACCGATCACGAGCACCGAAGGCGGCTCGGCCTCGCAGAACTCGAGCGCGGCTGCCAGGTCGCCGGCGACCCGCACGACGCCAGCCTCTGCCGCAGCCCTCACGAGCCGCTCAGCGAAGACGCCCTCGGGTTCTGCGATCACGACCGACGTCATCCGAGGCTCCCTACTCGAAGACCGCGCGAAACGAGATCGGCGACGGAGCGGCCACCTTCGAGCCCGCAGCCGGCAGCAGCGCGAGCCGGATGGACCCCGTCTCCTGCGCGAAGACGAGCTTGCCGGCATCTCCCGGCATCAGCGCGAGCGTGACGGTGCTCGGCTCCTGCTGCCGAGTCTGGGCTTGCCCACTCAGCACGCCGCCGCGTGATTCGCTTTCTTGGGCCGGTTCCGTCTCGACCCCGACGCTCCTGCCGACCGCCAGGACTCGCGCGCGCGGAATCAGAACGACGGTCTTGACGTCCCTTTTCGAAGGGTCGGACGAGAGAGTCGCGTACACCATCACGTAGTCGCCGGGCTTCACGAGTCCCGCGACCCCGCTGACCTCATCGACCTCGCACGCGACCGCCACGTACTCGTCAGGCACGCTGTACGACAGACCCGCTTGCGCCGGGTACTGGAAACGGGTGCGCGTCAGTTGCTCGCCGGGTCCGACCGCGACAGCGAGCACTTGGTTCTCGATGCCACGCGTCGAGGAGATCGCGTCTGCCGACACCCACTGCCGGGGCACCTTCTTGGACACGACGAGCTTGCGTTCGACCAATTCGGTGCCCGTCATGCCGCGGGGCAGGGCCTCCTGCGCCACGAGCACCTCGATCGGCTCGTTCTGCTCCGCTATCTCGACACGCGCGCTGCGCAGGTAGCTTGCCGCGAACACCGCAGCGAGCCCTCCGAGCACGAGCGCGGTGACGATGATGGTGATTCTGCCTCGCATGATCGACCTCCCTGCCCAGACACCGCCCGTGCCGACGACAGCCTCGCTTCCGAGTTGATCACCGCGGATTCACAAGGCGAGGCGCATAGATGCCGGTGGCCCCTCCGCCAGCGCCCCCGAACGTGGACGGATTCGCCACATACTCGATGAACTCCCCGGACACATCGCCCTTGCCGTCGTACGACGTGATGCGGAACGCGGCGAAACCGACGACCACCACGTCGTACGCCCCTCCACCCTTGTCCTCGAGCTTCTCCACGATGGGCACTGCGACGACGAGGCCTTCGGCCGGGTCCGCGAGTGCAGCGCGTTGGTCGAGGGCTTTCCTCGTGTTGGCGCCGGAGGTGCCGGGCGACATCTCTATGACATCGCCGACATGGATTCCGCCCGGGTACCCATACGCCGTCCACTCGTAGTACCGGTTGCCTGAAGGGACGACGCCCGGAGGATCGGGCGGATCGCCCGGGTTGTGCACGATCTTGTTGAAGTTCAACTCACCGTAGTTGCCCACCATCCCAGACGGGCTCCCTACGCGCAGCGTGTACAGTTGCCCGGGCACGGTCGTGACGGGATCGAAGCCGGCGAGATCGACCTGGACCGACGCTGACCCACCGGGCGCCGTCACAAGCGGAGAGGCGGACACGTTCGCTACCGGATGCGTGGACCGCCGAGCGTGCAGGTACGCGTCCACCGTACGGTCCCGCCCTCCATTCCCGACCCACAGGTCGACCGGGAACACCGTGAGCAGGTCGTCGGCGAAATCAAGACCGGAGAGCGGCACCTGCACGGTCCACACGGTGCCTCCACCCGAGCCCGCCATCTCGTACGTCTTTCCGTCGACCCACGCCCGCACGCGCGTCTGTGGCTCGGCGGTCCTCGCTGTGATGACAGGAGCCGAAGGAGCGTCGGTCGGGAAGTAGTCGCCTGACAACCAGATTCCTGAGAAGGGATATCCCGTGACTGCGACGCTCACCCGGGCGGCGGGCGCTGGCGCCGTCAGCACCTCATCGATTCCATGCGCGTTGATGACATGGACTTCGAGGTCGGCGCCCGGAGCGGGGATGGGGACCGTCCCCGACCACACTCCTGCGCCGCCGCCGAGTGCGTAGCGCACGCCGCCAACGCCGACTTCGACCCGGTCGACGTTGCGCAGGACCGGGATCGCCCACGGTACGAGGTAGCGCCCCCCTGTCAGCGCCTCGCGTCGAGCGCGCGCAGCCGCCACCACCCGGCGTGTGAGCGCCCCAGCGCCGCCCCCCGCCAGGCGGCGGCTGAAGAACGTCCGCGCGTCATTCCCGACGACCACCTGCACGGACCAGTCACTCATGTCGACTGAGACATCGGTCACCGTGAGACCGCGACCAGGCCCTTGGGCGTTCTCGATGGCGGCAGCTCTCGCCACCGCCTGCGCGGCGCCCGCGTCACCAGTCGCGATGAGCTCCCGGCACCCCGCCAGCGCGCCCGCGTCCGCGGCCGCTTGGAGCTGAGCCCTCGCGTCGAACAGGTAGCCGGCGTCCACGACGATCGCGCCGAAGAAGAGCAGCGCGCTGGCGAGCAACAGCGCCGTGAGAACGGTGACGGCTCCGTCATCGGCGACGGCCCGGTCCACCAGCATCGCGCACGTGTCGGACCTGGAACTCCTCATGCGATCATTCCGCCCTCATCGTCGCCCGGGCCGTGAGCACGAGATCGCCTCCCGGAAACGCCGCGACGAGCGGTGTCGCCACCCTCCGGGACACGGTCACCGTGACCGGGTCCCCCGGCCTCGTGCCTATAGGATCAGGCGTCACGACGACGTTCGCGCCCGCTGCGAACGGGGCAGCCGCCCGCGCTCGAGCGGTGACCGACGAGACTGGATTCCTCAACGCGCCCCAGCGCGCGCCTTCGCGTGCCGCGTGGCCGAGCTGGAGCCACTGCGAGAACACCGTCCCGAACTGGACGAGGCCCAGGAGCAGCACCGCGAGCACCACCCAGACGAGCGCGAACTCGACGGCGGCGGCGCCATGGTCGTCCCGATGACGTGTCGACACACTGCGAGACACCGTATCCCCCCACGCGAGCGCTCACGTTCACGGCTGCGGCCGCCGGCGACGGAATCGGCTGAGCCCAGCTGACGCCTAGCCACTCCGCCCAAGGATCAGCCGCCCAACACAGCGCTCAGACCGTTCGCGAGCCTCTGGATGAAGCCGCCGAGGCCGACCCCGTACAAGCCGACCCCGGCAGCGACGACGATCGCGGCGAACGCAAGCAAGACCGCATACTCCGCAGCGGTCGCGCCTGCCTCGTCTCCCGGACTACCCACCATCGATCCCCCGTGGACCGCGATCGAGGCGAGACGACCGACTACCAGCCGGCGACCGTCGCAGCGATCCTGTTGAAGAACGCGTTGAGCGCACCTCCGAACGCGCCGACCCCGGCGACGATGATCAGCGCGATGAGTGCGACGAGCAGTCCGTACTCCGCAGCCGTCGCGCCATCGTCCTTCGCCGCCCAGACGTACAGTTTGGTGAGCATCGATCGTTCCTCCCCTCTCGTGAGGGTCCCACAAGACCCCCTGCGACGACGCTCCACCGACACGTGGAAAGCGCCGACGCACGATACCGTCGTGGATAGTGGTAACCGCACGGAGTAGGAGTGCGTATCGGCTGAGTGGGTGGAGTTGCAGCCGGCAAGGGGGACGTCCGCTCGTGCGCCAGTAGGAGGCGACGGTCAGCCGAACGGGCGAGTCGCCACGGCGACCTAGTCCTTGAGCGTCACGAGACCGAGCCGTACGGCTTCGAGGACGGCCTGGACGCGGTCCGTCTGTCCGAGCTTGCGCAGGACGTGGCTCACGTGCGTCTTGACGGTCGTCTCGCCGATCCACAGCGCGCGGCCGATCTCTTTGTTCGACAGTCCCATCGCCATGAGCCTGAGCACCTCGGTCTCACGGCTCGAGAGAGGCTCGGCGAGTGACGCCGGCTTGTCCGCACGACCTGAGATGACCCTGCCGACGACCGCGGCATCGAACACCGCCTGGCCGCTCGCCACGGACCGGATCGCGTGGACGATCCGTTCAGGTTTCGTGTCTTTGAGCAGGTAGCCCGAAGCACCCGCGGACAGCATGCCGAACAGGTCTTCGTCCTCCTCGAAGCTCGTCAACACAAGCACCGCCGTACGGGGGATGCGCTCACGCACTGCCCGGCACACCTCGACCCCGCCCGCTCCGGGCATGCGCACATCCAGGAGGAGGACGTCCGGCTCGCACGCCGTGCACTCCTCGATAGCAGCAGCACACTCAGAGGCCTCTCCCACGACCTCGATGTCAGGCTCGGCCTCGAGCATCGTCCGGAGCGCGAAGCGCACGAGCTCGTGGTCATCGGCGATGAAGGTCCGTATCGAGCCCATCAGCCGCCCCCCCCAGAGGCATGAAGACTGTGAGGTGCGTCCCCCTCCCTGGGACACTCTCCACGGATAGTCTACCCCCATCAGCGTCGACACGCTGACGGATGCTCCGCAAGCCCATGCCCTGCGTCTCGCCCGCGAATACGGCTCCCACGTCGAACCCGCGCCCGTCATCGGAGATCGTCATCGTCACCCCGTCGTCATCCGCTTCGAACCGCACTTCGAACGACGCGGCGCCGGCGTGTTTCATGACGTTGCTGACCGCCTCTTTGGCCACACGGTAAAGACACGCCTCCTCGGCCGGTTCGAGGGCAGGAAGCCGACCCGGGGCTCGGACGCGTCCATGAACGCCGGTCCCGCGGGTTATCTCTCTGACCCAGTACTCGGTCGCACCGACGAGCCCGAGCTCGGTGAGGCGTACCGGGCGCAGGTCGTAGATGAAACGCCTGAGCTCGGCCATCGACGTGTTCAGGTGCTCCTGCAACTCACCCAGACGCTCCGCGACCTCAGCGGGTGAAGAGTAGATGCGCTTCTTGCAGACCTCGAGCCCCAGCGAGATGGAGAACAGGGACTGGACCACTCCGTCATGCATCTCTCGCGCGATCCGGTCACGCTCGGAAGCGAGCAGCACGTAACGTCGCTCATCGGCAAGCCGCGCGTTGTCCACCGCAGCCGCGGCGAATGTCGAGAGGACCCTCACGTAGGTGATGTGCTCCGGGGTGAACGGCCGTGTGTCTCTGTTGATCGCGTACAGCATCCCCACAGGGCGCTCACGGACCTTGAGCGGCGTCGCTATGATGACCGCGCCGTGGTCCGGTCGCGTCTCGATGACCGGGCCATCGGTCGCGAACGCCTGCTCGGCGAGAACATCGAGACGCTCCTCCCACCAGTCCTGCGAGTGACGCGCCCTCGGTCCGCGCACCACGATCGTGTCGTGGTCGACGTGCGCATCGTGCTCATGGGCTAGCACGATGACCGCTTTCTCTGCGCCGGTGATGCGACGCAAGCGTTCCGCGATGACCTCGAGCACCCCATCCACGCCGAGCCCAGAAGACACGGCGTCGGCGACGTCACCGAGCGTGGACAATACCGCACCCTGTACGTCGTCGCGATCGCCCAGCACCACTTCGATCGCCCGCGACGCCCGTTCGAACACGCCTGTGACCGTGCGGGGCGGGGGGGTTACGGACTCGGCTAGCCCGCATCGCACGCGGTACTCGTGCAGCATCCGTTTCGACTCGGCCTCGATGCGCTGCCGGACCCGCAGTCCTCGCTGCGCCCAGCGGTCGATGCCCGGCCAGTGGTAGAAGTGCCCGAGAAAACCGTGGCCGACAGAGTCCTGCGTCGCGTGCAGCGCCTCGCCGAGCGCCACAAGGTCATGCGACCGGACCGCATCGCGGAAGCGCCCACGAGCCACCGCGCGTGAACCGAGCGCCGGCCAGTGGAAGCGCTTCCCAAGCAGCCCAGTGTGGACGCGGTCGCACGCCCAGTCGGCATCGGCGATGACCCGCGCCTCCGCGTCCGTGAAGCCGGCTTCTACGGCCCACCGCAGCGTGAAGCCGTGGTGCACCTCACGGTCCACGTCCGTCCCCCTGCCCTACGTGCCGGGACTCGTCCTCCCGTGCGCCGCTACGCGTCGAGTATCGGTGGCGCCGAAGGGGGGGCTCCTGCTCCGCGCGGCGCCTCCTCCGCGGCGGCAGCGGCTGCAACATCCGAGGCCGAGCATTCCTCGCCGCCACCCTCAGCCGCTGCGCCTTGCTGCGCTGCCTCCTTTTCGAGGTACTCGTCCCAGCGGTTGTCCAAGAGCGCCGCGAGCTCCTCCCGGTCCACCGTCTCGCGCTCGATGAGAACCTCGGCCATGAGGTCGAGCTGTGCGCGCCGTTCGGTGAGGATGGTGCGCGCCTTCTCGTACGCCTCGTCGATGAGCCGCGCGACCTCCTTGTCGATCTCGTAGGCGATCTCAGGCGAGTAGTCGGCGTTCGCCGAGAAGTCGCGGCCCAGGAACACCTCGTGGTTCGCGTCGCCGAACGTCTGGGGCCCCAGCCTCTCGCTCATACCGAATCGCGTGACCATCTGCTTTGCGATCTTCGTGGCCCGCTCGATGTCGTTGCTCGCCCCTGTCGTCACGTCGCCGATCGCGATCTCCTCTGCGACGCGCCCGCCCAGCATCATCGTGATCTGGTCGAGCATCTGCCTGCGGCTCGTGAGGAACCGGTCCTCGACAGGGAGCGCGAGGGTGTATCCGAGCGCCTGCCCGCGTGCGATGATCGATATCTTGTGGATCGGGTCGGTGTCAGGCAGCACATGACCGACCAGGGCGTGTCCGGACTCGTGGTAGGCGATGATCCGCTTCTCCTCGTCGGAGATGAGCCGGCTCTTGCGCTCGGGACCCGAGATGACACGCTCGATCGCTTCATCGAGCTCGGCCATGTCGAGCCGCTTCTTCCCGTGGCGCGCCGCGAGCAGCGCGGCCTCATTCACCAGGTTCGCCAAGTCCGCACCGGTGAAGCCCGGTGTGCGGCGTGCAAGCACCTCGAGGTCGATGTCGTCGGCGAGCGGCTTTCCGCGCGTGTGGATCTTCAGGATCCCGAGCCGGCCCTTGAGGTCCGGGCGGTCGACGACGATCTGCCGGTCGAAGCGCCCCGGGCGCAGCAGCGCCGGGTCGAGGATGTCGGGACGGTTCGTCGCCGCGATCAGGATGACGTTATCCTTGATGTCGAAGCCATCCATCTCGACGAGAAGCTGGTTCAGAGTCTGCTCGCGCTCGTCATGGCCGCCGCCGAGCCCCGCGCCCCGCTGCCGGCCGACCGCGTCGATCTCGTCCATGAAGATGATGCAGGGGCTCGCGGCTTTGGCCTGCTCGAACAGGTCACGGACGCGCGAGGCGCCCACTCCCACGAACATCTCGACGAAATCAGAGCCGGATATGGAGAAGAACGGCACCGCCGCCTCACCCGCCACGGCGCGCGCGAGGAGCGTCTTGCCTGTGCCGGGAGGTCCCACGAGCAGCACGCCCTTCGGGATCTTGGCGCCCAGCGCCTGGAACTTGCCGGGGTTGGCGAGGAACTCCTTGATCTCCTCGAGCTCTTCGATGGCCTCGTCGGCGCCCGCGACGTCCTTGAACGTGACACGCGGCTGGTCGCGCGTCATGCGCTTCACCCGTGCCTTGCCGAAGCTCATGATCTTCGAATTCCCGCCCTGCATCTGATTCAGGAAGAAGAACATCACGAACACGAGAAGCAGGATCGGCAGCAGCGACGTGAGGATGGTGAGCCACGGGCTCGGACCGGAGTTGTCGACCTTGAATGTGAGCCGCTTCGCGGTCGCGAACTCCGTGAACGAGTCGTCTCCCGCCCACGTCGACGTGAACGGCACCGGTTTCTCCTTGGCGGTTTTGGCGGCGGCGTCTTTCCAATACTCACCGGACAGGTCGCCATTGCGCGCCACGTAGGTCACACTCGAGATCAGACCGTCCTCAGCAGCAGCGATGAACTCGCTCGTCTCGAGCTGGGCCGGCCCCGCCGCTGTGCTCGTGAACGTGCTCGTCACGATCCAGACGAGCACACCGAGCAAGACCAAGTAGATGATCACGGTGCGGAAGTTCTTGTTCACGTGGATCCGTCTCCTTGCGCGGGCTCCGCCGCATCCGATGCGGCTAGTCCGCGTAGACCTCTGACTTCAGGACGCCGATGTAAGGGAGGTTCCGGTAGCGCTCGGCGTAGTCGAGCCCGTAGCCCACGACGAACTCGTCCGGCACGTCGAAACCCACGTACTTACAGTCGATAGGTACCCGCTGCTTGCCCTGCTTGCTCAGGAGAGTCACGACCTCGAGCGACCGGGGCTTGCGCGAGGCCAGGTTCTTCAGCAGGTACTTCAGGGTCAGTCCGGTGTCGAGGATGTCCTCGACGACCAGCACGTGGCGGCCTTCGATGCCCTCGTCGAGGTCCTTCAGGATCCGCACGACGCCTGAAGACTTCGTCGATGAGCCGTAGCTCGAAACCGCCATGAAATCGATCTCGACCGGAGAGGAGATCTGACGCGCCAGATCGGCGAGGAACAGCGCTGCGCCTCGAAGGACGGCGATCAGCAACAGGGGCTCGTCCCCGTAGTCGGCGCTGATCTGCTCACCGAGCTCAGCCACCCTGCGCTGGATGCGCTCCTCGGAAAGGATGACCTCCGCGATGTCGTCGTGCATGGATGCGCCCACTCTCGTCAAGCCTCCGTCCCGGTCACTGCGCCTCAAGCTTCCCTCGCTCCCACGTGAGCCTGAACGCCCGTTTCGTGTCCGCGGTCACACGGCACTCATGAGCCATCCGCACGCCGGCGAGCCACACGACCTTCTCTCCGTCACGCACGACCGGCACAAGCCCGCGCCAGCGACGCGGCACTTTCGCGTCAGTCAGGAGGTCCGAGAGCTTGCGGCTGCCGGTCATTCCGAGCGGCCGCATGCGTTCACCTTCGCGCCAAGGACCCACGGTGAGCTCCGGGCCGACTGTGTCGGCGTCGATGACGATGGTGCCGGGGCTCCCAAGGGTCTCGTCAGGGCGCTCCGCGCACGCGGTGATCGAACCAGCCGGCCCGAGGTCGACGTGCCCTGGTAGCGGCAGCAAGCCGGGTGCCACACGTTCGCCCCCTCCCCCCTTTCGCGAGACGGTAAGTCTACCGTACTCCGCCGCGGCTCTCATACCGCTGGGCAGATCGCGTGCGAACCCATCGTCGGACAGTCCGTCGACGAGCGCCTCGATGTGCTCCGACTCAAGGCGGCCGGAATCGGGAAATGCGTGCCGCAACGTGATCCTCACCGTCCGTCGGGCCATCGTCCTGTCGAGGGTGAGCATCAACTCCCGGTCGAACGCGACTTCATCGTCTGAGACGTCCGCGAAGTCGCGCGCGAAGCCACCGGCGAGCCGGTCGAGCAACGCATCGTCGTCGGCGAGCAGGTCCATGGTCCTGCGAAGCGCCGCACGAAACGACGGGTTCAGACGTTCAGCGGCAGGCAGGATCCAAGCACGCACGAACGCGCGCGACCGGTCCAGGTCCGCGTTCGAGGCGTCTTCACACCATCGCTCACCCATGGACAAGAGGAACTCGCGGACCGCCGAGCGCTCGCAGTCGATGAGCGGGCGCACGATACGGCCCCGCTGCGGCGAGATGCCGGAAAGCGCCCCGGAACCGGCTCCGGATATCGCGCGCATGAAGAACGTCTCTATGCGGTCATCGAGCGTGTGAGCGACCGCGATCCGCCCCCGGTCGGCGGGTATGCCCAGCTCCTGACAGAAAGCGTCTAACTCCTGTTCAGCGAAACGGTAGCGGACGCGCCTCGCGGCATCCTCGAGGTTCAGACCCTCAGCGGCGGCGTAGGCGGCGACGTCGTAACGCACTGCGTGCACCGGCACGCCCAGGCGCTCGCCGAGCGCCACGACGAACGTCTCATCGGCTTCGGCGTCCAGACCTCGCAGCATGTGGTTCACGTGCAGCACACGCACCGGCCGCTCTCCCAGCTCGCCTGACGCGAGCAGCAGCAGGAGCGCGGTCGAGTCAGCTCCACCGGAAACCATCGCGAGAGCGGGCGAGCCGTCGGGCAACAGCCGGCGGCGCGCGATGGAGGCGCGGGCGATGTCGGCGAGCGAGGTCATGGGAGTAGAAGGTACCCGATACAGACACCCGGACGTGTGAAGAGCGCGTGGGGAATGTGAACGGGCTCAGCGCCCCTGTCGCAGCTCCTCGGTTATCTCGACCGCCCAGCGCGCGGTGCGCCCGACGAGCATCGTGCAGTGCGCCCACCGCTCGGGCAGGTGCATACCCCCGATACGCTGCACGACCTCGTCGCACGACTCGGCGTCCTGGTCCTCGACCCAGCGACGCCTGAGCTCCGCGGCGCCGTCGTACGCCGGCTCCCACGGATCATCGGCGCTCGACCTGCCCGCGGTCAGACCCACGGCCATCACACCGCCGGCCAGCGCGCCGCAGATGCAGCGCGAACCGCCGAGGCCCTCGCAAAAGCCCGACGCCATCCGGAAGACCTCCGGCGGAAGCGGGTGGCCGAGGACCTCGTTGACCGCCCTGACGACGGACTCGCCGCAGTGGAACCCGGCCTCGTAGTACGACGCAGCAGCGAACTCCGCTTCGTCTGCCGCGCTCCCTTGGACCCGCTCGCACAGCGGGCGGGACACGCTCAGCCGGGCCGTCTCGGTCATACTCACGCCAGAGCCTCCAGAAACGCGCGAGCATCAGTGAATCAGATGCATCCTATCATATCATGCAATCGCCAATCGACGTCCGCACAGTACCTGTGTTGGGTAGGAACCCGGGCGACGGCCCGTGGCGGCGTCATCTACGCCCTGTGAGGCTATATCCTATAATCCACTGTGATATTTCACTAAGGCCGTCCTGATGAGAGGGGAACCCATGCACGCGAAGTTGCGCACATCTGTCACAGCGCTCGCCATAGCGGTTGCGCTCGCCCTTGCGGGATGCACGACACCCGCGCCCGAGCAGCCCGCCGAGCCCGAGAAGCCAGCTGTCAAGGAGGGGCCCGAGGTCAGAGTCGCCTCGTTGCTCGATTCCGAGGGCGTCATCCTCGGCTCGATGGTCATCACCCCGGATGTGGTACGCAAGGCGCTTCTGGCCGGTGACGTCGACGCCACGATCGACTACACGGGCTCGGGCCAGTACTACACCGGCCCTGAGGGCGATCCGCTGTGGAAGGACCCGGTCAAAGGTTACGAGACCATCAAGGAGAAGGACACGGCGAACGGTCTCGTGTGGCTCACGCCCGCGCCGGCCAACAACAGTGAGTACCTCGCCGTGACCAAGGAGTTCTCCGAGAAGAACAAGATCACCACGATGGAGGAGTTCGCCGCCTACGTGAACGGCGGCGGCACGGTCAAGCTCATCGGCGACCAGTCGTGGATGGACAACGACGCCGGACTCAAAGCGTACGAGAAGGCGTATGGCTTCAAACTCAAGAACGACCAGAAGATCGGCCTGGCCAACGGCGTCACCGCCCAGTTCATCGAGGCCGTCGTGAACGGCACGGACGGTGCGAACGTCGCTGAGGTCTACGCGACCGACGGCGGTCTGTCCGAGGCCGGGCTCGTCGTGCTCGCCGACTCGAAGAACGTCCCGCCGGTCTACAACCCGGCCCCTGTGTTCCGTGCCGAGATCATCGAGGCGTACCCGGAGATCGAGGGCATCCTCGCTCCGGTCTTCGAGTCGCTCACGATGGAGGTGCTGCAGGAACTGAACAAGCGGGTCGCCCTCGGCGGCGAAGCCGGTCCGGCGGTCGCGGAGGAGTACCTCAAGCAGAACGGCTTCCTCGAGTAGCGGAGAGCACATGACCGACGCCGTCGACTTGGTCCGCGCTCGTGCGAGGGTCGTCGCGGTCACGGGGTGCGTCCTCGGGACCGCAGCGGCCCTCGTACCGTCTGGTCTGCTGTTCCGCGCGAACCGGGTGTTCCGTGGCGAGCCGGTCTCGCTGTCCGCCGCCTTCGGCGACTGGGGTCCGCTGCTGCTCGCAGGGTGGCTCATCGCTGCACTGATCACGCTTTCGCCCCTCCCGGAACGCACGCGGGGAGCGGCGGTCACGCTGATAGGCGGCGCCCTGCCGGTGCTAACGGCGTGGTGCGCGGGCGTCGCTGCCGCAGCGTACGCTGAGTCGATGGGCGCGGTCGCCCGGACGTCGTTCGGCGCGGGGTTCTGGCTGTCGCTCTTCGCCGCCTACGCAGTCATCTTCGCCGCGACCGCGTGGCTGCCGCCCGGCCTCGCACGAACGACACTCACATACCTGCCCGTCGCCGGCGTCGCGCTCGTGATCGCGAGCGGAGGGCTCGCACAGGTCGGCATCGCACGCGAGTACACGAACAACCTCGATGGCTTCTGGCGCGAGTTCCGCCTGCATCTGGGCTACGTGGCGGGCGCAGTCGGCATCGGGCTGCTCGCCGGAGTCACGCTCGGCGTGCTAGCGGCGAAACGGCCGTCGCTGGAACCGGCAGTGTTCGGCACACTCAACGTCTTGCAGGTGCTCCCCACGCTCGCGTTCATCGGCCTCATGAATCCGGTCCTGTCCGGTCTCTCCGAGCACGTCTCCGTACTCGACCGCTTGGGAGTGCGCGGGGTCGGATGGGCACCGGTCATCATCGTGCTCTCGTCGTACGCGGTCTACCCGATCGCCCGCAACACGCATGCCGCCATCGTGAGCCTCGACCGTGAGGTCACGGACGCGGCACGCGGCATGGGCATGGGGCGCGCGCGCATGTTCGCCGAGGTGGAGCTTCCGCTCGCGCTACCGGTCATCATCGCCGGCCTGCGGGTGGCCCTCGTGCAGAGCACCGCCGGAGCGATCATCGCAGGGCTCGTGGGTGGCGGAGGGCTCGGCATCTTCGTGTTCCTCGGTGCGAGTGAGACCGCGACCGACCTGATCCTGCTCGGGGTCGTGCCGATCGTGGCGCTAGCGCTCTTCTGCGACCGCGCCGTGCACGCGCTCGAGCGCCTCAGTGGATTCTGGAGTGCGACCCCATGATCGAGATCTCCGGGCTGACCAAGCGCTATGGCACGTTCACAGCGGTCGACGGCGTGAACCTCTCCGTGGACGACGGACAGTTCACGGTGCTGCTCGGACCTTCGGGGTCAGGCAAGACGACGATACTTCGCATGGTCAACCGGATGGTGGAGCCGACGAGCGGACACGTCTTGCTGGACGGAGTGGACACCGCCACGCTCAAACCCGAGACACTCAGACGTTCGATGGGCTACGTCATCCAGAACACCGGCCTGTTCCCGAACATGACGATCCGGAAGAACGTCGCCACGGTCCCGCGTCTGCTCGGGTGGGACCGGCGCCGCATCGACGCCCGTGTCGACGAGATGCTCGACCTCGTGGGGCTCGACCCGGCGGTCTACGGACCGAAGTATCCTTCGCAGCTGTCCGGCGGCGAGGCGCAGCGTGTGGGCGTCGCCCGCGCGCTCGCGGCCGACCCCCCTGTGCTCCTCATGGACGAGCCGTTCGGCGCCGTCGACCCGCTCACGCGCGAGCGTCTGCAGCTCGAGATGAAACGCCTGCATGCGAAGGTGAGAAAGACCATCGTCTTCGTGACGCACGACATCGACGAAGCGGTCTTGCTCGCCGACCGCATTGCGCTCCTGCGCTCCGGCAGGCTCGAGCAGTACGCAACACCCGAGCAGCTGTGGCTGGAGCCGGCCAACGACTTCGTCCGCGGGTTCTTCGGCGAGAACCTCGGGCTGCGAGTCATGGCCAGGCACTGCCTGTCGAGCGTGGCGCTCCGGCCACTCGAATCAGACGCCTCGTGCGCGGACGCGCCTCACATCGAAGCCTCCGCCACGCTGAAAGAGGCGCTAGCAGAGCTCGTCGGCGCCAAAGCGACCCGGCTTGTCGTATGCCGCGACGGTGAGCCCCAAGGAACCGTGGACTTCGAGGCCCTCGTCACAGCGCTCGGCGACGGAGCGTCCTCATGAAGACCACAGGTCCGGCACGCGCTGCGGTCGCCACGCACTGGGCCGGCGTCGCGATTCTCGGCGCCGCTACCCTTTGGATGACGTTCGACACCGCCGGGTTCGAACGGCTTCTGCGCCTTCTCGTCCCCGGCCAGAGAGTGGTCCTCTACCCGACGAAACCGCTGCCGCATCTCATGGGAGAGCAGCTGTACCTCACGCTCGCCGCGAGCGTGATCGCCCTCGCGATCGGCGGCACGCTCGGTTTCATAGCGCTGTCACGGGTGGGGCGGCCGTTTCGCGACCTCATCGTCAGTGTGGGCAACCTCGCGCAGACAGTGCCCTCCGTGGCGATCATGGCGCTCGTGATACCCCTCACCGGATACGGCGCGGAGCCCGTCATAATCGCACTCGTGCTCTACAGCATCCTGCCGATCATGCTGAACGTCATCGCGGGCATCGAAAGCGTCTCGCCTGACGCGGTGGACGCGGCCACCGGCGTGGGCATGACACCGCTCGAGCGGTTCTTCGCCGTGCAACTGCCGCTCGCGATGCCGGTGATCATGGGGGGCATCAAGAACATGCTCGTCATCAACGTGAGCGCAGCCACCCTCGGCGCTGTCGTGGCGGCCGGGGGTCTCGGGATGCCGATACTGGCCGGCTTCAAGGAGTACAACGACGCGTTCATCCTCGAAGGTGCGCTGCCGTCGATCGCACTCGCGCTCTTCGTCGACAGGCTTCTCTCGGCGCCAGGCGCCCGTGACGCAGCCTCCATCGAGGCATAGACTACGGCGAGGACCTCGGTCCACCGTGCCGCACCCGCTCTTGAGGACGTGCGAGGAGACACTGTGAGCAGCTTCAACCTGACCGATCCCACCCTCGAGCCGATCGCCGCGAAGGTGGCAGCCGGGACACGTCTCGCCCGCGAAGACGGCATCGCGCTGTACGCCAGCAACGACCTCATCGGCATCGGACAGATGGCCGACTTCGTACGGCGGGCCAAGAACGGTGACCGCGTCCATTTCATGGTCAACCGCCACATAAACCCCACGAACATCTGCCGCAACCGCTGCAAGTTCTGCGCGTTCGCACGGAGCCAAGGCGAGCCCGGCGCCTACGAGATGACGCTCGACGAGATCGCGAAAGCCGCAGCCGAAGGCGCCGCCGACGGCGCTTACGAGATCCACATCGTCAGCGGCCTGCACCCCGAGTGGAGCTACGAGTTCTACGTCGACATGGTGCGGCGCACGCGCGAGGCGGTGCCCGGCCACGTGATCGTCCAGGCGTTCACCGCCGTGGAGATCGAGCATATGGCGATCATCGCGGGAAAGTCGACGCGCGAGGTGCTCGCCGACCTCAAAGCGGCAGGTCTCGATGCGCTGCCGGGCGGAGGCGCCGAGATATTCAGCGACCGGCTGCGAGCGGCGGCGTGGGAGAAGAAGACGTCGTCTGACACGTGGCTGCGCATCCATGGCGAAGCGCACGAGTTGGGCATCAAGACCAACTGCACGATGCTCTACGGCCACATCGAGACGATCGAGGAGCGTATCGACCACCTCATCCGCCTGCGCGAACAGCAGGACAAGACGGGCGGTTTCCTCGCATTCATCCCGCTCGCGTTCCACCCGGCCAACACCGAGCTGTCGGACCTGCCTGCCACGACCGGCTTCGACGACTTGAAGACGCTTGCAATCGCCCGCCTCATGCTCGACAACATCGACCACATCAAGGCGTTCTGGATCATGGTCGGGCTCAAGGTGGCGCAGATCTCGACCGCGTTCGGCGTCGACGACATCGACGGCACCGTGGTCGAGGAGAAGATCACGCACATGGCCGGCGCGACGACCCCTGAGGCGCTCTCGAAAGACGACCTCGTGACGATGATCCGCGAGACGGGGCACACGCCGGTCGAGCGCGACACGCTCTACCGCGTCGTTCACGTCTACGACTGAACGAGAGTCGCGGCTCCGCGACGTAGGCGGAGTGGCCGCGACACCGGGACAGCGGAGCGGAGCGGGGCACGGAGCCTGGCGCACGGCACGGTCAGGTGATGGTCGCCGGGTCCCAATCGGCCGGGCCGATCACGAACAAGAGGTCGCCCGCCGCCAGCTGCAGGTCGCTGTGCGGGTTGCCGATCGTCTCGCCGTCACGCGTGACCGCCAGCACGGTGACGCCGTACCGCGCACGTATGCCGCTCTGCGCGATGGTCGCCCCCACGAGCGGGGACGCCGGGCCCAGGCGGATGGTGTGGGTGACGAGGTCGGGCACCACGACGCGCAGGTCACCGATGCTCGTGGACTCCTTCGACAGGTTCCGCGCCATCCTGCGCCACTCGCCACGCACCTCGCCGATGAAGCGCTTGATGTCCTCACGCGGCACGAGCATGCGCGCCAATACCCGTGAGAACACCTCTATCGACACTTCCATCTCGTCGGCGATGACCTCGTCCGCCCCGAGACCGAGAAGCACCTCGACCTCGCGTAGGTAGCGGCTCCGCACCAGGATGTATGCGTCGGGCGCGATTCGGCGGCTCGTCTCCACGATACGCCTCGCCCCAGCGGGGTCGTCGATGACGACCACGATCGCCCGCGCCTTCTCTGCGTTCACGTGGCGAAGCAGCGGCTCTTGGCTCGCGTCGCCGTAGTGGATGGGCTCGCCTGCGGCCTTCGCCTCCCGCACGGTGGCGGCGTTGAGCTCGAGGATCGCATACGGCACGTCTGACGCGCGCGCGGTCATCGCAAGGTTTCGCCCGGTCACCCCGAACCCGACGATGACGACGTGTCCCTCGTGCTCGGAATGGACGCCGTCCGGGGCATCCGCAGCCGAGGAGCCGATCCTGGCGAGCGGCGTGACGCAGACGAAGTCGGCACACCGGGGGGCGAGCGCCATGAGGGCCGGCGTGAGCATCATGCTCAGGACGGCCACGTCGAGCACCGTCTGGAACACCTCGGCGCCGAAGAGGCCCGCCGCGACCCCGGCCTGGGTCGCGACGAGCGAGAACTCGCCCACCTGCCCGAGCGCGAGACCGGCGACCACCGCGCTCCGCAGCGGAAGCCCCGTGGCGAGCGTGGCGATCGAGCCCACGACCGGCTTGACGATCAGCACCCCCGCAGTGAGCAGGCCTATGCGCAGCGGGTCGGCGACCAGGTACTGGATGTCGAGAAGCATGCCGATCGACACGAAGAACAGACTGACGAACACGTCTCGGAACGGCAGGATCACGCTCACCGCCTGATGGGAGTACTCGGACTCGGAGATGATGAGTCCTGCGAGGAACGCCCCGAGCGCCAGCGAGAGGCCCGCGGACTGCGTGAGGACCGCTATTCCGACGCACAGCGCTATCACGCCGAGCAGGAACGCCTCGGAGCTTCGCGTGCGGGTGATCCGCTCCAGGACCCACGGCACCGCCCAGCGGTAGGCCACGAACGCGAACACCCCGACACCCGCGACGCGCAGCGCGATCACGCCGAGCGACCCTGATCCGCCACCAGCAGCGCCGCCGGCCAGGAGCGGAGCGGTCAGCATGAGCGGCACGACGGCGATATCCTGGTAGATCAGCGTCGCGATCACACTGCGGCCGTGCGGCGTGTTCGACTCGGTGCGCTCCTGCAGTAGCTTCAGGACGACGGCGGTGCTCGACAGGGCGACGACGAACCCGATGTAAGCGCTCTGCGCGGGCGTCGAGCCCATGAGAGCGGTCACCACGCCGACGAGAAGCGCGGTGCCGAAGAACTGCACGGAGCCGCCCACCAAGAACTGCCGCCCGAGGTTCGAGATGTCGGCGAGAGAGAACTCCAGCCCGATGACGAACAAGAGCAACACGACGCCGATCTCGGAGAGGACCTCGATCTGGTGGACGTTTCGAACCAGGCCGAGCGCGTCCGGGCCAGCGAGCACTCCAGTAAGCAGCAGTCCTATGGACGTCGGGACCCGAAGGCGATGGCAGACGATCGAGGCCACGACCGACAGTGCGAAGATGATGACGATGTCGAAGAGCAGCGACTCCACAGAGCGTCCCTCCTCGTGCGTGTGGGTCTATAGTGGCATACGGCGCCCTCTGGACGCCCACGAGCACCGAACGGAGAGGAGCCGCGATGCCCCGCCCCCGCTTGGGCCACATCCAGTTCATCAACTGTCTGCCGCTGTACTACGGCATGGTCAAGCAGGACGTGCTGCTCGACGTCGACCTCATACGGGCCAACCCCGCCGACCTGGCCGAGATGATCGTCTCGAGCGCTCTCGAGGTCGCGCCCATCCCGGCGATCGAGTACGCCCGCCACGCGGACGAGCTCGTCTTGCTCCCCGACATCGCGATCACGAGCGACGGCGAGGTGCAGTCGATACTGCTCGTCTCCAAGGTGCCCGCTGAACAGCTGTCCGGACGCACAGTCGCACTCGCAGCGAACTCCCGCACCTCGCAGGTCCTCACGCGCATCCTGCTCAGGAGACATTGGGGCGCAGAACCCGCCTACGTGAGCATGCCCCCGGACCTTCCGGCCATGCTGCGCGACGCCGACGCGGCCCTGCTCATCGGCGATGAGGCGTTGCGGGAGTACTGGGAGCCGACCCCCGGCCTCATCTCCTACGACCTCGGAGCGGAATGGACCGCATGGACCGGGCTTCCGATGGTCTACGCCGTCTGGGCCGTACGCCGCGCGTTCGCCGAATCCGACCCCGGGACCGTGCGCGACATCAGCGAGGCGCTCGCCGGCTCGCTCAGCTCCTGCCGCGCACACCTCGACGAGATCGG
>FWPV01000430.1_pt1 | contig 33695 bp, 27 predicted proteins | sample 2228371 | NCBI WGS metagenome assembly FWPV01 (sample SAMEA103939776, study PRJEB20133) | metagenome
CGTGCACGGGAATAGCTGGCAGCGACATCCTCCCTGTGTTCGTCAAGGGCCTGCTTGATAAGGGGTGGATAGATCTGCGTTTTTGCCTTTATCTCATTCTCAAAGGCTGTTTTCAAATTGTCCTCGGTCGGTCCGATGGCGCCTTCCATATACTTCAAGTACTCAGAGGCATGGATTCTTTCAGCTTCAGAGACAGCCCTGAAGAGTCGTGCGATTTGGGGGTATCCTTCTTGCTGGGCCTTTCTGGCAAAGGCCTGATTCCTGATGCTCGCCTTTGACTCGCCAGCAAATGCATCTCGCAAACTCTTTTCCAGGGTCTCGGGCAATGGTTCAAAAAGGATGAATTGATACTTGTATGCCTTGCACACAGGGCATTCCTCAGGTGGGTTGTCTCCTTCGTGAATGTAGCCGCATACGGTGCATTTCCAGCGCTTCATGTACACCTCCTTGATTTCAGTGCCAACCTATCAGACGGTTGTGTCCTTCAACAGTAATGATGCGAACAGCTATTTCTGTTAGAACATACGTCCTTTTTTACCCCGGGCGAGCTGTTCGAGCGAGCTGCGGTCGAGAATCCGAATCTGACGGCCTTGTAGGCGGATCAAGCCTTGTTTGTTCATCTTGCTCAGTATTCGTGACAAGGTCTCTGGGATCGTCCCGAGCACACTGGCTAGCTCTGCCTTAGAGATATCCAGGTGAAGGTAGTCCTGATCCTTTGCACGCTTGCTTGAGTAGAGAAGATATGCTGCGAGTCTTGTTGGCACCTCTTTGAGGGAAAGATCTTCGACAAGTTGAGCAAATCTGCGAAGCCGTCGTGAAAGGAGTGCAAGCATGTTCATGGCAAGAGACGGGTGTTGCTTGAAAAGCTCGATAAGGGCTGCCCTTGGGAAGAAGATGGTACGAGATGCTTCCAGGGCTTGTGCATGGGCAGGAAAGCACTCATGTGCAAACATAGCAGCCTCCCCAATGGGTTCTCCAGGGCCAAAGATATGGAGCGTCTGCTCTTTACCGTCCTCGCTGAGCTTGTAAATCTTTACCCTGCCCGAGATAATGACGTAGAAACCGCGTGCCTCGTCTCCCTCATGGAAAATGGTCTCACCCTTGCCGAATGTGCGTATCCTCGCAATGAGTGCCAGCTCATGCTGTTCCCGTGCAGGCAACCCATCGAAGAGCGGAATGGTGGAGATATACTTTTGGAGATCCAATGATAGTACCATCGACGTACTCTTTAGTACTGTTTCCTGAAAACGACAGTATGGCGCTCCAACAAAAGAGGCACTACTTGAAGACTATTTCGAATAGTGAGGTGTGGACAAAGGTACATAGGTTCCTCCCTGCAAGGCAGATCCCGAGATGCGAGCAAACATGCTCGGCGAGGCACGCAGAAAAAATCGTAGACCAGCGTTTTTTTCTTGACAAGAGGGTGAACGATGCATATACTGTTCTCAAAAATGGACAAATTAAGTCATATTTAAGGAAAGACCAAGGACTCATGATACTGACGAGGAAGGGCGATTACGGAGTGAGGGCGCTCCTGTACCTTGCCAAACAGCCGCCTGGAAAACTCAGTTCGATGAAAGAAATATCCCAGGCCATGGAGATCCCTTACATTTTCTTGGCCAAAGTGATGAAGCAATTCGTACAGCGCAAGTACGTCATATCGAAACGAGGGATTTCCGGAGGATACATGCTTGCAAAGGCGCCATCTTCCATAACGTTACGGGAGATCATCGAGACCCTGGAAGGCCCGATCACGATGAACAAATGCCTGAAGAAAACGGCCTCATGTCATCGTAAAAAAGAGTGCGAAGCTGCTCCTGTGTGGGAGGTACTCCAGGATAATTTTATTAAAGATCTCGATCAGTACACGGTGCAAAGAATACTAAAAGGGGAGTGATGCTTTTTTTGGAAAAATAATGGACAAAATTAGTCAACAATTATTGTGTAATATTTTCACCTATACGTAACAGCCCTGACATGTTCATGTAAAAGTGACGGCAGAGGATAGACGACCAGAAGCACTTGAGGAAGACATACTAGGAGAGGAGAATCACCATGTATATCGGATGCGATCAGGCTCATATGAGGCTATTGGAAAAGACAAACGAATCTGATCTTATTGAGCGAGTGAGAAACGGGGACTCGTGTGCCTTTGAAGAACTGGACAGGCGATACCGACACAAGATTCTCAGCCAACTGAGGAGGCTTTGCCGGGACGAGCATGAAGCTGACGACATCTTCCAAGATGTGATGACCACGCTCTTCCTTAAGCTTCATACCTTTGAGGGCAAATCCAGCCTTTCCACGTGGATATACCGGATTACACTGAACGCGTTCCTCATGCACGAGAGAAAACAGAGGCGTCAACAGCTCTATTTCACTGATGAAGAGCCTTACGACGTGCACCTCGAGCATGTCAGCTACGACGGTCACGATGAGCCATGTGCCTATACTGAGAGCGTCAATAACGAGTTTCATGCAAGCCTCGCCAAGGCGGTCGAGGCCCTCCCCAAGGGATACAGAGATGTATTCCTGCTGCGCAACCAACACGATTTGCCGATAAGGGAGGTGAGCAGGAGGCTAGGGATATCGATCCCTGCGGTCAAGTCGAGGAATCGTAGGGCGCGGCAATTCTTGAGGACACGGCTGGAGGAGTTGAGTTCCAATTGATGGTCAGGCGGGCAAGGTTGACGAAAGGCCGGTCGAGGGCTTACATATGTCTGACTGGCTACGAGAGATAGAGAACTGGATAGCGCCTCACGACAGTACTACAACAAATTGAGAGAGCGGGGACACTTCGGTACGCATCGTATGGGATGTGTCGGCTTATGTACAAAACGTGCCCTGTAACGTCATTAGCCTGGATTATAGGCGTTGGTGGATTCGTAACCATTCTTGCGCTGCTACAGACCGCTTCCTTTGCTGCTGCAACAGGTGAGGGTGTTGATACTCCTGATGAACGTAATGAACGTAGTGCTTATCGAGCGACAAGCAGCAGTTCAGTGCGCAATCTCGGGATGGGACCGCTTTTGCTCAGGGGCCAGTCTGTCTTCCAAATTTTGCGGCTTAGTCTCATTCCCATGGGTGTAGGGGAGCTGGAAAAAGGCCACTGGCAGGTGGATGTAACCACAACGTGGACAAACCATTGGGCCTGGAAACGGAATAAGTACCTGGTCGATGGTGAGCACCTTCGCACAGGATTTTTTGTCAAATACGCGCTCACTGACTGGCTGCACGTGCGGCTAGAGATTCCATTTTTGATGCGAGGCGGAGGATTGTTGGATGGCCCTATCATGTGGTTTCACAATACCTTTGGATTCGGCCAAGCAGGTAGAGACTCCTTTGAGAAAAATCGGATTACGACAGTCTTGTGGAGGAAAGATGGAGGTATCTACGTGCTGGACACACGAGATACTTGGATAGGGATCGAAGACATCGTGCTTTCAGCGAGCGTGCGCCTTACCCAAGGGAACACATGGGTCCCGCGAACCTCGCTGAGTGTTCACCTTAAGGTGCCAACTGGGAATAAGGAACAACTGTTCGGCTCCGGTGGCGTGGATGGGGGTATTGCCGTATGTGCCTCCAAGCGCATATGGAAACTCTATGGCTACCTGGGGCTTCAATACACGCTGTTCACTGGCGAAGAGATTGCGGGTATCCCGATGCGGCCGTATCAGTTTTCAGTGTTTTCGTCGGTTGAATATCCCTGGACAGATCGTTTTTCCCTCATAGTGCAAGAGGTCATGAATACCGGTCCGGCAAAGGACTTCTATCAATTCTCACAAGTTACCAATGAAGTTACCTTTGGCATGAAGGCCGAGTTTCTACCGAACACCTTTCTTGAGTTTGGCCTGATTGAAAATCTATTTCACTTCGACAATAGCCCTGACTTTGGCCTTCACTTTGGCCTTTCGCGAAAGTTCTAGATTGTACAAAGCAATTGACGTAGGTGGCTCTACGTTGGCGGGGTAGCGTCCTCTTTGAGGATCGTCTCGTACAGCTCGATTGCGCTGGAGGCAGCAAGTTCTGCACCTATACCGTGGCCCCCTGCTTCTGCGCTAGCAAGGTACAGGCCTGGTAAAGGGGTCTTTACCGACGGCCGACGATCGGCAATCTGGTCGACCGTCTGTCCTATACCGATGACATTGCCGTCCTCTCCTGCATAGCGCTCAATATCATCGGGTGTATCGAGACGATACCACAGAATGTGTCCTCGTATCTCAGGAAGGACCTCGTGCAGGGCGTCGAGACAACGCCTGCCCCACAGTTCCCAGTCCTGATGTGGAAGGCAGGCGGTGCCAAAAAAGATGAGCTGGGCTCCTTCTGGTGCGAGCGAGGGATCGAAGTTCGAAGGCGAGGTAATCATACCCCCTGTGCGCTCAGGGATTTCACCTTGCAGGATCCTCTCCCGGACTTCCTGCACCTTTTCGAACGACCATGGCATGTACATGATGAACTTCTGCGGTGTTACTCGCGTGTCAAGGGCGACCTTAAGACCGAGTGCGTGCATGGCGTAGGAAAGTCCTCTCACACGGTCCACATAGCTCGGTGGGAAATGTTCAGGACCGACAAGGACATCGACCATACGTTTGATGTCTGCATTGCAAATGATCCGGCGTGCTCGATACCAGGTCCCGTCGCTCAGTGCCACACCAACCGCCTTGCCCTGTTCGACAATGATATGCTTGACTGGCGAGCTAAGGAGCACACGCCCGCCATGATCTTTTATGCAAGAAGCATATGCACGAGGGATCGAGATACAGCCACCCCGAGGGTATGCTGAACTTCGAGAGGTGACGACCTGCCGAAACGAACTGATGAATTCAGCAGCTGATGCCTGGTGAGATGGAACGCAAAAATATTGACCACAGATCCCTTCCATGAACAGATGCACTAACGGGTGAGAACTGAATGTCTCGATCCACTCGGTGAGGGAGACATGCCACAAGGTATCAAGTTCGTGTTCTCCGATGGTGAATATCGCCTGGAACATCTGTGCCATTTCTGCCATGACCTCAGGAGGGAGCATCTGCATCATTGTCTGCCGCGAATATAGTTGGAGCGTACCGTCATAGTAGAGGAGTGGCTTAGGGTCCTTTACCTGGACCCACTCGACCGCGTGGGGTCGATCTATGCGTCTCAAGATCTCTCCGAGCGGTCCTTTATCACCAAGGCCGAACAAATGAACACCCACATCCACAAAAAATCCTTCCCGCTCATAGGTGGTACATCTCCCGCCGACAAGAGAATTTTTTTCCACAACGAGCACCCTGTAGCCTGCGTGAGCAAGCAGTGCACCGGCACCGAGACCCCCTATTCCTGCACCAACAACGATGACGTCGTACTCATACTGGCGAGCCATTGCTGTTTCTCCTTGTAGGTGATCGGTTTACAGTGTGGTCGATGTCACTACTGTGATCGTATATGGTCTTGTCGAAGATCGAGTGGGCACAGGAAAACCCACGTCGATTCGCAGGATATTCTCACCTGCACACATGGGTAGCCCGATGCGTATACCGACTCCGAGATCGTGTGTGATGTCGGACAGGGCAACATCTTTACCTTCTTTCCAGACATAGCCTGCATCCCAAAATGGTACCACCCCTATGGCAATGATGCCGAAGAGGTCACGAGTTGCCAGGATCCTGTCCTCACAAGAAGCCAAGAAGATCTTGTTTCCGGTAAATTGAGCACTCGTGTACCCCCTGAGGCCTGTTTCCCAGCCTAATGCAAACAGTGTGTCACTGGAGAGATTGACTCCGTATCCTATTGTGCTACCCACATGCAAGGTGTGAGAAAAGAACCTTGTGTCGAGACGTGTAGTCCTTAGAAAGTAGTCGGCCTTGAGCACGATCTTGGTGTCGTGCACATTACTTCCGTCCCAGCGGCCTTGACCAGATACCTTTGCGAGGATCAGGTGGCCTTCTCTGAACCGATGTCCCTGACTGTTGGAAAACGTAATGACACACTCGTTTGCCGACGCACCAAGCGACTTCAGAGAAGCAGAGGCGGTAATGGCAAGGTCGTTGGCTATGTTGAAATCCTCGGTGCGGTCGAAGGTATCAATTCTTTTTTCCCGAATGTAATTGACACCGAGTCTCCTGTAGGAGAGGCCGGGGCCACTCATCGTGTAGCCCTCAGGATCCTGTGGTAGCGAACCATCAGGAAGGGTTGCCAGGACGGTGAAATCCGTTATATGCTTTTGGCGATAGGTGTAAAGGCCGCCCACCCTATGGATCGTGCGTGAACCAGGAGTAAGGGCCCATGCAGCGAATATCCTGGCCTCATTGTCCTGTCGGTCGTATTCTGCTGAACGTATCCCATTGAGGACCAGCGGTAGTCTTCTTTTTTGATGCGACGCCGCCATGGAGGCAGCCCAGGTTGTGTGGAGTGCATAGAAGGGCCGTTGAATGAGACCAGCCACGTATTCACCGCTATGGAGTTTTTGAAGCGTGGTTGAGCATTGGAGTCGTGAGCCCATGATATTGGGGTCACTATAGGAAACCATCCACGCCTCGTCTACGACAACATTCTGGTAGTCCAGGCCACTCCTGTAGGCTGCAGAGAGTGTCTTGCCCAGCCCTATGAGGTTCCTTTCTGCAAGGCCTCCAGTGATCGCATGGCGACCACCCACACCTCGCATACCAAAGAGCGGCACAAGCGACCAGGTTTCCTTCAGATGCACTAGTACCACTGCCCGGTCACTCTCGGGCTCGCTCAGGCGACATTCGATTGATTCGTCCCGAAAATAGCCCAATGCCCGTAGGTTTCTTCGGGTTTCCTCGATGCGATCAGGGTCGAGCACGTCGCCCTCTTTGAAGAGGAGCTCTCTTCGTATGATCTCTTTGGATGTCTTGATGTGCAGGGCATTGACTGCGGCAGCTGGTATCCAGGAGGCAGCTGGATCCCCGGGTTGGATAATATCGTGCACCTCGATGACGATTCGATCGATCCTTACGTGCGGCACATTGCTTGCGAGTTGCACGCAGGTGTCGTTGCCCGAAGCTCCAGGAGTGCATCGTCCTATGGAAAGGGAAAACGCAGTAACGCTTGCCAACAAGAGCAGCCGATGTGGTCCTCTCATGAGTACCTTGCGCAACGCGTTTGTTTTATGATGCATGGAGTAGGACCATTTTCAGATATGCAGTTTCAGGCATCGCTGGGATCCAGGGATGGTCAACGGCCTGGCCGTGGTGCGCTACAACCCGAATCCGTCGGCCAGCCTGCCGGCCGGCAAGGCTCAACACATGAATGAATACATCGGGCGTGACATGGTGGGAACATGAGCCAGTTACAAGAAAGCCGTCTGGCCTGAGGCACCGCAGAGCCCATTTGTTGAGGTTGATGTATCCCTTGCGAGCCTGTTGAACGGCTCGGGCAGAACGGGCATAGGGAGGAGGATCTAGTACGATCACGTCGAATCCGTGGCCTTTTGTGGCCTCTTGTCTCAGAAACTCGAGCATGTCACTTCGTACGAAGTGCATGCCAGCCAGGCCGTTTTCATGTACGTGGTCACAGGCCAGAGCCAAAGCTTCTGTAGAAATATCTACACACACGACTTCTCGTGCACCATCCCTGGCTGCATGCATTCCCCAGATCCCTGTATAGCAGAATCCGTCCAATACGCGCTTTCCCGTGCACAGGCCCTTGAGCAAGCGGTAGTTATGTCGCTGATCAAAGAAAAACCCTGTCTTTTGCCCATTCAAGAGGTCGGCCTGAAGCCGGAAATCTCCGAGTACAAATGGCACACGCTGAGGGACATGGCCCCTGCCAATGGTGACTGATCGGGGGAGTCCTTCGAGGTCTCGAAAGGGGGTGTCGTTCTTCAGGACAATGCCTACTGGCTTGAGCAAGGCCTCACAGGCATCGAGGATCTCATCGGTGCGACGATCTGTTGCAGTGGTGAGACATTGCACGCTCAGGTACTCTCCGTATCTATCGATTATGACACCAGGCAGATAATCACCCTCGGCGTTTACCAGCCGACATGCGTTCGATCCCTGTTTGCCCAGCAGCCTTTCCCTCAAGGCGAGCGCGTCTTTTATCCGCTCGGCAATAAGGGTGGTGTCAAGGGGCCGTTCAGCCCCGCGTGCGTGAAGCCTCACTGCGATAAGGCTCGATGGACTGTACGTACCGGTGCCGATAAGCTTTCCTTCAGCATCCTTGACGACAACATCGTCGCCAGTCCTGATTGGGGCATCAATGTCCTGTAGCTCGTTTGAGAACACCCAGAGATGACCTGATGCGACTCGCTTGTGTGTACCTTTTTTCAGATGAACCGTCTTCATCGCTGTACTCGTTCCTCCGTTGAAAAGCCTAAGAGGTTTGCCTACTATTTGTCAAAATGGGCTTGTGGCGTGCGGTAGGGGACAACTGAGTGATCCGTTGTGCAGAGGTTCAATGAACAGGTTTAGGTTGATTGGATGTTTGCTTACGTTCGCCTATATCATCACAACCACCTCGGCGATCAATGCCCAGGAAATCAGACTCGCAAAGATTGACGTCTCCACACGATACCCTTTACCGAGCCCTGAAACATACCTCCCCCTTATTCCTTTCAAACAGGGCGATGTCGTGTCCATGGCCTCCATCGATAAAGCTCGGGCGAGGCTTATGGAGACAGGACTGTTCACGTCCGTGGAGCTTGTGGCCAGCGGTCCTGCAGAGTCATGTGAACTCGTTGTAAAGCTTGAGCAGGTTCAGAGGATACGCCGGATCGAGGTCACGGGTGCGTTTCCTGTACTTACCAGCAGCATCCTACGGGTTGTGGAACATGAGCTGGGTGGCATCTTCGACGAGGAAAAGATACCACAAGACGAGCTGAGAATAATCAACCTCTTCGAGAAAAAGGGCTGGTACGGGACTCGAGTTCACACAACGTACGCAGCAGAACCCAGAGACGGCAGCGTCACAATCAGGTATATCGTTCACAAAGGTGTGCGGGTGAGGCTCGAATCACTTCAGATCCAGGGTGTGGTGCATGGAGATGAGGCGGCCATACGAGCAATGGTCACCCCCTTGCTCTGGGTGAGTGGCACAGGGCTTGACAAGGGGCTTGAGCGCATACGGCGCTACTACAGGGAGATTGGATACCCGATGGCTGAGGTAAAGGTGGTGCGCACGGATGTGGATATACGCAACAGGTGCATACGAGTGGATCTTGCTGTGAATGAAGGCAAGAAAATCGACGTGTCCATGACAGGGAATCATCACTTTGGTGAGGCACGGCTCTTGAGCATCTTAAAGGAATCGTTCGAGCAAGGCCCAGGCTCTCGTGCAGGATACGTAGACCTGGAAGATACGATACACGAAGTGCGACGCTTCTATGAGAAGCACGGGTTTGCAAGAGCCGATGTCAAGGGAACCCTGAGGGACGAGCCCGAGCGAACCGTTATGCAACTTGCCATACAGGAGGGGCCGAAGGTGTCGGTGCGAAAGATCGCGTGTGCCGGCAACACCTCTGTCCGTTCCCGCTTCATTCGGCGGCACTTACTGACGCACAAAAGGAGTCTCATATTTTTTCGCAAGGGGAGGCTCCTTTCGACCGAACTCGAAAAGGACGTTCGAGCTGTAAGGGATCTGTATATAAGCAAAGGATTTCTCGACGTCCGTGTGACACTCGAGCAACATCCGTACAAGGATACGCAGGGGGGGGTCGTCCTCCTGTTCCGCATTGAAGAAGGTCCGAGATATGTTATCGGGTCGACAACGGTTCGAGGTGCTACTTCCTACAGCGAACAGACGCTGCTCCTAGCAGCACGCGTGCGACGGGGGACGGCGTTCACTCACGCACTTCTGTCAGAAGGTACTCGACGCATCAGTAGGTTTCTTCAAGACCGAGGGCATCTCGACTGCCGCGTAGAAAGCACCTACACGGTAGATGCGGACTACAAGGTAGAGATAGTCTATACGGTAGAAGAAGGCCCTGTGTATACCTCAGCCGGTATTGTTCCTTCTGGCTCACTGCATACACGGCTGGAAACAATGGTTACCGCCGCCGATCTGCCTAAAGGATCCCGCCTAGGTCCTGCAGTGCTTGAAAGGAGCAGGAAGCGGCTGCGACAGCTTGGTATCTTTGACAGCATATTTGTCAAACCAGGTCCGGTACTCGAAGTTGAAGGTGTGCGTGCGCCAGAAGGCGAACGAGCGACGCCGGTGGTGGTGTCGGTTCGTGAACGTAAGCGGCTCACGAGTGAAGTAGGGATACGGTATGACTCGGATCTCGGCATGGAGGCATTTGCTTCCTTTAGTCACGAAAACCTTTTCGGTAGGGCGCAAAAGACAAGGCTCTACGTCATGTGTGGCCAAAAGGAGTCACAGGCATCGATGCATGTTGCTGATCCAATGGTAGCAGGATATGGTCTGGTTGGAGCACTGAGCGGTAGTTATAAGAGGGAAGTGCTGGATCCCTACAAGAAGGAAACGACAGTGGTCGAAGCGAGTATCTATAGAACATTCTGGGACGAGAAGCTCACTCCTTCTTGGCATATTGCTTTTGAACATGCATCATCGTACGACATACGCAGTTCTGCACCCGACGCACCACTGGCTGAAACCACCAATTCGATCTTTGCAGGTCCCAGGATCGCGCTCAATTTCACTGACGATCTGTTCTATCCCACTCGTGGATGGCACGCGCTCGGAGGTGTGCAGTCCTCGATGCGGGCCTGGGGGAGCGATGCAAACCTTGTGCGCTACAACCTGCAGGTGAAATATTATGTGTCTCTTGCCCCTAAGTGGATTATGGCTACAAGTCTAGCCCTGGACGCCATCGAACCGTTTGGCTCGACCACGAAGGTGCCCTCGACCAATCTCCTTTTTGCAGGCGGTAACAATTCGGTCAGGGGGTTTCCCAAGGACTCCCTCGGCCCACTGGACGACCAGGGACGGCCCTTGGGAGGCACGACGAGAATTCTGGCCAATATCGAGGTGCGGTTTCCTATTTACCGGATCATTCATGGGGTGATGTTCCTCGATGCTGGAAGCCTGCGCAATGGGTTGGATAGCGTTGATCCTCGTCTAAGTGCTGGGGGTGGTATTCGACTTCACACACCAGTAGGACCTATTCGAGCAGAGTATGGCTATCAACTCAAAAAGAACCCACCGCTCAGTCGCGGTGAGTTCATCGTATCGCTTGGATTTCCTTTTTGATCGGCCATGGATGCGCACATGAGGACACGCGTGTGTCCTATAGTTTCATGAGGATCTCTACCTTGGCCTTCTCTCGCAATCCTTTTACATAGTCAGCGACAGCCTGATTCATCTTTTGGTATTTCAAAAACTGTCGTATCTTATCGCTCATCTCCTTTTCAGGCGCTGTTGAAGCCTGCTTGTGCTCCTCGACCTTTATGATGTGGTATCCGAATTGTGTCTCGACCACATCAGAAAGGGTCCCTGGTGTTTGGGCAAATGCCACGTCTTCAAAGGCTTTTACCATCTGACCTCTCTGAAATGAGCCGAGGTCGCCTCCTTGCTGTTTCGAGGGACAATCAGAGTACTTTTTCGCTAGTTCGGCAAAATCAGCACCTGATCGTGCCTCTTTGAGGATCCCCTCTATCTTTTTCTTTGCTGCTTCTTTGGTGGAGCTGTCTGCGTTCTGGTCCACTTTTACAAGGATATGCCTGGCATGGACCTGCTCAGGGGTGCGCATTGCCTCGGGGTGAGCCACGTAGAACTCATGAATGTCTTTGTCAGAGATGGCGACTGTTTTTGCGATATCGTTCTCGATAAATTGCTGGATAGTAAATACCTTCGTAAGATAATCCTTGAAGCTTGCCTCAGTAAAGCCGCTCTCGGCCAGCCTCTTGGAAAACTCCTCAGGAGTGCCCAATGCCTTTTTTGATCGATCAATTTCGTCAGCAATCCGTTTGGGGTCTACGCTAACGTTCTTTTTCTTGGCCTCCTGCAAGAGCAGTTCGCGACCTATGAGTGCGTCAAGGACCTCTTTTTTCATAGCGGTGATCTGCTCAGGAGTTCGCTCTGATTCGGAGGCACCGCCTTCCTTGTTTCTGAGATAGGCATTCCAGTCCCGATCAAATTCATCCTGTGCGATGCCAGTACCATTGACCTTGGCAACGAGCGGCCGGTCTCCGGCGTAAGCTGACCCGCCACCTGACAAGATCACAACGGCCAGCACCAAGGAAATGACTCGTACCTTCATTGTGTGCTCCTTTCTTTCTTGAAGAAAATAAACAAGGCCGCCTACGGCGGCCCAACTTATTCCACTATAGGCGAAATTCTAGTAAAAAGCTATACTGGGTAGTTCGATCGTGCGTGTACCCGGTTGACAGGGTTATGGTATTCTTCTATCGTTAGTAAACCGACAAGCTCGTTTTACTGTCAGATGTGTACGTGTAGTGCTGCCCATCGGTACAGGAGGGGTAGTAGAATACATTCTCGCCGGAATCCTGTTCGCCCCAGAAAGGTAGTAGACGTGCCGGAATATCTTTCTTCGACCACAACTAAAAAGACAGGACGTCGCACCAAGATAACGTACAAGAAGCGCAACGCACTCATCGAGAAATATGCGCCGATGATCAAACACCTCGCATTGAAGATCGCTTCGAGGCTTCCCAGTCACATCGAACTCGAAGATCTCATCAATTCCGGCGTTATCGGTCTCATGGATGCGATCGATAAATTCGATCCGTCCAAAGGGGTGCGGTTTGAGACCTATGCAGAATTTCGCATCAGAGGGGCCATACTCGACGAACTGCGTGCCCAGGACTGGGTATCACGCTCTGTCAGACAAAAGGCAAATTTGCTGAGCAGGACCTATGCCGAGCTCGAACAAAAATTGGGTAGGGCCGCTACTGATGAGGAGGTGATGCGGACCTTAGGAATTGACCGGGAGGGCTTCCACAAACTCCTTACCATGGTCCGCTCGATAAGTGTTGTCAATTGGGAAGATATCAGCGGGAGAGAAAAGGTCGACGATGATCGTTCAGAGCCGGCATCGGGGCTTTGGACAGGACAGGACCCAGCGCGTGATGTTGCCGTATCCAGGATACGTCGAGAGCTGGAAAAGGCCATCGAAACACTGCCAGAGATGGAGCGCGTAGTGGTCGCCCTGTACTATTATGCCGATCTCAATATGAAGGAGATTGGGCAGGTCTTAGATATTACCGAATCGAGAATCTCCCAAATACATACCAAGGCAGTATTGAGGCTCAGAGGGAAGCTCCTCCAGACTCTTTCCTGAGTCGAGTTCCTAAAGTTGCCCTTTTGCCCATCCGATTACACAGTATAGATACGTGTCGACACTATAGTGGGCACCTCTTCTCCATATGCAGCAGCTACGATGCTTCAGCACAGATGAAAAAGGCAACTGTCTCTCTCATAGCTCTCTTGAGGAACGCTCACACCAGAGACCTTCCTCATCTCAGATACCCATGGGCTGATGTGTTCGCAAGGGTCTCAGGAGTTAAGGCTGATAAGGTCGAAGAACTCCGAAAGGCATTGTCCGAAGGCACATGGAGGCCATGTGTCGAAGCGGTTGCTCAACGTCTTCTTGAGGACCACCTTTTGTTATCTTCAAAAGGGGCGTATGAGGCCATGAGATATCTGCACCGACGAGGTGGGGATCCTGAATCCTAAGGCCGGGCATGTCCTGTGCTTCTGGCGCGACTCAGGCCGTGATGAGTCGATTTCTTACCACTCGGCTGAGCGAGGAAAGGTCCTTGAGAATCGCTTCAGCCTCCCTGTCTCCGAGCGTCCCGAGGCCGCAGCTTGGTGTCAGAAGTAAGCGGTGAGTGATAACCGTTCGGGGTATACCGCGGGAGACGAGCAGGTCAATTCCTCGGGTCAACATGTCGAAGAGGTCGTCAACTCCAGGTCGCTTGCCGACGTGGGCACTTGGGACGATTCCCCATGCGAGATGACCCTCTTTAGCAAAGAATCGAGCAAGGGCGTCAGCATAGAGGCTGATCGATTCCAGGTAGGCATACGCATCAAAGTTGATAATATCGACCCCGGCATCCACAAGTAGACTCCAGTCCGTGTTTCCGCAGCAGTGGCTTCCAACAATGGCACCGGAGGCCTTGATCTGCGTACATACTGCTCCCAGTGACGAAACAACTGCCTCACGCGAGACATTGATAAATGCCGCAGAGCCGAATGCGGCAAGTATTGGTTCATCTACAAAAATGATCACAGACCTTGCGTAACGGGAAAGATACGTAACCTGCCAGAGGGCCTTCATAATCACGGTCTTCTGGATGATGTCGGCAAGGGTGTCGTCAAAAAAAGCAGGTGTTCCCTGTTCATCCTTGACCGACAACCCAAAGGTGAGCGGCCCGGTAACCTGGCCCTTGAGTATCGGATGTGGCTCCGGCCTTTCCTCTGAGAGCCTCTGTGCAAATGCATAGAGTCCTTGCGCGTACTGTGGTGATATTGAAAAATGATCCAGCTGGCCCGATGCTTCAGCCTCCAGGTATGCCTCGTAGAAACGAGTCACTTCATCCACATGTACATTCGGATTGCGGAAAAAAAGGGATCTGGTGGTGTGTGCGATTTCCAGACACGGAAGGCCCTCTGTAAACTGGACCATCATGTCTTCCTGAAAGCCAAGATTCGGCAGTTGCGGCCAGCACGGAGCCTCAGGACATGCCTCGCGTATGAGATCGACGGCCCTGTACGGATTTGTATGGGGCATGCTTCCAATAGCCATACAGAGGCCAGGCGACAGTGGTACGGTTTTGCGCGTGCTCATAGACACACTGTGTGGGTCATTTGCCATGTGGCTACCCCTATTCCTGGCTCCAGCGTTCATCTTCTTCGGCCACTTCGTTGTAGAAATCCCTCAGCCCTTCGGCTAAGTCCCGCAATCTATCGTCTACTCTCCTATTGATGGTCCCTTCAGGATAGCCGTGGTCAGGATGCATCACACCAGCAGGAAGGCCTGTGAGAATCTCCATGGCGTCGTCCACAGAACGAGCCTCGTAGATATGGAAACGGCCCTGCTCTACGGCGCTCACAATTTCCACTGGGAACATGAGATCACCCAAGTTGCCCGAGGGGATGATAACACCTTGTTCGCCGGTGAGGCCCCGCTGCTTACAAATGTCAAAAAAACCGGCAACTTTTTCATTCACACAGCCCACCGGTTGGACCTCTCCTTTTTGACTGATCGATCCTGTTACAGCGATCCCTTGACTGACCGGTATGGTGGCAAGACTGGACAATAAGGCGCATATCTCGGCCAGGCTTGCACTGTCCCCTTCGATATCGGTGTAGAATTGTTCGATACAAATACTGGCACTTAGGTTGAGCGGCTTGTCGTGCGCATACCTGTCCCGGAGGTATCCGTAGAGTATGAGCACACCCTTGTCATGGAGCTTGCCGCTCAGGTTCGCCTCTCGTTCTATGTTGATGACCCCAGCCCGTCCCATGGAAGTTTGAGCAGTGATGCGGCACGGACTGGCAAATACGTGCTCGCCAAGATCGTACAGGGCAATCCCGTTCACCTGTCCGATTTTTGCTCCTTGCGTCTCGATATAGATCGTGCCTTCTTTGATGAGCTCCTTGAGCTGTTCATGTGGTAGGTTGTTTCTGTATCGTCGTTCCGCAAGGGCTGTTTCCACATGGCGGTCACTGATCATCGGGCTTTTTTCCTGGCGTGCCCAGTAAGCAGCCTCTCGTGCAACATCTGCGATGTCGGAAAAACGTGCTGTAAGCTTTGTTTGTTTACCCGCTCGTTCTACCGCGGTTTCTATGAGTGCAGCAGCACCTGTTCGGTGGAATGGGGGCAGCCCCTCTTCTCTGGTGAGTTTTGCCAAAAAACGGCAGTAGGCAATGATATGGTGAGGATTTCTTTCCAGAACCTCTTCCACATCAGCCTTTATCTTGAACAGCTCCTCGATCTCAGGATCGTGTGCAAGCACGTGTTGGTACAGGTCTTCGTCGATCACTGCTACTACCTTTGCAGCCAGAGGGAATGGCTCAGGCCATATGCACGGTGGTGCGTAGGAAGGTGACGATGTCTGGGGAATCTCGATGAGATTTGTCTTCAGGCACTGTTTGAAGGCTCGCCAGAGTTGTTTATCCCGCACGATATCGCCCACATCCACAAGGAGATGGCCTCCGTGTGCCCTGTGGAATGCGCCAGGAACGATGGTGAGAAATGGTGGTTCGTTGCCGTTGTGGGCAGTACGCACGTTGCTCACACTGCCAAAGAGGTTTTGAAGCGAAGGGAATGGTACTTCGATACAAGGGCGTGCTGCCGGTTCTTGTGCCTCGACAAGCACATGTACCCTGAACAATGACCTGATCTCTTGGAGGTGATGAGGAAGATATGCTTCGGGATGCTCCTGACTGTTGGATCGAACGGTACCGGCACGTACATAATAGTCCACAAGGGCTGCTTCTACCTGATCCAGATACGTTCTCAGTTTTGTTCCACGAAACGACTGCTTGATAGCGCTGATCTCAAGATGTACGACATCTCGTAGTATAGACCTGAGCTCGTTTTGCATCGTTTCCATGGCACGACGTTCGGCAGTAAGGATCTCTTTGAGTAGGTGCGTCCGAATCCTGACAAGCTCTGCGTGTGAGCGTCGCCAATTCTCATAGCTCCTTCGGCTTATTTCTCCTTTTCGTGCTTTTTTCGCCAGCGTCTGGATGTCCAAAGGACCCTCGTCGGTCAGAGGAATGCATTGGGGAAGTACCCCTTCTGGAGGCGAGCCAGGGGCAAAGCAAAAAGACCGTCGAGCAGTCTCTTCTTCAAAGCGGGCACGGATAGCATCACGATGCTTTTTGGACGCCTCAGCCACGATCTCCGCACGGACTCGTACAAATTCACTGGCCAGGACCGCTGTCACCTTTTTCTCGAGACGTTCCAAAGAACGCTCCATCGCTTCTCGCAGCTCCGCGCCCTTGCCAGGTGGCAGGATAATGGCCGACGGACGGGTAACGTCCTTGAAATTGTGTACATATACGAGATCCCCTTTGTGCCCCTTTTTTACCGTGCGGCCATCTAACGCCTGGGTGAGTGTGTTGATCACCTCTCGTGCAAGGGCCTTTCTGCCAGTGCCAGGGGTGCCTCGCACCAGAATGTGATATCCTGCGCCATGCAAGGTAAGCCCCAAAGTAAGGGCCTTTATTGCTCGATCTTGACCAATAAAGCCCCTAAGTGGTTCCAATTCGTCTGTTGTTTCAAAAGGCAGGCTCGAGGGAGCACATCGCCATCGCAGTTGTTCTGGCCGTAGAGAGCTATGGGATTTCTTTTCTTCTAGCTGGGTATACATCTGTAGTTCCTCACTGTGGGGAAGCGAGAGCAACGCGTGTGTGGCTGGCTGGCGGTTGACACTATTGAAGTCGAGGGCGGACTTTTTTTCTACCTCATCCTAATCCTAGCACAAAGCTTCACCGGACAAAAGAAGCGGCTATCTGTGGCCTCACGACCCGCCACCTGGGGTGATGGTAACCTTGCGATCTTTCCTTCCATGCGATAGCCTAGTACGCTCGAAGCCTAGAGATGGGGCTTTCGAAATACCCTTTTGTGTGCATGCACGCTGATTCAGTAAGACATTGCTCTTTACGACGCATTTCTGCCTTCAAAAAAGTACGCACCTCCTGGCAACGACAGGTAGCGACACGATATGCAGGAACTACGTCGCTCCAATAAGCAAACAGTCAGGATCCTGTTTATGGGTACGCCCGGCTTTGCTGCAACGATCTTTAAGGGTCTTGTGCAGGTTGGGTGGCGATTCGTGGGGGCAGTTACTCAGCCTGATAAGGCCAGGGGGCGGGGAAGGGTACCCTCGCAACCACCACTAAAGCTCTGTGCTACAGCTGCAGGGATAGAGGTCTTTCAGCCTCAGACACTGAAGGATCCCTACACGGTGGATGCCATCAAAGGCCTTTCGCTTGATCTCATCTTGGTAGCAGCCTATGGGAAGATACTCCCTAGTCAGATCTTAGAACTACCTCGACTCGGATGCTTCAATATCCATGCATCGCTGCTACCTGAGCTGCGAGGAGCTGCACCGATCAACTGGGCAATACTTCGCGGCTATTCAGTAACCGGGATCACGATCTTCAAAATGGATCAGGGTATGGACACCGGTGACATCGTGTTTGCACGACAGATTGCCATAGACCCAGAGGAGACAGCAGGTGAGCTCAGTCAACGTTTGGCTGAACTAGCCATCCCTATCGCTGATCATGCCCTGGAATGCATTGTTCGAGGGGTAGCTACATATACCCCTCAGGATCATTCGAGGGCAACCTATGCGCCTGTGCTGACAAAGGCAGACGGACTCATAGATTGGACCCTTCCCGCAGAGCATATCAGGAACAGGATTCGCGGACTGGATCCATGGCCGACTGCGTACACCAGGTGGCGAGGCAAGATGCTCAAGCTGTTTCGTGCATATGTAGAGGATGCCGAACCTGATGCTGCCTGTGGGGAGGTGGTTGCAACGCCGAGGGAAGGGATCCTGGTGCGGGCAGGAAAAGGGATTGTCGTCGTACGAGAGGTTCAGTACGAAGGCGGACGTAGGATGTGCGCGGCGGACTTCCTAAGGGGACACCCAATACGGGTAGGGGATCGACTTGGATAAACTGTCAAGAGATACGACCGGTTGTACCTTGGGAATGAGGAGCCGTCAGCGCAAAGGTGCACGGGAAGCAGCGTATGAGATCCTTACTGCGATTGAAGAGCGTGCTGCATTTGCTGAAGCAGCGCTGGATAGGTACCTGGAACTAGGCAAATGTACAGATGTGCGAGATCGGGCATTGGCCACCGAGCTTGTGTATGGGATTCTGAGAAGACGAGGAGTTCTAGATCAGGTACTCCAGCAGTACAGCACGAAAGCCCTCGACCAACTCGACAAGGATATCCTGCGCATCCTTCGATTGGGTGCCTACCAAATCTTGTTTCTCGATAAGATCCCTGATCATGCGGCTGTGGATGAATCTGTCAAGCTTGCAAAGAGGTTCTCTGCACCGGGAGCCCCACTGTTTGTCAATGCGGTGCTCAGGGCAGTGTGCAGGGAGAAGACCAGGGAGTCGATCCAGGCGCTCGTCTCAAGAGCCGGGTTCGGCGGACCAGTATGGCTTGCAAGCCTGTGGGAGAAGGAGTTGGGGACTGAGCGTGCTGCGAGGTGTTTAGAGCATATTCAACGCCGGCCTGCTACTATCCTTAGAATCAATACCCTCAAAATATCTCCTACACAGTTCATTGAACAGATGCAGGCCAGGGCCATTGAGGTAGACCCGCTTCCGGACATGCCAGAGGCTGTGCGCATAGGAAGGGAAGGAGATGTGCGTACAGGTATGCTAGAGGACCTCTTTGCTGCAGGCCTGTTTGTGCAGCAGGACACTGCCTCACAGCTCATTACCTGGATTCTGGATCCCCAGCCGGGCGAACGCATCCTGGACTGCTGTGCAGCACCAGGGATAAAGACAACGCATATTGGGCAGTACATGAGGAATTTTGGTCGTATTGTTGCCGTCGATCGTAATCCGGTACGGCTGGCAGAACTCGCGCAACTCTGTCAGAAAATGGGGGTTGCGTCTGTTCAACCAATATGTGGCAATGCAGCCAATGAGATCGGACTCCCGATAAAAGAGTCCGTGCTATTTGACAGGATCCTGGTTGACGTGCCCTGTTCAGGATTAGGTATTTTGCAACGGGCGCCTGAGAGGAAGTGGCGCAGCATACCGGCATTTTGTAAACTCGCCACATTGCAATACCGTATTCTGGCCTGTGCAGCACGGCATCTCAGGCGTGGCGGTGTACTTGTATATAGCACCTGTACGGTGGTGAACGAGGAGAACGATGCGGTGGTGGAGCGCTTCCTCTCTGAGCATGAGGAGTTTCTCATGGAGCACCCAGCTCGATTTCTCCCTGGTTCCTTTAGGGACCTTGTAGATGAAGCGGGATACTTTCGCTCATGGCTCGAGCTTGGACCGTGGGATTTTTTCTTTGCGGCGAGACTACGACGGCTATAGGTTCAGACGCAGGAGGAGCAAACGCAATCAACTAGGTATATCACCCTATGGCAGGAGGAGGAGTAGACAGGCATGAAAAAACTCATCGCACCCTCGATTCTCTCGGCCGATTTTTCACGCCTTGCCGAGGAGATCAAGGCGGTTGAGGCTGCAGGCGCTGATTGGATCCACATTGATGTCATGGATGGTCATTTTGTGCCAAATATCACAGTGGGCCCTATTATTGTTGAGGCAGCTAAACGAACCACATCGCTTCCCCTTGACGTCCACCTTATGATAGAAGATCCAGATCGGTATCTGGACGTTTTTATCGATGCAGGTGCGGATCTATTGACCGTACATGTAGAAGCGTCCCGCCACCTGCAAAGGACCTTAACCTATGTAAGAGAAAGAGGAATCAAGGCAGGGGTGTCCCTCAACCCTGCAACACCGCTTGTCTCCATCGGTCACGTGCTGCAAGACCTTGACCTCGTACTTATCATGAGCGTGAATCCTGGTTTTGGAGGTCAGCGTTTTATTCCTCAGATAGTGGACAAGATCGGAGAGCTCAGGAGGACCCTTGATGCACAGGGCCAGAGGATCTTGCTCGAAGTCGACGGTGGGGTGAAAGTGGATAACATGGGCATGCTTGCCAAGAAAGGGTGCGATGTGTTCGTCGCTGGAAGCGCTATATTTGGCAGCGGAGATTATGCTACTACCATCGCTCGCATGCGCACAGCTATTGAGCACGCGCTTGCGGAGTAACGATTGACTAACGGCATGTGGAAATGTACTTTTGCTGTAGTTTTTCTGAGCACGACGATAGGCAGCCTGAGCTCGCTGTGGAGACGATCGATCCTTGCAGCGACCATGTCCATCTTCCCCGGGAAGTAGCGCAGCCTGGTGAGCGCGCATGCTTCGGGAGCATGAGGTCGGGGGTTCAAATCCCCCCTTCCCGACCAATTTGACAGAAACGCGCTTTTTGATGAAAGCCGAAGCAGTAGGCAACATAGTGTGTGCGCCGCAAGGGTGAATGGGAGGGGCCTATCAAGGCATTTTACATCTCTTGCCCCGTTGTACCTACTTTCTTTCGCTACGACCATGTCACACTCAGTGACCAGCAGAGGGTAAGGATACACTACACCTGCGGTAACGTCACTGGTATAGCTGCGCCGCGCCTACCTATCAGGGTGTAGAGGGCAGGGCAAGGTTGCGTAGGAATAGCTACTCCTACCCAGACTCAACGGAAGCAGCAGCACAGACAAGTCGGTGAAGGGGGAATGAATAGGGAATAAAAAAAGAGGGAACTCGACAAGCCTCCTCTTTTGTTTGCCTACTGCTTCCAGCATCTAAGGCGCATCAGGTGCCGTTGCAGATATAGCCACATGGTGTCGGCTGGACGAAGTTCATGTTGTTGTTCGCCTCATCCAAAACGTTTTTCAAGCACTCCTGATAGCTCCGCCATCCATCCCCTGCTAGAGCTGTCCCGTGAACTTGAATTCCCAATTCGTAGTTTGCTGCGTTTATCAGGTCTTCGATGCTTATGAATCCAAGGGGGTGAGCCCTGTAATTGGAGCGTAGTCCAGCAAGCAGGGCGCATAGACCATGGAACCGGCATTAGCGAAATCCGGCTCTCTCATATTGAGCACCATGGCAGCTAACTGTGCCGAGAGCATGTACGCCATGTTCGTAGCTTGAGCTCCGAGCAACCAACTTCTAAACACACGGTAGCTGGATGGGTCAAAATCAGTGCCATCTGCGTTGCGCAGATTCAAGGCAACCAGTGAAGCGAGGTCTCCGCTATCAAACCGCGCCTGACCGTTCCTGTTACTCCAGTATCCCAAGGTCTTGCTGCCGCCAGGACCCAGGCAGACATTACCGAACTCGACATCGTATTCTTTGTCGTTGCCCTCGACCATACCGGAGTCAATCTCCACGCTTAAAGACTCAAGAGTGGTATTGACCCATCCGGGAGGGATTGTTTCGGTCACCGTATAGGTGCCAGGATCGAGCCACTTGCTACACACTGGCTCGACACCTGTGTACAGTGTGTCTATGGGATTGCCCTCATTATCGTACACCGTGACCTCCCAGCCACACAGCGCAGGTTCAGAAGGATCGTTATCCCAGAGTCCATTGGTAGTGGCATCGTAGAACTTTTGCATGCAGATCCTGCCGAGCTAGATATTGCCGAACACTACGTCGGTTATTGAGCCGGGTAGCACTTCCACCTCAACCGGGTTGTCAGTGGTATTTTTCCACCCGGCACTGAGTCTTTCATCTACTTCCTCCACTGTATAGGTACCTGGATCAAGTTCAAGGCACTCGTCCGTATACAGCGTCGCTATAAGATGACCCTGGTCATCAGAAACCTCGACCTTCCAGCCGATAAGTTCCTGTTCACCGTCATCCCAAATCCCATTCCCATTGGCATCGTAGAATTTCTTCACACAAATTCCGCCCAGCGGCGGTTCCTGTACACCAACCTTGAAGTTATCGGTTTTGCTCTCAGGGCTGGGAAAACTAGGGTCTTTGGATACCCAGACCTTGTAGACGTGGCCGTTATTGGGGGTATCGTCATAGCCCTTCGTTGTAAAACCGCTTGAAGCAGAGTACAGGATGTCAACAAGTTGATAGCACTGAAGAAACCTTCCACCTGCTACTTCTACCACAGCACTCGTGCTCTTGTTCGCTTGATGTAATTGGTGATGCAGTGCTGAAGAGCCATGAGACCAGGGCCCATATGCCCCGTGTTCAACCAGGGCCGTTAGAAGGGGGTCTTGTGTCCCACAGTCAGTAATCTCGTCAGGGGAACCTATGCGAGATTGGTAGCGGTCGTTGTGTTGTCTGGACCACTATTCAGTGGGCATTCCAACTGGGAAATGCATTCTGAAATTCCCAAGCCATATGGCTGGAAGCCTCCTGCTCTGTGGTGGTACTGGGACAACGGTTGGGTTTTCGATAGTAAAGCATGCCTTGACAGGTCTCACCCATCCCCATCCTCCGTAGGGAACGTAGAGATGGTTGCCGTCGTGTTCCTGGATAAGCGGCATAGAAAATACCGATGAGTGCATGGGCACTGGCGGCACGAGTACGGGGATCGAAGCATCCAAAGCGACGAGTGGTAGTTCTGTCTCTGAAAGAGTTGCATGCACCTTGGAGCCTTTCTTGGTGTAGGTCATTGTCCCTAGCCTCTTTGGGATCCACCAATTCGACCTTCCTGACTCTAATGAGGCAACAGAGTTCACCCATATATGGCTCATATAGTAGCCTGTTTTTTTTCCGAACGTGACCCGTGCTGGAAGAAATATGAATTCTTCATACGGACCTACAGGTGAGTGCGTATAATGAACCCACATGAGTGCTCCCATAGTCATACGTCCTACACTCCAGACATGATATCCTTGAGGGAGGAGGTGGCGGACCTTTTCATACGGTATGAGCAGTATTTGAATGATAGAGTCACCTCGAAGATCCCACGGCGCAGGAACAATAAAGGTTTCCATAGCTGGCTCCTAGTAGTGAAACGGTGAGACGATCTTTCTTATTTGTCGTCTCTTGAGCCTTTGTTGTCAACCTGTGGCTGTGGCTTGTCTAAGGAACGCTTCGACCGCTATCTCTACCTTGAAGGAGCGAGCCCTTGCCAGGGGTTCATCCCAATTGGTCCTGGACCACAGCATGCCTCGAGGGAAGGCTGCTGGTTTTTCCGAGAACAGGCGGTGACTCGTCCATCATGGTACGTCCTTTTCGGGGAGTAATGTGTCTTGCTTTACTGGCACCTGCTGATGTAGGTATATAAGCTGCCTGGCGGTAGGGGGAACGGTGAGAGGGAACACGGTCTGAAGAGAGCACAAACGGGCGAGGTAGACCTAAAGGTCTGAGGCGTTTCTTAGAGGGGGGTTCGTGAAGGCACTCTACTTCAAGCCTGATCTTCATCGGGCCGTTCTAACCAAGCTCCTTTCATTGGTTACTGCAGATGCATACTGGTGGAGGTACTCGCCGCTCATATTTGGCAACGTGCCACTACCGGAACGACCTTCTCCTGAATGGGTAACGCTCAGGCCGAGACTATCAGGGATCTGTGGAAGCGATCTTGCAGCCATAACGCTCAAGGGAAGTCTCGACAACCCTGTCTCTACCTTCATTTCGCTCCCCATGGTTCTGGGTCATGAGATCGTTGCAGAGGTGGCAGAGCCAGGAGAGGATGTCAGAGATCTCGGTAAAGGAGAGCGGGTTGCAGTCTATCCTCTGCTGTACTGTGTGCCAAGGGCAATCCATCCATTATGTCCCAGCTGCCAGAAGGGTCACTTTCATCTTTGCTCGAACTTTGCCCAAGGTGCCCTTCCTCCTGGTCAGTGCATCGGTGTCAACAGCAGGACTGGAGGTGGATTCAGCGAGTACTTTGTCGCCCACCGTGCGCAACTCTTTCCTGTACCAGAGACCGTGACAGATGCGCAGGCGGTATTGCTCGATCCGCTTTCTGTAGGTCTGCACGCGGTGCTTACTGCAGGGATAGAGGACTCAGATACGGTGCTTGTTATAGGCGCCGGTATCATTGGGCTTTCGGTCATGGTAATGATCCGTGCCTTAGGCAAGAAGAGCACAATCTATGCTGTGGCACGGTATCCATTCCAGAAAGAGCGCGCGATCCAGTGTGGTGCCAACGAAGTCCTGTATGAACGAGGCGACCTGCAGATGAGCATGGAGCTCGGCCAGGCCCTCAACCTGCGGGTGTATAGGTCTCGTTTTGTACGACCTTTTTTCATGGGTGGATTCGATGCAGCCTTTGACTGCGTTGGCACTGCCAAGACCCTAGAGCAATGCATCAGGTGGACGCGGCACAGCGGTAGAGTGGTCTTGGTTGGCGCGAGCCCTTCTCAACGGTTTGAATGGAGCCTTCTTTATTGGAAAGAGATCCGACTGCTCGGCTCGATAAGCTATGCAATGGAGACTATCGAGGGGGCGAAGGTTCATGCCTTTAACGTTGTCATGAACATGATCCAGGACGGAAGGTTACACCTCGAACCACTTACCGTTCGAACATATCCCCTTGAACAGTATCGAGAGGCATTCAGGAGCCTTGTTCATAAAGGGGCCCACCAACCCATAAAAGTGGCCTTTACGTTTACGTAGCTTTCCCTTGAACAGGAGGAGGGACAACCACAATGAAAGCCCTTGTCGTTGAACTCAACGTGCCGAGGATACTCGTCTCTAAGATCTGTGGTGTCCTTACTCCGCGTGCGTATCTGTGGCGGCATGCTGCACTCCAGTACAAGGATGTCCCAGATGTAGAGTTGCCTGCTGAGGACTGGGTCATCATCAAGGTACGCTATTGCGGGATCTGCGGAAGCGACTACAAACAGGTCTTTGCTGTGGGCAACTGGGACAATCCCATGACCTCGCTCATCAGTTTTCCGCAGATACTTGGCCACGAGGTCGTAGGGACAATAGAACGCGTGGGGTCGTTGGTCAGAGACCGGAGGGTAGGAGAGCGTGTGGTACTGAATCCCTGGCTGTCGTGTCAGCCGCGAGGGTTTTCAGAGGTTTGTCCTTCGTGCCGAAACGGCAATGTATCCCGTTGCTACAATTTTCACCGAGGCATCATTCCCGTGTCAGCCGCGAGGGTTTTCAGAGGTTTGTCCTTCGTGCCGAAACGGCAATGTATCCCGTTGCTACAATTTTCACCGAGGCATCATTCCTCCAGGGATTCATACGGGTAATTCTGCCAAGGCAACAGGAGGATTTGCGCCGTTTGTACCTGCCCACGAGTCCATGTGTATACCGATACCAGAGCTCATAACCGACGAGAAGGCAGTACTGGCCGATCCATTCAGTGTGTCACTTCATGCAATCCTCAATTTCCCTCCTGGTCCTCGAGATACGGTAGTCGTCTATGGATGCGGCACACTGGGACTGCTCGCCGTGAAAATACTCAAGGAGCTTTACCCTGAGGTTCGTATCCTCGCTATCTACCGGTACGAGCACCAGAAGGCGCTGGCAGCTATGTTCGGCGCTGCAGAGACACTTCCATGGCGGCCTGTCAAGGACATCATCAAAAAGGTCGCATCAATCGTGGGTGCTGATGTGCTCGTTCCAAAGGCAGGAATGCCCATGCTCAACGGTGGGGTGCAAACAATCTATGACTCGGTAGGGACTGCAGAAAGCATGGAGGTGGGGTTGAGGATATGCGATTATCGGGCCAAGATGGTGATCATCGGAGTGGGTACTCCCAAACGCTTTGAGTGGACACCACTGTACTTCAAGGAGGTCTCAATCATCGGGTCGAACGCCTTTGGCCAAGAAGACTATCGTGGTGAGCGGAAGCACGCCATGGAGATCTATTTTGACATGATCACATCCAAAGGTATCGATGTAACCCCGATCATTACACATCGTTTCCCCATAGAACGCTATGTCGATGCATTTCTGGCATGCTGGGATCAGGGGAAGAGTGGTGCGGTCAAGGTGCTCTTTGCATATCAGTGACTACACGAACGGTTCTTATTCCACGTAGTGACGGCACTGGGATCGCTGCTCATGGCGGGCGGTGTTGCGCTCAGCTCATCGGGCTGCGGTATTGATGAGCCCGTCTTTCATAATGATGCTGCCACGCTGTATCGTAAGCACAGGCCTTCCATGAAGTTCCCATCCATCAAACGGACAGTTCCTCCCCTTTGAATAAAATCGGGTAGCATCGACCTTCCAGACTGCGTGCGGATCGATTACCGTGATATCAGCGATTTGTCCACGAGCGAGCATGCCGGCAGGAGCTGGAAGTCTGAAGATCTTTGCTGGGAGCACACTCATTTTTTCAACGACATTGGCGACAGAGAGGATCCCCGATGCGACAAGGTAGGTAAAAACAACTCCTACTGCTGTCTCCAGTCCGATGACGCCGAACGGTGCCTGGTCCCATGGCAGGGCCTTTTCCGAAGGGGTGTGAGGTGCATGGTCTGTTGCAATGATGTCGATCGTCCCATCGGAGAGCCCCTGTCGAATTGCCTCGACATCGCTCTTTGAACGCAAGGGAGGATTGACCTTTGCGTTCGTGCCAATCTGTTCCGCGTCTTCTTCGGTCAACACGAAATGATGAGGCGTTGCCTCTGCAGTCACAGCAACGCCCCTTTGCTTTGCCTTTGCAATTTCTTCAACCGAGGAAGCCAGACTGACGTGAGAGATATGAATACGTGCGCCGGTCTGTGCGGCGAGCTCGAGGTCCCTCTTGATAAAGGCTGTTTCTGCCCGGTACCGCTCGGTCGGCGAAAAAGGTACACCTGTGGATCCTCTACGGTGTACGGGACACCGCTGGCCAAGGCGCGCCTCGTAGCGCTTGAGCATCATCGACCGATAGAATTCTGACTCTTCACAGTGTGGATTGATCAGCAGGTCTACGTGTCGTGCCTGTGCCAATGCGTGCTGCATCAAGGTCCTGCCAGGAACCGGATTCCCATCGTCCGACAGGGCCAAGGCGCCTGCGGCCTTGAGCGATACAACATCGACAAGCCTTTTTCCTCTGCCGCCTTTCGTAATACATGCCTTTGAATAGAAGCGTACAAGACCTTCCCGCTGCGCCGTAGTCAAAAGTCGTGACAACCGGCTGGCGCTGTCGATGGGAGGCAATGTGTTTGGTTCTGCAATGACGGTGGTATATCCACCGGCAGCTGCAGCTTTCATCCCAGTGGAGATCGTCTCTTTGTGTTCTTGACCCGGTTGGCGGAAGTGCACGTGGACATCGACAAGTCCCGGCATAACGATCTTGCCAGAGACATCGATGATGAGCGCATCCCGGTCATCTATGTTCCGGTCAATAGCACGGATCGTGGTTCCTTCAATGAGGATGTCAAGCCGCTGTTCCTTGTTGGTAAGGCCGTCTACAACGATACCGTTCTTGAGTACGAGGGTGCTCATCGTTCAACGATTTCCACAGATCGGTCTAAACCGTAACAAATGCTCCCGCAGCCGCTCTGCAAAGAGCTTCAGTATGGGCAGCGCCACCTCGATGTGGCTTGGGTAGATGTCACATGTCACCATGGACCCTACGTTGTTCAAACTTTGTAAAATGCATTTCAGTAGTGCTGCCTCGGCCCAGCCCACTCCCATACTTTATCAGGGAAGCAGTTTCTTTGAAATCGCATGCCAGCATCAGTCTGAAGCCTTCCTCATACCGCTACTGAGTCCTGCGTGTGAAATCGCACCGTTTCGACATCGATCCTGTGTGCTTATGACGTATGTTCCTTTCCATTGTCTGGGTTGCGGAGCTGCAGTTCCGTTTTTTTTTTTTTTTTTTGCTCTCTCCTCGGAGGTATGGTTTGCTATCATTGATACAACATATCGGGCATGCCTGGAAGAAGGCAACGGTTTCTTGGTACTGAGATCGAACTCACGGCCTAGCTAGGACGGTGAGGCACCTATGAGATCGAACCAATTGACTTTACTGGATTGACATTGCCAGACTCTCTAATATGAGCATTGTCAGTACGGTCAGGGACGATCATATATGATTCGGGCGGCGATCAAGTACTGTGGTGGGTGCAACCCCTCGTATGACCGAGTGGAATGGGTGCGAAGGCTTCAAGAGCTCGCAGGCCCTGACATTACCTGGCATGCCTTTGCGCAGCAAGATGCGGTGGATGTCCTGATTCTTGTAAGCGGCTGCGAAAGGGAGTGTGCGGCTATGGATGTGGGCAGATTCCAAGGTAGTGCGAGATGTGTCTCAATCACTTGTGGGACGCCCCGTCAGAAAGAGATCGTAGGTTCGATCGTAGCCTCTGAGCCGAGATGCACGACCATGGGATCTCGCTGACCACGACGATGATGGCTCTCTTCGAGGATGCAGTGGTTCGAGACGAGTGGACGTACGGTTCCCTTCTAGTGGTGCTTGAGGTGTTCAATGAGCAGGGGCAGGAAATGCCGCACATCTGCCATCACACAGTAGTGAGCGAGGTCGCATATGGCTGCATTCCTGTCCGTTGTTATGGCAATGATCGTATCAGATCTTCTCATTCCCATCGTGTGGTGCATAGCCCCTGAGATGCCGCATGCAATGTACAGCTTAGGTGAGACAGTATGACCTGTCATCCCGACCTGACATTCGAACGGGAGCCATCCCATATCGCAAAGCGGTCTCGAACAGCCTACAGCGCCCCGCCTGAACAGAGAGGCAAGTTCCTTCAATAGTTCGACGTACTGGGGGTCCTTCAGTCCTCGTCCCCCGGCAACGATAACCTCGGCCTCGAGGAGGTCAGGAGGAGCCTCATCTGGTTCGATATACCCAATGGTCCTTGTCTGGCCCTGGCAGATGTCCACATGTTCGATGGAGAGATCTCCTGCTGTGGCACCATCTGTTGATATGGGACTTGCTGCCCCAGGCATGACCGTAATGATGCACATTCGATGTGGAGGAGGGGTCACCTCTTCGTACAGTTTGCCATTGCATATCTGCCTGGTGAAGGCGATCGAGTGCTCTGTTATGGTGAAGTCAGACACACCCGTAATGCAAACAGCGCCAAGGTCTACGGCAAGTGAAGGGCCGAAATCGAGTCCTGTGGACGTATGAGGTACACATATAAACCGTGGTGCAAGCAACCGGCACACCCTTGTAAGCACGCTTCGATACACATGAGCCTGGTACGTCTGTGCCTGTGGTGTGTCGAAGCCTAGTACGCGATATGCTGTTCTTTGGTGCACCTCTTTTGCAAGCGGTTCTACGGGGTGACCAATCACACACATGGCTACCATATTGAACGCCGTCGCGTCGGCTACTTTCGACGCAAATCCCGCAGCCTCATAGGTCACCTCTGCAACGGTGCGATTGTCGTGCTCGGCCACGACGAGCACGCTGCCTGTGGTATTCGTGGCCATCATTCCTTAGTGCTTCCTCGTGAATAGTTCACCTGGAGCATCTATCTCTCCGTGTACCAGGATCAAGTAGCCCGCTGCTCGTAGCATCTCGGCGTTGCGTGAGGCGCTCTAGAAAAGCAATCCCTTTTGACGGATGATGCGAGCGAGTTGGTCAGCTTGCTCTTCAATCGTCCCCTGAATCCACACTGCCGAATGAGTACCCTTCGGCGCATAGACACGTATCAGCGTGTTCTCCTTTGGGAGTGAGTCGTGATCGATATCGTAAATGACCTCCAGGTCTTGTTTCCTTGCCCTGAGTTTATTCGATAGGCTTGGATATCGTGGCCTATTAATGCCGGACAGTACGGTGACGACTGCAGGAAGCGGCATCTGGATTACGTGCCTCCGCCGGGCCTCTTGCTGCCGCTCGACCCGGATTGTTGATCTATCTTCTGAAATAGTTGCCGAGATCGCCATGGTGGCGCATGGCAGATCGAGCAGTGCTGCGAGCATGGGGCCTGTCTGGGCCTTCTGATAGTCTTCAGACATGACGCCACAGAGCATCAGGTCGAACGGAGTGCGCTGTACGTACCTTGCAATCACTGAGGCTACCACATACGGTTCGAGACGAGCAGGTTCGGGAACCAATATGTGGACACCATGATCTGCACCGAACTCCAATGCCCGTCTGAGTACCTGTTCTGTGCGGGTTGGACCCACGGTCAGGGCTGTGATGTGGACCTTATGAAATCGCTCCTTGATCCGTACCGCTTCCTCAAGCGCATATTCATCGTATGTATTCATCCTGAATACGAGCCCCTGTTCCTCGTACCCGGATCCATCTTGTTGTGGCCTAAAGTCTGATTCCAGGTCAGCCACTTGCGTTACGCACACGAGGATCTTCATGTCCTTGAGCCTATGGGTCTTTGCACACACAGGAGAGAGTGGAGCATTTTGACTTTAGCATAGCCAGGTGGTACGCTCACGATCGCGAATCTCAGCTGCATCAGACCATGGCACATGCTGCCTCAGCATGCATTCTGGGAGATGCTTTTCCAGCCTGACATCAACGATACGATACACACTATACACACAAAGCGCCACGAGTGCGACACACCGCAAAGGAGCCACGCATGGATTTCTCCCTTTCCGAGAAGTTGCACGTGATCCTTGAGATGATCAAGGAATTCATGGCCAAGGAAATATATCCACTCGAGCCCTATTTTGCTCGAAAGGGCTTTAAGGAATTGTGGCCTGAGATTGAAAGGCGTCGCGAGATGGTGAAGAAGATGGAACTGTGGGCCCCACAAGTGCCCAAGGAGTTGGGTGGTATGGGGCTCACGCTTATGGAACATGCATTTGTCAGCGAAGAACTCGGGCGTAGTCCGTTGGGTCATATCGTATTCGGGTGCCAGGCCCCTGATGCAGGAAACATCGAGATCCTTGCGAAGTATGCAACCCCAGAGCAGCGGGATCGATACCTTGTGCCACTCGTACAGGGCAAGATCCGCAGTTGCTTTTCGATGAGCGAACCAGAGTTCGCTGGCTCCAATCCCACGGAACTGGGTACCACTGCACGGCGAGATGGAGATGCATGGGTGATAAATGGTCACAAATGGTTTACGTCGTCTGCCGATGGCGCTGCGTTTGCCATTGTTATGGCCATCACCGACCCCGATGCCCACCCCTATCAGCGGGCCAGTATGATTATCGTGCCAACTACGACCCCGGGATTCCATCTTGTTCGGAATATACCGGTGATGGGCCATGCAGGCGATGACTACGCAAGCCATGCGGAGATTATCTATGAGAACTGCCGCGTGCCGGCGAGCAATCTGCTGGGGCCACAGGGTCAGGGCTTTATCATTGCCCAGGAGCGATTGGGTCCTGGTCGCATCCATCATTGTATGCGCTGGATCGGGATCTGCCAGCGGTGTTTCGAGATGATGTGTGCTCGCGCTGCACAGAGAAAGGTCGGAGCAGGCAAATACCTCGCCGAGAAGCAGATCATTCAGTCCTGGATCGCTGAAAGCCGTGCCGAGATACATGCTGCACGTCTCATGATCCTTCATGCTGCCTGGAAGATCGAAACAGAAGGGCTGTATGCAGCCCGGGAAGAAGTGTCCTTGATCAAATTCTTCATTGCTCCCCTCCTGCAAAAGATCATTGACCGCGCTATACAGGTACATGGAGGATTGGGGGTAACCGACGATACTGTATTGTCGTTTTTTTACCGCATGGAGCGGGCTGCGCGCATCTATGACGGTCCTGATGAAGTCCACAAGGTCGTTGTGGCACGACGTATCCTTCGCGACTACATGGGCAGGGCCTGAGTGGGCGTGCCGGACAATATCGTGAACCTTGAGATGCGAGGAGGAGCAAGCCATGCCGATCTTTCAAGTTCCGGAGGATGTGAAGGTCGATGACTTTTACAAGAACTATGTTCCGAGACACTTCAGGGAGATCACGAGGACCTTGGATGTGTCAGCAATGGAAGGCAAGGAGTTCACCCTGGAGTTTCACGTGGACGAGAAGAAATACTGCCTCAAGATCATCGGTGGTAGGGAGCTGGAGGTGATAGAAGGGGGAATCCAGACGCCGATGCTCATGATCTCGTTGCGCGAGTCGGACTGGCGCGATGCAGTGACAGGCAAGGTGCAAGGATTGCTCGATCGATTTACAGATCCAGGGCAGGTCTCAGATACCACGAGATACAACCGGCTTCTAGCTACCAAGGGGACCCTTCACCTGGAGCTCGTCAAAGAGGATGGTACGATTATGCCCATTATGATGAGATTTAATGGCCAGGAAACACCTTCAGTTACCATGAAGCTTTCCTTGGCCGACTGGGTTGCTATGCAGAAGAAAGAGGTCAACGGTCAGGTGCTATTTATGAGCGGCAGAATGAAGGCAACCGGCGACATGGTGTTTCTTATGTCGTTACAACAGCTGGTGTAAATCAGGGAGACTGTCAGGGATGGGCAGGGATGTGGCACCGACTACCTGCATCGAGTTCGATGCACGGCCAGGGAGGCCGCACCACCACAAGGAGGATCACCTATGTTTTCTCTGGAACCGTCAGAAGAGCAGCGAATGATCAAGGAGACTGCCCGAAGCTTTGCCGTTGAAAAGATACGACCTCTCGCTCGCTCGTGTGATGAGAAGGGCGACATACCTGAAGAGCTCCTTACAGCAGCCTGGGAACTTGGGCTTGTCCATGCGGTCATACCCGAGGCGTACGGAGGAAGCGGGATGGATCGCAGTGCTGTCAGCGGTGCGCTTGTCATGGAGGAGCTCGCGTGGGGCGATCTTTCCATCGCACTTGCGATGATGGCCCCTGCACTTTTTGCCTACCCTATCTTAACCTATGGTACTGATGATCAGAAGAAAAGGTATTTGCCGCTCGTCTGTCACGGCGCTCGTGCACGATGCACGGCAGCGGTGATCGAGCCCCTGATGCAGTTTGATGTAAGTTCTCTTTCGTGCAGACTAGAACCGCGGGGCACAGGTTACGTACTGTCCGGAAAAAAATGTTTGGTTCCAATGGCCAGTGATGCTCAGGTCTACCTTGTATATGCTTCACGTGAGGGCCTGCCAGGCTACGAGCATGTGGTCGGGTTACTGGTGGACCGAGACAAGAAGGGTATCCAGGTACATCCCAGAGAACGGTACATGGGGATTTCGGCCTTGGATACAGCCCAGATGACGTTTGATCAGGTTGAAATCAGCGAAGAAGACATACTGGGAGGAGGACAGGGCTGCGACTTCGCAAAGATTATGAGCTACTCGAGAGTCGCCCTTTGTGCGCTTGCTGTAGGCGTGGCAAAGGCGGCCAATGAGTATGCCAGGGACTATGCCAAAGAGCGCATTGCCTTTGGCGAGCCGATCGCTCATAAGCAGGCGATCAGTTTTATGATCGCTGA
>FWPV01003290.1_pt1 | contig 33691 bp, 36 predicted proteins | sample 2228371 | NCBI WGS metagenome assembly FWPV01 (sample SAMEA103939776, study PRJEB20133) | metagenome
CAAGGGTGAGGTTGTTCGCCTATTAAAGGGGATCGTGAGCTGGGTTTAGACCGTCGTGAGACAGGTCGGTTACTATCTTTTAGGAGTGTTCGGAGTCTGAGGGTAAGAAGGAAATAGTACGAGAGGAACTTTCCTTCGTCGCCTCTGGTCGATCGGTTGTCCGACAGGGCATCGCCGAGCAGCTACGCGATAAGGGATAAAAGCTGAATGCATCTAAGCTTGAAACCCGCCCTGAAAAGAGACTCCGTTGAGGGCATCGGTAGAAGACCGGTTTGATAGGCCCGGGATGTACGCACGAAGGCAACGACGTGTTCAGTCCGCGGGTACTAACGCCCGAATGCCATACCCTGAACCCAGACGAATTTCAGAGTGCACACCGCCTCGCGGACGATAGGGATATTTATTATCCATGGAGTCCAATCATAGGAGGACACGGCTGCCAAGGTGGCGGAGCGGCCACGCGGTTGACTGCAGATCAACTACACCCCGGTTCAAATCCGGGCCTTGGCTTGCGGCCAGGCATCCGAATGGACGTCTGGTCGTCCCCGGAAGATTCTATCTCCCGGGGGTCATAGCGGCCATAGCGGCGGGGAAACACCTGGACTCATCCCGAACCCAGCAGTTAAGCCCGCCCACGTACCATGTTGTACTGAGGTACGCGAGTCCTCGGGAAGCATGGTTCGCTGCTATGCCTTGAAGACGGGAACTCGTCGTTTTTATTGTCGTTTTTCTACTTATCGAAACTGGCGGTTCGTCACTATCTGCCTGCTCGATCTCTCGGCGTTTGTCATCCGGCGAGATCGCACGGGGACCGAACGGCAGTCATTCCGGGACGTCACCGGCATTCCCGGTAAAGGATTCTCGACGTGGGGGGTTGCGATTGCGTCCGCGTCTCCCGGGCGGGATAAACGTTCACTGGCAGGAACCTGCCCATTGCATCCGGGCACTGTTTCGTGCCGATCACGGTATCCGCTCGGAGGGTGTCCTGCCGGAGGGCGAAAACCCCGTGGAAAGATCTATGAAAAGGCATGGGAGAGGCCATCGCGATCGGGGAGGATGGAGGCGTACACCCGTCCTCCGGACACCGCATGTCAGGAGATCAGCAGCATGAACTGCAGAAATATCTCGGGATTCTCAAGCATGTCGGGATTGACGCCTTCGAAGATGAACGTCCGCTTCGCGGCTCCAAACCACCCCCCCTCCCGTTCGGTCATTGCCTTGCCATCCTTCTCGAATACGAACGTCCGAACGGGTTCGCCATGCCCTCTGCCCTCGATCTCGGATATGCCCCTCTTCTCGTACTGGAACACCCGGACGACCCGGCCGTACCTGCCTCCATCGCGTTCCAGAATCGTTCTTCCGCCGTCCTCAAACGAATACGTTCTCTTGATCTTGCCGTAGCTGCGGCCTTCGGTTTCCACCATCCCCGTCGGATCGAACCGGAACGTGCGGAGAACATCGCCGCCCTTCTCAAACCCTTCGCGTTCCGTCATGGTGTCACCGTCCTCCTCGTAGACGAACGTTCGGAGAATGCCCCCGTGCCAGTCGCCCGACCGCTCGAAGATGCCGCCCTTGTCGAATACCTCCCGTACGAGCCCTGCCGCTCTACGATTCCTCCAACAGCCATAGAGATCGCTTCTCTGCGTCCTCCTCATGAGAATAGGGAATGTTATGATAAATCTTTTATGTCGACCCCGGTTCGATCGAAGGGCGATGAAGTATGTCCACCCCGACTCCTGGAGCCGTTCACCTCGCCTCCGATCGGGCGGCACTGCCGTCCGCCCTCTGCCGTTCGTCCCCGCTACCGAAACTCCCCCGGCGATCGAACCTCTGCAGTGCCACGCCGCCGTCCACCCGCGAGAGCGGAACCGGCGGATTCGCAATCCGACCGCACCTCTGCTCGCAGGGCACCGGGGCTGTGCACCCCGCTCCTGGGGCATCGGTGCTTCGGCAGTGAACACACCCGCCGGGGCTCTCTCTCCCCTGTGGCGACTCCCTCCTGAGCGTCGCTTCGGGAGAGTCCATCGCTGCCGGATTGCCCGGTATGAATCCGTCCCCCTTACGGCTCTGATGTCATTCCGGCTGAAGAGGCGTCCACCGTTCCTCTCCGGGGATCGTACGGAAGGGTCCTGCCGGAATCGACCGCGAGGAGCATTCGCATAAATGCCGGAGAACCGGAACAGTATTTATGGGTGCACGTAGATGCCTTGCAGGCAGAGTAGGCGAAGATGGTCTTCACGGCGGCAGCGGACGCGACGCAAGACCTTTCAATCCGGAAGCAGACTGGAAAATGCTGGAGCAATCGGGATAGCAATAGATCGAGTGGATGTGCGATGCCCCGCGACACGGAGCTGAAGAGGGAACTCGGACTCTTCGAGGTGACATTTGCAGGGACGGGCATCATCCTGGGAGCCGGCATCTACGCGCTCTTGGGAGAGGGGGCGGCTCTGGCCGGAAACGCCGTCTGGCTTGCTTTCCTGATCTCCGCCGGCATCGCACTCTTCACGGGCCTGAGTTACGCCGAGCTCTCCTCCATGTTCCCCCGGGCGAGCGCGGAGTACGAATACACGGCTCAGAGTTTCGGCAGGAAGATCGCGTTCATCGTCGGATGGCTCATCATCCTCTCCGGCGTGATCGCATCCGCCACGGTGGCGGTCGGATTCGGCGGGTACGTAGCCGATCTCTTCTCTGTGAGTCCAATCCCCTCCGCCATCCTTCTCATCGCTGCCCTATCCCTCCTGCTGTGCATCGGTGTTCGCGAATCCGCGTCCGTGGCAGTCGTATTCACGCTGATCGAGGCGGGGGGATTGATATTCATCGCCGTTGTCGGCATCCCCTATCTCGGGAGGGTCGACTACTTCGAGATGCCGTCCGGCGTGGACGGACTTCTCCAGGCGTCCGCACTGCTCTTCTTCGCCTACCTGGGTTTCGAGGAGATCGTCAAGATGTCCGAGGAGGCGCGGGAGCCGGAGAAGACCATTCCGCGCGGGCTGATGCTCGCCCTGCTCACCAGCATCGTTCTCTACATCGCGGCCTCCATCAGTGCCGTGAGCGTGACCGGCTGGCAGATGCTCTCCGCCACCGCGGCGCCCTTCTCGGTGGTGGCGCAGGTGGCGGTCGGGGATCTGGGATCCGTGCTGCTCTCCGCGATTGCTCTCTTTGCGACGGCAAACACTGTTCTTCTCATGATGTATGCCGCGTCCCGGATCATCTACGGCATGGCGGAGTCGTTCTCCCTGCCGCGGGTGCTCGCACGGGTGCACCCGGTGCGCAGAACTCCGTGGGTGGCAATCCTCGTCATCGCGGTCTTCACCATCCTGTTCGTCTTTGCGGGGGATATCGGGTTCATCGCAAATCTTACCAACTATACGCTGTTCGTCGCGTTCATCGCGATCAACGGCGCTGTAATCGTGCTCCGCTTCACAAGGCCCCTCATGATCCGCCCCTTCCGGGTTCCGCTGAGCGTCGGTGCCTTCCCCCTGGTCCCGCTCTTTGGCATCCTCTCGAGCATCCTCCTGCTTGTCCAGCTGGATGCGGTGGTGCTGCTGATCGGGGTCATCATAACCCTCATCGGCGCGGTCATCGCATTCGCGAACATCCGGTACGGGCGGGAATCTCCCTGACCGGGGGATGCCCTTGCGGGTTCGAGCAGATGCCGTGGAATCTGTGTCGATCGGCGCCTCCGGTATGAGGGGTTGCGCCTCCGCCGGATATGGTCTCTTCTGCGGTTCAGGCACGACCGGGAGGGCATCACCCGGATGCCGAGAGCACCCTTGTATTCCGATCCACGAGCAGGTTGTAGGCATCGTGCCGGGGATTGTAGCGGACGAGCACGTTGTGGATCTCGACGATCTCCCCGTAGCGGCTTTCCCGCAGTGCGGCATTCTCCCCTGTCTCGTGGTATCGCGGAAGGATTGCGTACACGGATTTCCCGACTGTCCCGTCGCAGACCTTGTAGACGTGGTGCTCTGCATCTCCGAGGTCGGAGGACATGACTGCGACGACCACGCTGATGCGGCGTCTCAGGTGCTGCGAGAGCTTCGAGAGCCGGGTAAATCTGGCGTCGGGCGGTGCGCGATACACCTCCCGCGTAAGGCGATCCTTCCGGAGAAGGGCATAGGAGTACTTGATGTCGGTGTTGATGTAGCGGTGGGGCTCGTCGGTTCCTGCGACTGCGAGCATCAGCCGCGTGGGGCGAATGCTCTCTTTCTCCGCGAAGGACCAGCAGGTGATGGGATGGCAGCGGGTGCCCCACAGGAACGTGCAGGGCGCGTACATGAACAGCCCGCGATCCAGAAGAGCGGCAACCATCCTTCGCATCTCCGTGGCGTTCACCAGATCCGCCGGTTCGACGATCACGACCGTGCCGTCGTGCGCCAGATTCTCCGAATACCGCATCACGACCTCCGCACGCTGTTCGGGTGAGGCCTTCAGCTCGTTCAGCACCATCGAGAAGACCAGCATGTCCGGGCGCCCGGGTATCTCCTGGAGGGTGACCATGTCCGCATGCTGCGGCGGTTCGATGCGGAGCCCGGGGACGTCCTTCCCGAACTCCGGCACCAGGTAGCGGTAGGCTTCGAGATTCTCCTCGAATCTGTCGATCGCGAATATGTGCGCCTCTCCCCTGCCGAGGGTTTTCAAGAAACCTGCGATGGCGAGGGGCACAACGCCCGCCCCCGTCCCGACGTCCAGGATTCGCATCCGGGTTTTTAACAGGCCTTCTTCGGCCATCTGGAGGAGTATATGCTGGAACTGCGTGTAGTAGACCGGGGCGTGGTAGACCAGATAGCCGAAGACGCTGTAGCCCTTGCGGTAGGTGATCCCCTTGTCCTCCTTCCAGTACTCCGACTTCTGCGCCACGATCGCCCGGCGGATCCGCTCCAGCACCACGGGATCCGTAAGGGGTTTCCCCACCTTCTTCTCGATGTACTGCTGGATCCGATCCTGGAGCTCATCGGGAAACCGTCTGGCTCCCAGGGCTGCCCGGATGCGGCGGTGCTCCTCTTCCGAGAGCCGCAGGGTGTCGGCGATCCCGATGCGCTCCAGCGAGTAGTCGTCGCCGATCTTTTCCGAAGTGAGGCGGAGCTCGGCGAGGTGGGGGGCTATCCGTCGGTGGAGGGCTTCTGTTGGGATCTCTTCGGAGAGGTACGGGCGGATCTCGGAGAGGCGGAATCCGCACTTCATGGACGCGACGTACTTCAGTACCGAGAGGATCTCCCGATCTTCCATACCGGTACAGAGGTGGGGGGTTCACCGTATAATCTTATGGCACCGGCGTGAGCGTCGTATCTGCGACGGGGATGGATACTCGCCACTTTCACCCCGTCTGCCTGTCTCTTTATTCTCCTTGCACCCGTATGCGTGGTACTCCCCCGGGGTTCGGAGGAACCCGTGGTGCGGGAAGAGGAGGTCGACGATGCAGAGGGAGACCCTGCAACTGGGCGTGAGTACGACGGCGGAGCGGTGGATGCGGGTGCGGCGGGCGATGCGGAAAGAGGATCAGATCTATGCAGTCAGGCTGGTGGAGATGATGCAGCGGCACTCAAGGGAAGGTTTCTGCGCATTCGACGACCCGCTGGAAGCCGCCCTGTTCGCCGTTCTCGTGGAGCTGGTAAAGGAGGTGGACAGGCAGCGGGATCGCGGGCAGCAGAGGGAGGCGGATTGTGGTCGGGAATGCGGATAGCGGCGGGCGATACGGTCAAAGGCTGCGTTCTGCGGAGGTCTCAAGAGTTTGGCGCCTCCGCCTCGGCCGCCGTGCGCGGGGTCAGGATCGGAGGCGTTGCATCCGTTCCGCAGGGGGAGGGGGATTCGCAGTCGTGCGTGAGAATTGGCAACCTTTTACTATCGGTATGACAGGATTCTGCCAATAGTGCCGTATTGAGTAATAATATCATTTAAGTAACAATTTTGCACATTATCGCATGACCGGGCTCCCTATAAAAAGTCTGTTCATGTGCATTCCATCAAAGCATCGCCGATTCGCGATATCGGAGAATAATTTTAAATATTAAAAGATGATATTCGCAGCCGCATACCAGAGCGCGATGCATTTCGGCAGAGGAGCCATGGTGTGCAGGCTGGTACTTACGCTATGGACAAGCGGATACACCGGGTAACCCTCATAATGGCAATTCTAACGATAATGGCATCGGCGACCACTGCTGTCAGTGCGCTGGCGGACCTCGGCTTCACGCAGACGGCGGACCCGACCACGACGGTCGTCGGGGAGGCTGTCGCCTGGAGGGCCACGATCACGAATTACGGCCCGGATACGGCGACCGGGATCGTGGTCCGGTGCGACCACACCGGGATGGGCGGGGGCACAAAAACCAGCAACATCCAGGTAACGGCGGGGCGGTACAGCAGCCCCAACTGGACCATCCCTTCCCTGGCGAGCGGCCAGAGCGCCGACCTGACCTGGGACACAGTCTACACCCGGGTCGGGCAGAGCACGCACGGGATGAACATCATCGCATCCGCACCTGCCGATCCCGATCCGACCAATAACGGTGCGTATACCCCCGTGACGATCTTCGCAGCAACCACACCGACTCCTGCGCCGACACCTCCCCCCACTCCGACACCGACACCCGCACCAACGCCGGCACTCACCCCGACGCCTTCTCCCGCTCCGACACCGACGCCGGCAGCCACGCCCACTCCCGACCCTGCCCCGACACCTACTCCGACGCCCGCTCTCACGCCAATACCGACGCCAAATCCGACTCCCGCACCAACCCCGACGTAAACACCCATTCCAACGCAGACCATCGCACCCGCTCCAACCCCCACTCCCTCCCCGACGCCCACGCCCACTCCAACGCCGCCTCCCACACCCGCTGCAACACCGACACCGGAGCCGGTCCTCTATGCGGATCTCTCACTCGCCGCCACGGTGTCCACCGCAACGGCCCGTGTCGGGGATCCGGTGGTGTGGGAGGTTACCGTGTCGAAAAATGGGCCGGACACGGCGTCCGCCGTCCAGATCACGGAGGATCTGTCCGGGCTTCCCGGCGCCACCTACAGTGCGGTTGGGGTCAGCGGGGGTACCCGGGAGAACACTCTCTGGACGGTCCCGAGTCTTCGCAGGGGCGAGAGCGCCACATGGACCTTCATGACCGCGTTTGCGGATGCCGGGGAGAAGGTGAACCGTGCCGCCATCACGGCATCGATATCCACGGATCCCGATCCCGACAACAACGCAGCGACGGCTTCCGTCACGGTCGAGGCGTATACCCCGACCGCAGATCTCGGGATCACTGTGGCCGCGGCTGCCGCTGAAGCCTTCGTCGGGGATCCCGTCGCCTGGACGATCACGCTGACCAATGCCGGACCGGAAATGGCGACCGGCGTGGTGGTCCGCGTTGATGCCGCCAGTATACCGGATGCGACGATTGTATCCGCTGCGCCGGACAGCGGCTCGTTCCTCGATCGGGTCTGGACGATCCCGGAGCTGGATGCCGCCCAGAGCGCGACGCTCTCCCTGAGTACGAACTTCACCTCCGCAGGCAGCAGGACGAACCGCGTCCGGATCGACTCCGCCTCGCCGGCCGATGAGGAGAGCAGCGATAATGCAGCAGAGGCGACCGTGAACATCGTGAACCGACCGCCGCCTCCGGCGGTCGGTCCGGTACCCGCCACTGTCGGGATCCTGCCCGGGATCCTGGATGTGAACAATGCCACCTTCAATGTCTCGATCCGCCTGCCAGAGGGATACAGCGCACGCGGAATAGATCTCTCTTCCATCGAGTGTGGAGGCGCGAAGGCGACTTACGGTGATATCTCGTCGGATAACGCCACATACATTGCCCGCTTTTTCCAGCGAAAACTTACCGGCATCTCTCCGGGGGATGCGGTGAGACTCACTGTGAGCGGGCGGGTGGACACCGGAGACGCCTGGGCAGACTTTATGGGAAATGATACCGTCAGAGTCACCGCTGCCAGCACCGGCGGAGGCTCCAGTGGAAGTTCGGGGAGTTCCGGCAGTCCTGGTGGATCTTCCGGGGGATCGGGCGGCGGCTCGGGCGGATCCGCGGGGTTATCGCGCCCGACAGGCGGTTCGGGCAATGGTGGGTTCGGCGGGCTCTCCGCATCGAAGACTGCTGCCACTCCCGCGCCCATTCCGATCCAGCCAAGGGTCATCCCCTCCTCCACCCCGGTGTCCGCACCTGCGGGCGGTATGGTTCTGGCAGCGGCTCCTGTCGAACCGGAAGGCCTGCCGGGTGATGCGGGCATCCCGGCAGAATCTGCGACGGCAGGAACGGCGACCCCGAATCCCCCGGACATCCTTCAGCGGATCACCGCGGCCTTCCTCGGATTCCTCCGCGCCATCTTCGGATGGCCCTGAATATCCACGCTTTTCGAACTCCCGCCGCTGCATATTCGCAACCGTCGAGCCGAGCGATTGTGAGTTCTCCCAATTCCTTGTGCGAGAAGGCAAATCCCGGGAGGGAACGGACAGCACCGGGATGCAGTATCGCCATTCCTGACGCGGAATCAACGTCCATGGAGCATCATTCCACCACGGATCTCGACGGGGTGAGAGTGCTGAGGCGCGCACATGTCCCCCTGAGAACTCCTGCCCGAAAGGGGCGATAGGGACCGTAAGGGAAGAGGAAGCGTGGGGTTATCTGCCTTTCCCGCGTGAGTCGACAAGATACACCGCCAGCAGCCCTGGAGTCTATCGGAGGTGGGGCAGGGATGGGTCTGCTCCGCCCTCCAAAAGAGCAGCGGCGGATCAGGTCGGAAGCCCCTGCTGATTGAAGGAGGCACTCGAGATTGCGGGCCCTGGTCGAGGGATCGTACTCCCCATGCGGGGCGGAGCCGGTGGGGGAGAAGATCCCACTGCTGCGGCGGGGCATGGTCAGGGGTGGCGAAGACCGGTGCGGTGCAGCAAAGGGTTTCGGACCGAAACGGGGACACCTTGCGGCTGGTGGAAAAGCCCCTGTATCCCGGGTGCCGCAGAGCCGCGCCGGACTCACCGGTGATCAGGGCGCTTAACCAGTCCCGAATCCGATGAATTCTCTCCTTCCGCGCTTGAGGGAGCGCAGCTCCCCGGGCTGCTCCGCCGCACGGGGTGACGAAGCGTGCCGGAAACTCCCATTTTTCTCCTTCCCGGAAACTGCCGGTGCACCCCGGTGACCGGCACCGGTAGAATTATTAGGGGTGGATGCCTTTACATCGACGATGGCAACCGATCCGGCAATTGCCCGAGCGTGGTACGACAGAGGCAACTTCTTCAGCAGCCAGGGACGGTTCAGCGATGCAGTCGCCTGCTTCGACGCGGCGCTCGCGCTGGATCCGGAGAATGCCCCCGCTCTGAAGAGAAAAGGATTCGCGCTCCTCAAACTGGAGCGGTACGAAGAGGCTGCGGAGACCTATCGCAGGGCGATCGCGATCGATCCCGGGGATGCAGCCGCATGGCAGCGGCGATGCTATGCGCTGGCCCGGCTGGATCGCCTCGATGAGGCGGCGGAGTGCTGCGATCGGGCCCTCCTTCTCGACCCGTCGTACTGCACCGCCCTGCACAGCAAGGGATGGATCCTCTGCAAGCTGAACCGCCACCGCGAGGCAATCGCCTGCTACGAGGCCATCCTGCGGATCGATCCCGATCGGGATTCGGCGATCCTTGCGCGCGAACAGGTGCTCGGACAGACGGCTCTCGATCAGCTGCAGGACTTCGTGAAGGTGGCGGAGAGGGATATCGAGATTCCGGAGGTGGTATACTCCGTACTGCAGAAGAGGGACTACCGGGAGATCGGGCAGGCATGGGAGGCTCTCCGCCGGATCCTGCAGGAAGGCCGGAGAGCGTGAGCGCCCGTGCCCCGCAGATGCCCGCATTCCGGGGAGCAGCGCCGCGACCTCGGTGGATCGGGGGAGCGTTTCGGAGCGGTGCAGGCGCACGCGAGCGGGATCTCGGCCGGAACCAATCGGAGGAAAAGAGTATTTAGGGGATCTCAACTCGATATGCCGGTATCGTATCGGTTCTGGGATGCGGGAGCGCAGCAGACACGCTGGAACAGCGCGACCGCGTCGGTGTACTCGGCCATCTTCCGCACGGCATCCTGCAACTGCCGGTTCAGCGAGTCCACCTGCTGCCGGGTGAGGTATCGTTTGCTGTAGCCCTGCCGCAGAGTCTCCCCCACGACCTGGCAGTTGTAGAACGACTTCTCCAGGATCTTCGTGGCGTCGAAGAGGACGAACTGGGGGATGCGTCCCCCTCCCGACATCAGATCTTTCAGGTGCTGGAGATCGTCGTCCACGTCGTTCAGGATCCGGATGATCAGGGATACGTATCTCTGCGTGTCTGATTCGAATGCGTTATATGCCATATGCTCGTCTCAGTTAATGCTGAATATAGAAAAGTACAAATACTTTCTTTTTATCGCTGCGGGAGTTCCGGCTCGTATAATCGCTGATCGGGAAAAATATCGGGTATATCCGGGTGCATCCCGTACCCGCCGGACATCAGGGGCGGGGATGCCGGACCGTTCAGCGGTGCGTGTAGTACGCCTGGACGCCCTCCTCGTTCAGAGCGTCGATGCGGGCGAACCCGACACGCTCGAACTGAACGATGCGCCCTATCTGTTCGGCGACAGCGGGCTCGCAGAAGCCCGTTACGTCCCCCTCGGGGCGGTGGAGGACGCAGGGCATGCGCTCGCCGACGGGCAGCCACTGGACGACAGGCAGCTTCCTCTTCCGCGCCTCTTCGAGGGAGTTGCCCGCATAGACGAGCGCGTGCCCCGCGTCGGCGCTCTCGACGGCGACGTTGAAGAGGTCCTTCAGCCGCAGGCAAGGCCATCGCAGTTCCTCCTTCGGCAGCACGACGCGGTCCCGGAACCGGAGCGCCCGAACACCCCGATCGGGATCTCCCGGGTGCAGGAGAGGCCGTGCGATCTGCTCGGGGGCGCCTGCCACCTCCACCTCGACGGGATCGGGGACGAAGAAGTAGCGATTGGCGACAGGGTCCACGATACTGCGGTTATGGGCGTAGAGGTTGTCCCAGGAGAAGGAGATATCCGTCTCGCCGATTCCGATCTCGAGGATGGAGCGGCGGACCGCCTCCGGGGCGATTCCGCGCTTCGCGATCGCGCGGAGCGTGCCGAGACGGACATCGTCCCATCCGCTGAACCTACCTGCCGCGATCCCCGCCCGCATCTCCGAAGTGGAGAGGACCACTCCCTCGATGCCCATGCGGCCGTAATGGCGGTAGATGGGCGGTGTCCAGCCGAAATAATCGAAGATAAACCGCTGCCGCACCGTGTTCGCGATATGGTCCTTTCCGCGGATCACGTGGGTGATGCCTAGCAGGTGATCGTCCACCGCGACGGAGAAGTTCATCAGCGGGAAGACCCGTGCATCCACCCGGGGGTGGGGTGGTGAACCGACGATGCGGAACGCGGAGAAGTCCCGCATGGCCGGGTCCGGATGCTCCAGGTCGGTCTTCACGCGCATCGTGACCGCGCCTTCGTAGTACTCCCCTGCGAGCATCGCCTCCCAGAGTTCAAGGTTCTTCTCGGTGTCGTTCACGCGGCAGGGGCAGGTCTTTCTGGCAAGCTTCAGCATGCGGAACTCCTCCGCCTCGCAGGTGCAGATGTACGCCCCCCCGAGTGCGATCAGCTTCTCTGCATACTCGTAGTAGATCTCAAGGCGATCGCTCTGGTAGACGATATCGTCGATCCCGATCCCAAGCCAGTCGATATCCTCCTGAACCGTACGGTACGCATCCGGGTCCACCCTGCGCGGATCGGTATCCTCGATCCGGAGGATGTATCTCCCGCCATATTTCTGGATGTAGGCGTCATTCAGGATCGCCGCCCGAGCGTGCCCCAGGTGGAGCGGTCCGCTGGGGTTGGGGGCGAACCGCATCACCACGCCCTTCTCCGCGCCCTCCAGGGGCGGCAGGGCCCTCTCTTCCGCATGACGCTCCGAAAGCTCGTCGATCAGGTTCGGTGCGAGCGCTCTCAGGCGGGAGATCCTATCCTCCGGGGTGAGGGCGCTCACCTCCGCGATCACCGCATCCACCACGTTCCGCAGCTCGCGGGCGGAAGCGCGGTACTCAGGATGTTCGCCCAGCAACTTCCCCAGCACGGTCCCGCCCTTGGGCACGTCCCCGTACTTCACGGCATTCTGGAGAGCATAGACGTACAGGAGAGTCCGCGGTTCCATGGCCATATCAGTAACCTCTGCTGATGAAGAAGTCCACGATATCGGTCAGCAGCTTCCGTTCTTCCGAAAAGGGGAGGACGGACAGGGCGGATTTTGCAGCATCCGCCCTCTCGAGAGCGGTCGCCCGCACATCGCCGATCACTCCCGCCACCTGCAACTGGTGCACGAGGCGGTCCATCTCCTCGTCGGAGAGCCTTTTCCGGAACTGCGCGAGGTCGAATCCCCTCTCCCGGGCCCGGATGGTGATCAGCGTCTGCTTCCCTTCCCGGAGATCGGATCCCCTGTCCTTGCCGATCCTCTCCGAGTGCTCCATGAGATCGATCAGATCGTCCTGGATCTGGAACGCGATACCGGCCGAGAGGCCGTAGGAGTAGAGCGCATCCACCTGGACGGCCGTACCGCCGGCGAGCATGCCTCCGATGGCAGCAGCAGCTGCGTAGAGTGCCCCGGTCTTCTTCTGCACCATCTCCAGGTACTCCCCGACCTCGACATCCTCCCGCTTCTCGAAGGACATGTCCATGTGCTGCCCTTCGCAGATCAGCGCGCACGTCCGCGCGAGCATGGCGATCGCCTTCACCCGAGACCTGTCGTCCGTGATGGCGCGGCAGAGGAACTCGAACGCATTCGCATAGAGCACATCGCCGGCGAGGATCGCCGTCGGTTCGTCCCAGCAGGTGTGCACCGTGGGGACCCCGCGCCGTTCAACGTCCCCGTCCATGATGTCGTCGTGAATCAGGGTGAAGGTGTGGATCAGCTCCAGCGCCAGCGCCGCCGGGATCAGATCGTCCGATCTGCCGTGATTCACCGCGTCTGCCGACAGCAGGACAACCGCCGGCCGAAGGCGCTTGCCGCCCGCGAGCAGAAGGTGCGAGCTGGCCTTGTAGAGCTCTCCATATGCGCTTCCATAGTGGCGGTGGAGCGCCAGATCCACCTTCTCCGCCGTCTTTTCCAGATACTCCAGCAGATCCATTCTTCCCCTCTCATTTATGGACGATTACTTTTTGACCGTTCCGCATGATGTGCAGGTCGTCGTGCAGGGTATACCCCACCTCTTCTGCCAGCTGCGCATAGGCTCCCGTGAGGTCCAGTCCTCCGTGGGACGGGATCACGTGCTGCGGATTCAGGAGGTGCAGCATCTCGTAGTGGTCCTCGCGGTAGGCGTGTCCGCTCACATGGAGATCCTCGAATATCCTTGCGCCCCGCATGCGCAGCCGCGCTTCGACGAGGTATCTCTGGCCGTAGTTCATCGGGTTGGGGATCACCTTGGCGGAGAAGAGGATCTTGTCGCCCTTCTCCACCTTGTACGGGGTGTCGTCCATCACGATCCTTGTCAAGATGGACCCCGGTTCCCCCTGGTGGCCGGTGACGATGGGCACGAACCGATCCTTGCCCGCCTTCATGATCCGGCGGAGCGTTCTGTCAACCGTGCGGCGGTTCCCGAACATGGAGAGACTCTCGGGGAATCCCACCAGTTTCATCTGCTCGGCCGTCGCAGAGTAGCGCTCCATGGAGCGCCCGAGGAGGATGGGTTTTCTCCCGATCTCGTGGGCGCACTCTGCAATTGTCTTCACCCGCGAGATATGCGACGAGAACGTGCTGACGATGATCGCATTCTTGTCGTCCTCGTAGCTCGTGATCGTGTCCCGCACCAGATCCCGTGCGATCCGCTCGCTCGGGCACCTTCCCTTCTGCATCACGTTGGTGGATTCCGTAATGAATGCAACCACGCCCTCCTTTCCTATCTGCCGCAGGCGGGCGAAATCGGGAGGATCGCCGATGACCGGCGTCCGATCCAGCTTGAAGTCGTTCGCGTAGACCACGGCGCCGTGCGGAGTGTGCAGAACTGCCGTCACGGTCTCGATGATGCTGTGCTGCATCCGCACGAACTCCAGAACCAGGTTCTGCGAGAGGGTGTACTTCTGCCCCGTCCGCAGCGCGAAGAGTTTGTTGTTCACGCCGAACTTCTGCTCGCCGGCGATCTGCTGCCGAATCAACTCGATCGTATAGGGTGTCCCGATGATGGGTGCGTTGTAGCGATGAGCCAGCTTGGGGATCGCCCCGATGTGGTCCAGATGCCCGTGGGTGCAGACGATCGCTTTTACCGTCCCCTCCACGGTGTTCATCATGGTATCGTCGGGGATCGCCTTCATCTGGATCAGGTCGAGGGAGTGCATATTCTCGACCTCGGCCTCCTCGTGGATCATGATCTGATCCAGGCGGAGCCCCATATCGAACACCACGATCTCTTTCCCGCAGCGGACGGCGGTCATATTCCTTCCGACTTCCTCATAGCCGCCCACTGCCACGATTTCAATATCCATGCGTTACCTCTTGTATCCTATTGCGGTGAAGCATCTCCCGGCTCGCGCCGGTGATGTGCACCCGTACTCGTTTCAGATCCTTCAGCGTCCGTGATCCGGTCAGGAACATGGCGATCCGAATCTGCTCCCGGATGGAATCTATCGCGCTGAAGAGATCCGCTTCTCCGGCCAGGGCCGGTTTTAAGAGGGGCAATGCCATCCCGCCGAGATCTGCCCCGAGAGCAATGCCCTTTGCGATGTCGAGACCGCTTCGAACACCCCCACTGACGATGACGCCGGCTCTGTCGGTCGCTGCCTCGCAGAGGCTCACAACTGTGGGGATTCCCCAGGAGCGGAAGGCTGTCCCGATGGCGGCACGGCGGGGATCCGTCTGCCGGTAGCCTTCGACTGCCGCCCACGAGGTTCCGCCCCATCCTGCGACATCGATGGCCTGCACACCGGCCCCGAGCAGCCTGCGGGCGACATCCCGCGAGATCCCGCATCCTGTCTCCTTGACAATCACGGGGCAACGGAGCTCGGCAGCGAGGTCCGCAAGCGCCTGGAGGCATCCGCGGGCATCGTGATCCCCTTCCGGCTGGATCGCTTCCTGGAGAAAGTTCAGGTGGATCGCGATCGCATCCGCATCGATCATCTCGATCGCCCGTTCCGCCCACTCGATGCCGTGATCGCGGAGCTGGACGATGCCGAGATTGGCGCACAGGAACGCATGGGGTGCCGCATCGCGCACCACCGTGAAGCTGTCCTCGAGATCGGGATTCTCCAGCGCGGCACGCTGGGAGCCCACGCCCATGCCGATGCCGAAGCGCTCCGCCGCTGCCGCGAGCCGCCGGTTCACCTCGCGGGTATCGGGATGCCCGCCCGTCATGGCTGCGATGAACAGCGGGAACGCCATCTTCGCTCCGAGAAAGCGAAGGGCGGTGTCAATCCCGGCTAGATCGCATTCCGGCAGCGCGTTATGCTCCAGCCGGACGTCCCCAAAGCCGCTCTCTCCCTGCTCCACCGCCTCCTCGCAGCAGATGCGGAGGTGGTCCCGTTTCCTCGAGGATGTATGTCCCTCCATGCTAACTCCTGATACTCACCACCGTGCCGCCATGGTCCGTACCGCTCAGGAAGTCCCCAATTCTTGCGGCATGGAAGATGTGCGAATCCACGCCGTCTTCTGCGAGCCGAAGCAGCTCCTGCACCTTTCCTCTCATACCGCCGGTCACGTCTATATGGGATGAATTCCCGATCGGCAGCGACTTCGCCGTCGCTGGTCCGATCTTTGGGATCACCCGGCCGCCGTCGAGCACCCCGGCAACATCGGTGGCGACGCCCACCCGCGTTGCGCCCAGTGCCCGGGCGACATATGCCAGGAGCTGATCGCCCGAGACGATCGTCGCTCCCCTCTCGATATCCATCACCACGTCCCCGTGGAGCACGGGCACGATTCCCCGTGCCAGCATGATGCGGATGGGCTCGACGGCAAACGAGTCCAGCCGCCCGTTCCTGGCCACGGATCCGCTCAGCGCATGTATTCCGACGGCCTCGATGCCCGCCGAGCGGAGGCAGGCAACCACACCGGCGTTCAGGCGGGCGACCGAGCGATGCGTCTGGTAGACGCCGGCGGTGTTCTCCGGATCGAGACCGCGCTCGACGATGCCGAAGCGTTTTGCCTCCGGATGTCCGCAGGAGCCGGCTCCATGGATGATGAGGAGCCCCGGGTGCATGTGGGCAGCAATGGCGCGGGATATCGCTGCCAGGCTCTCCTCGTCGATGCGGCAGTCCCCGCCTTTGTGGGTGACGACGCTGCCCCCCAGCTTCAGCAGCACAACTTCATCCATCTTTCTCTCGTCTGGCGCCTTCGATGTCGATGGTGGTGACGATCGCCTGCGCATCGCAGGCCTCGATGGCTCCCGCAACCCGGTTCTTCAGCCGCCCCGGGCAGAGCGCGACCATGCATCCTCCCCCGCCGGCACCGGTCACCTTCGCCCCGTGCGCTCCGGCTGCCCGCGCGGCCAGCACGAGCCGTGAGAGTTGCGGATGTCCGACGCCCAGGGCCTCCAGGAGCGCATGGTTGATGTCCATGCACCTCCCCATCTCGCGGGGATGGGAGAGGGTATGCAGGGCTGCCATGGTGACCGCCCCGATGGAGTCCAATAGCGGCTCGACGATCTCCGGATACTTGTTCTTCAGCATGCCGACCTTCTCCACCATTGCAGCCGTATTGTGCGAGATCCGGGAGTTGCCCACTACCAGCGGCAGGTTTTGGGGAGGCAATCTCCTCTTCCCGGACTCTGTGATCAGTACGATCCCGCCGAAGGAGGATACATAGGTATCCGTCGGACTCGCCCGCCCCTTCTGGACCTTCTTCTCGATGGTGAATGCGATATCCGCGAGTTTCTCGCGGCTGTAGCCGAACCCGAACTCCTCGTTGATGGCGGAGAGCGTGGCAACGGTCACGGCTGCGGACGACCCGAGACCCGACGAGCTCGGGAGCTGCGATCGGACGTAGACGCTGCCCCGAACCCCCATCTCCCGGAAGCACTCCTCGATGTAGGGAGAATTGATCCGCGAGGGTCGGCGGGTTTTTCTGACCGTCACGAAGACCCGGGATCGAATCGCCATCGCGATGCCAGGCCTGCCATACACGACCGCGTGCTCGCCGAACAGGAATACCTTGCCCGGCGCACTCCACGTTGCCACCCGGAACCTCCGCCTATACCACTGCTATCGCCGCATATCCCACTACGGATGCGAAATCCCCGGTCACATCGCCGCTCGTCGCATACTTCAGGAGGTCTGCGCGGGTGGCGCCCAGCTCCCGGGCGACCGTGCACATGGCCGCAATGGGACCGTAGCCGCAGGCGGTCACCTCCCTTATCGAGATCCGCTCGTAGAACGCCGGGATATCCAGCGTCTTCAGGGCATCGATCGCGTAGAGATCGTTTCTCTTCGCTGTTTCGTGCGGGACGTAGTGGGAGAAGTCGCTGGACGCCACGATCCGAACGTCACGCTCCGTCTGCCGGATACCCTGCAGGATATCCTCCGCCACACCAAGGGCGCTCTCCAGATCCTGGTCCCCCATCATGATCGGCGCGATGCGCGCCCGGGGGAAGCGGTACTTGATGAACGGCATCTGCGTCTCGAGCGAGTGCTCCTGGCGGTGCGAGACTTCGTCCACGCCGATCCCGATCGCCTCCACGAGCTCCCTGTCGATATCGACGATTCCGAGGGGCGTCTCCCAGGGGATGGCGGAGGCGCTGCTCAGGTAGCCGCGGTGGCTGGGGCCGATGACCACGAAGGTGCCGCCGAAATCGGGCCGCAGCGCACGGAACGCGCAGCCGGCAACCTCTCCCGAGTAGACATAGCCCGCGTGCGGGGCGACGATGCCCCGGGCGTCTATCCCCGGCTCCCCCCCGGCAAAGAACCGGGCCAGGAGCTGCTCCAGGTGCCGGGGCTCCCCGGGGTAGAACATGCCTGCCACGCTGCTTGGCCGCGTCTTCAAAGGTCTGCCCCCCTTACATCTCGGTCTCGAAGTCCTCCAGCGTGAGAGAGGTGGAAACGCCGCGCAGGTGCAGCATCTCCTTTGTCAGGAGGTAGTATACCATGCTGAGCGCCTTCCTGCCCTTGTTGTTGGTGGGGATCACCAGATCGATGTTCGCGGTCATATTGTTCGTATCGCAGAGCGCCACGACGGGAATACCGATCTGCAGCGCCTCCGTGACCGCCTGCGCATCGCTGATCGGGTCGGTGACCACCAGCACATCCGGTTCCGTGTAGTGGGGGAGATTCTGGTTGGTGAGCGTGCCGGGTATGAACCGCCCGGTGATCGCCATCGCACCGATCGTCTCCGCGAACTTCCGCGCCGGGTACTGCCCGTACTGGCGGGACGTGACCACGAGGATCCGCGGAGGCTCGAACTGGGAGAGGAACTTCGCAGCCGTCTTTATTCGATGATCCGTCTCGCGTATATCCAGGATATAGAGTCCATCCCCGCGAACGCGGTAGATGAACTTCTTCATGTCCTTGCTCTTCTGCTGGGTGCCGATGTGCACGCCCGCAGCCAGGTACTCCTCGACCGGGACAAGGGGCTCAGTCAATTCTATCTCGATCTCATTTCCATTCATCGCATCAGCTCCTCAATCCGTATTAATTCGTTCAGTTTTGCAATCCTCTCCCCTCCGACAACCCCGGTCTTGATGAATATGCAGTTGAACGCGGTCGCCAGGTGGGCGATGGTGTCGTCTGTCGTCTCGCCGGAACGGTGGCTCATCACGGTCTCCATGCCGTGCGTCTGCGCCAGGCGCACGGCTTCGAACGTGTCGGACAGCGTCCCCACCTGATTGGGCTTGATGAGAACGCAGTCTCCTGCCCCGTGCTCGATGCCGGTGGTGATCCGCTCCACATTTGTGACGAAGAGGTCGTCGCCGCAGATCAGGCACTGCTCGTTCACCTGCGCGGTCAGATCCGCGAACCCCTCGAAGTCGTCTTCGTGAAGGGGGTCTTCGACGTAGATGAGGTTGTAGCGGTCCACCAGATCGGCGATGTAGGCGATCTGGTCGTCGCGGGAGCGCACGACATTGCGGTAGCGGTACGCGCCATCCTCGAAGAACTGGCTGGCAGCGACGTCCACACCGATGCTGATGTTCAGCATCAGCGCATCGGAGACTGCCGCAGCGGCTTCGGAGACGATCTCGAATGCCTGGATGTCGTCGATCTTCGGCGCCCATCCGCCTTCGTCGCCCTTGCCGGCCGCGATGCCCTGCGCCTTCAGGAGTTCCCCGATCTTGCGGTGAACGGCGGCGTTGGCAAAGATCGCCTCGGATGCATCGGCTGCACCGCTCGGCACCACCAGGAACTCCTGGATCTCGGTGGCATTCTCCGCGTGCGCGCCGCCGCCGAGCACGTTTCCGAGGGGAAGCGGAGTCGCACCGACAAACGCACCGCCCAGGTAGGAGAAGAGCGGCAGATCCAGGCTCGCAGCAGCGGCTTTGGCAGCGGCAAGCGAGAGGGCGACGGCAACGTTGGCCCCCATGGTGGAGAAATCGGCGCTCCCGTCGATCTCCCGGAGCGTCTTGTCGAATCCGACCTGGTCCCGTACATCGAGCCCGAGAAGGGACGGAACGAGACGCCTGCTGGCCTCCTCGACCGCCTCCTTCGCCGGCCGCGCCCGGGCCTCGTACCTGCCCGTACTGGCTCCGCTGGGGCTTGCCGCACGTCCGAATCCCTCGTCCGTCCAGATATCCGCCTCGACCGTGGGGTTGCCCCGGCTGTCCAGAATCGTTCTCAGGGTGATATGCTCAACGATGCTCATCGGATTCCCACCTTCCTCTTCACAGTGATGGGTATAACGTTATGGTTGAACTCTTCCAGGGCGATGTCGAGAGGATCGATCTTGGTGGTGGTGATCAGGACGGGCGCGCCCATCGAGATCTGAAGAGCGCGAGCCCCGATAATTCTGGCTCGTTCATATCGAGTGTACTGTTCCATCCTCTTCCTCGAGAATTTGTATGGATATGGGGTCGCTGAGATTCGAACTCAGGTCACAGCATCCCGAACGCCATAGGATAGTCCAGGCTACCCCACGACCCCTCACTGGTATGGGCTGAGATCCTCCACAATCTCCTTGTGCGTCAGCAGCATACGCCTGCAGCAGTAGCGAGAAAGACCGAGATCGTCGAGGATCTTACCCGGATCCTCGCCGGCATCCCTGCGCTGCCTGAACTCCTCCCATACGGTGGATATGACTTTGCCGCAGGTAAAACATCGCACGGGTATCATAATAATTTACCTCTGCGCGTATTCAATCTTTTCATCGGTATGACTTCTGGAACTTGTCCCGAGCCCCGCGTCCGTGCGGTTTCTTCGGTTCCTTCTGCCTCGAATCGTTCACGAGCAGTGTGCGATCGTAGGCTAGGTATACGTCCTTAATCGCCGGATCGCTGTGCCACTTCACGATGCCGCGTGCGAGCGCCGTTCGGGCGGCTTCGGCCTGACCCATCACTCCCCCGCCCCGGATATCGATGCTGACATCGACATCGTTCAGGGCATTCGGGACGAGCATGAGCGGCTCTGAGATCTTCATCCGCATCAGTTCCGTTCCGTATACCTCCAGGGGAACGGAGTTGATGCGGATGGCGCCTTTGCCGGGCTTGAATGTCGCGCGTGCAATTGCGGTCTTTCTCTTCCCGCTTGTATTGATGATCTTTGCCATGGTATCGCATCCTCAGTATTTTGCACCCAGGAATGTGCTGACGTCTCCGAGCGTCGTGTAGCGCGGACGGGAGAGCCGGCTCATGTGCGCTTCGGGCGGGCGTTCCATCTCCGCACCGGCGAACTCCGCGGGCACACCCACGTAGACCTTCACCCTCTTCAGGGCTTCGCTGCCGCGCTCCCGCTTGTAGGGGAGCATGCCCCGTATGGTGCGCTTCAGGATGTGATCCGGCCTCCGGGGGAAGAACGGCCCCCCTTCCACCGATCCGCGCTGCCGCTTGCGGTAGTAGATGGCCCATACCGTCTCGCGGCTGCCGGAGACGACCGCTTTTTCCGCGTTCACGATGGCGATCTCTTCGCCGGCGAGGGAACGCTTTGCCGCAATGCTGGCAAGTCTCCCGAGCACCATGCCGTCTGCATCCAGGACTGTCACCATATCCTCACCTCAGGATCCTCACTCTGCACCCTTTGGGGTTCTTCATGAGCAGCTGCTCGATTGTGATGCAGCTCCCCTTCGCCGCTGCGATCTTGGCGGCCGCCTGCTTGGAGAAGTTCAGCGCCGCCACCTCGACAGGACGGTCGATCGCACCGGAACCGAGCACCTTTCCCGGGACGAGGAGCGTCTCTCCGTAGTTTGCGTAGCGGTTGATCTTGCTCAGGTTCACTTCGGCGTGGTTCCTGGTTGGAGAATCCAGCCTTTTGGCGATCTCGCGCCATATCTGGGCCTCGTTGGTCCGCGACGCCTCTCTCAGGGTCGAGACCAGGTTCAGAATGCGTGGATTTGTCTTTCCAGTAGGTTTACTCATTTTGAGTCCCTCCATACACCTCTTGCAGGACGGTCCCCGTTGCGTTTGCCTTGTCCCGGGTGTGCATGAGTGCACGGCGGAGGATCTCCCGAACCGGGATCGACCCGTCGCTCTCCACAATGAAGATGTACCGCGTCTCGTCCGCGGAGACGTGGATGGCAGGTTCGTCGCCGATCGCACCGGAGAGGCAGATCTGCTCACAGAGTCTGCAGAGCGAGCACTCCTGCGGGTTCCCCACCTCCACCTTCCGGGAGGACCCGATCCGGAGAACGCCTCTTGGGCACTCCTCCACGCACATGCCGCAGGCGTCGCAGCGCTCGTCGATACGGATGATAGGGTACATCTTGTAGCCGCAGGCAACCGTGGGTTGCCATTTCGCATGTTCTCTCCCGACATTCACGACTGCCCGCGCCTCGAGCACGAGTTTCTGGCCCTCGTCCAGCTCCACGATGGGGACGTTCGCTTCTGCGGGCGCCGCGCGGGGATCCGCCGGGATCAGATCGCGCGAACGGACGATTCCAGGACCTTCCGCCGAGAGGGTGTAGGTGACCGTGCACGCCGGACAGCCGGCCCCCTCGCAGGCGCATTCGCTCTGGGAAACGTAGCTCGAGAGGTCAGTCTTGAGCGGAATCAGTCCGAGTCTGTGCGCGATCATCTCGTCGAAGAGAACGCTGGTGTTGTCGTAGATGTGCACATCCTCGATGGCTAGGGTGGGCACCTCGCCGATCATGGTCCGCCGGAGCGTGTTGGCGAAGGGCGGAGACGCTCCGCTCAGAACGAAGAGTGCGTTTCTCTCATCCTGCTCCACGAAAACGATCTCCATCACACTCTCCGTCCTCTCTTGCCGCCCTTGGTGCGGATGCTGTCGTGCGGCACCGGTGTCACGTCCTCGATCCGCCCGATGCGCATGCCGGCGCGCGCCAGGGCGCGTATCGCAGCCTGAGCGCCGGGACCCGGGCTCCGCTGCTTTCCTCTTCCCGGCGCACGCACCTTCACGTGCACGCCGACGATGCCCTTCTCCATCGCTGCCTGCGCCACGTTCGTCGCCATCTGCATGGCGGCATAGGGGGAGCTCTCGTTCCGGTCCTGCTTGACGACCATCCCGCCGCTGCTCTTGGTCACTGTCTCGGCGCCGGTGAGGTCGGTGATCGTGACGATGGTGTTGTTGAACGAGGCGAATATGTGCGCTATGCCCCACTTCTCCTTCTCGGCCACTTCAGATCACCGCCCGACCTTGCTGATCCGCGCTCTCTCGGGGTGCATGTCCGTCTGGAGCGGAGACTGCGGGTAATAACCGATGCGGTCCTCGTCCCTCCGCTCCACGCGGTACCCGGGGATGGTCACCCTTCTGCCGCCGACGGCAATGTGTCCGTGCGTGACGAACTGCCGCGCCTGCTTGGGCGAGCGGGCCAGACCTCGCCTGTAGACCATCGTCTGAAGGCGGCGCTCCAGCTCCTGCTCCACCTTGAGTGCGAGCACGTCGTCGATGTCGGCGTTGGGGCCAAGGAGTCCCATACGCTGGAGGTGCCCGATCAGCTCCGCCCTCTTGGTCTCGATCTTTTTCGCGTCCGTACTGGTGGACATCAGCGCGAGCAGTTCCCGCGCTGCCCGCCTGTACCGCCGCAGGGTGCTCTGCGCCTTCCAGAGCTCGCGCTTGTTCCGAAGGCCGTACTCGATGACCAGGCGCGCCTCCTCCTCGATCCGTGCCTTCTCGAAAGGCCGCTTGGGCGTATCGTACTGTTTATGAGATTTTCCCGGATATCCCATCAGATCACCACGTCTAATCCTTCTTCCTCTTCACGCCGACGGTGGCACCGGTCCTCCCCGTCGATTTGGTGCGCTGTCCGCGGACCTTCTGCCCGGTCTCGTGGCGGATCCCGCGGTAGCTGCGGATCTTCCGCATGCGGTTGACATCTTCGTCGACGGCGAGCTGTACCTCCGTCGCGAAGAGGTGCCTGGTTTCGCCCGTATAGATGTCCTTTGGCCGATTCATCATCCATTCCGGCACGGAGACCGCATAGTTCTCGACCGCCTGACGGATGCGCTCGACCTTGCTCTCGTCGAGTTTCCCCATTATGGCATGCGGATCGACATCTGCTATCTGCGCGATGGTCACGGCAGTATGCCGCCCTATACCGGCGATTCTCGTCAATGCCGTCTGCACGGATTTCGTCCCGTCGAGATCCGTGTTCCTGACGCGAACGAAGTACTTTATCTCCTCTTCCTGTGGTTCTGCCATCGGTTGTCCCCCTAGAGTGCGACCCGTTCGGGAGCGTTGAGGGAGGGATTTGAACCCTCGAGTCCCAAAGGGACACAGGTTTAGCAAACCTGCGCCATACCTGGCTTGGCTACCTCAACACGCAATTTCGCATCTGTGTAGACACTCGCAACGGAGTACTTCCGCTGCTCCATGAATTGTGCTTTATTATATGGGGCGGATCCTTTTATAATGATTGTGGTGTCAGGAGGGCGCCCTTCCTGCCCGTTGTTCGCCGCGCCCGATGAGTGCGGAGGTGACGAGCGGGAGGGCGATGGTGGCGTCCACGAAACACTGGACCCGGGGGGATGCGGGGGCTTCTTTGCCCCAACTGACCGCCTCGTCGAAGGTGCACCCGGAGAGACCACCGAAGTGCGGCGCATCCGTCGTGTACTGGATGGCGTATGCATGCCCCCCCTGTTCGTGCTCGTGGATCGAGGCGATGACCTGCGTCTGCTGGATGAAGTTCTTGGGGACGCCGCCTCCGATGTAGACCACGCCGGTCCTTCCCGCATCCTCGACGATGCGGGTGATCTCGTCGGTGTCGGCAATCTGGTCCACGTCCACGTCGACGCCCCGGCGGCGTGCGATCACGAGGCCGATGCCGATGGAAGAGTCGGCAAGAGCCGGTACGAAGATGGGGACCCTGCACCGCGTGGCGGCAGAGACGAGCGAGTCCGCATCGGGCTTCTCCCTCCGTACCTGTTCGCCCAGCAGTTCCAGGAATCGGCGCGAAGAGCCGCGGAACGGGGCGATCCCCCGCGCGAAGTCGGCGATGAATCGGTCCACGTCGCGGAACTCCTCTTCGTATGCGAATACGTCGTATATGCGATCGATTCCCTGCCGGTAGAGAGCGAGATCGTCTGCCAGATGGTGGCCGAGGTAGTGGCGAACACCGAGGTGTTCGCTCACGTCGTGGAAGATGTTGGCGCCCGTGGATACGATCACGTCCACGTAGCGGCGTTCGACAAGTTCGATGAGACAGCGTTGCATCCCGGCCGGTATCATCGCCCCCGAGAGCCCGAGGAGGATGGTGCAGTGCGGGTCCCGGATCATCTGGGACCAGATCTCCACCGACTCCCCGAGCTTCCTCCCCTGGAACCCCGTCTGGCTCATGCTGTGGAGGAGTTCGGCTACGCTGTCTGTGGGCACTACGGCATGGCGTGGCTTCATGTCCGCTCTCCCTCGTTCCTCCGGGTATATAGGCGTTCGATATTGATAAGGGAAATGGCTTGCACTCCCCCGATATCCGACCGCAGCCGCATCGGGGGAGGCGCGGCACGGAGTCATGGCCGCGGGCATGCTCCTGAAACAGGTCCTCTCCCCGAGGGCGAGCGGTCCGCGGGGAGGTGGCGGTCTATGCGCTCCCGGGGGGAGAGGAGGGGAGAAGTACCCCCCTCTCATGGGCACCGCACGCGGGGTGGGGGGCATCTCCCCGGCCCCTCAACCCCCTCCTCACTCTGGCACAATAGGCCCGGTCGAGCGGGTATTCTCTTCGCACCAGCACGGATGCGAGGCTCCCGCACGGGAGGTGGGACGGGGAAGGGGCACGCGTCCTTTCCTCCTTGGATGGGATGGGGCACGATGGGGGGGGCGGGGATCGGTGCTGCTCCCGATCCGGAGCGGTGTCTCGCCTGGATGCTGTGCAGCGGCCCTGATCCCGCGATTTCAGACTGCTCTCCCTGCGGGCGGACGCATCAGGGCGTACGCGACGGCGAATCCGAGCCCTGCCAGAGCCGCCACGTAGGGGAACACCCCCATATAGGTCCCGGAACTCGTCCGGATGAATCCTGCAAGCATCGGTCCCGCGATGGCGCCGGCGCCGTAGGCGAGGAAGACAACGCCGTAGCAGCGGGGATAGTCGCACGTTCCGAAGAAGGTCGCGGTCGCGGTTGGCGCGATCGCGAGCCACCCCCCGAGTGCGCCCCAGAGGATGGCGAACGCGACGATGTACACCGCCACCGTCGGGATCCGCCACATCGCGAGCGAGGCTGCGGCGATCAGCACGAACGAGAGCATGGCCGAGGTCCGGGGATTCAGGCGATCCGTGAGCGCACCGAAGAACGGTCTGCCTCCCCCGTTGAAGATGGCGAAGAAGCCGACCAGGACGGTGGCGAGTGCGGGCTCCACTGCCACGATCTCGGTGCCGACGGGTTTGGATATCCCGATGGCCATGAGACCGGCAAGGCAGCCGATAAAGAAGCAGAACCAAAGTCCGTAGAATGCGGGTGTCCGCAGCATCTCGCTGCGGTTGCACTCGCACACCGGAACCGATCCTGTTCCGGGTGCGGGAGGAACCCATCCTGCCGGTCTCCATCCCGCCGGCGGGAAGGAGAGCGGGAGTGCCAGCGCCACGAGCAGGAGGATGAACGCGATGCCAAAGAGGCGGAACGTCGTCGGCACGTCGTAGGCGGCGATCAGGAATCCGGCAATATTGGCCGTGATGAAGGCGGAGAAGCCGAAACCGAGCAGCGTGAGACCGACGGCGATGCCGCGGCGGTCAGGGAACCACCGGGCCGCCACGGCGACGGGCACGCCATAGGCGATGCCGACACCGGCTCCTCCGACCACGCCGTAGACGACGTAGAGCATCTCGACGGAGGTGGCGAGGGAAGCGAGCAGCCAGCCCGCTCCTGTCAGCACCCCGCCGACTATCGTCATCCGCCGCGGCCCGAGCGTCTCGATGAACCTCCCCGACAGCGGCATGGTGATGGCGAAGAATGCCAGAAAGACGGAGTACGGCAGGAGAACCTCGGCGGACGTCACTGCCTTCCCCAGCGTCTCCGTGAAATAGGCCGTGAGCGGCGTCACAAAGACGCTCCAGGCGTAGATGCTCCCGAGGATGAGGTTGATGACGAGCCCGATCGCCACGAGCAGCCACCGCCCCTTCTCCGCCGGCATGCCCAGAATGCGCGTCTCCATAGGCTGGATCCCCCTACCTTTCTCCCATCGCGGAGGTATCGACCATCACTCTTCCAGTGTCGATACATCCCCGAGGGGTATGCCGAGTTCCTTTGCCTTCAGGACCCGCCGCATGATCTTGCCGGACCGCGTCTTGGGGAGCCTCTCCACGAACTCGATCTCGGAGGGCATGGCGATCGGCCCGAGCGTCATCCGCACGTGGTAATTCAGATCCGCGGTGAGCTTCTCGGACGGTTTGTGGCCCTGCATGAGGATGACAAAGGCCTTGATGCGGTTCCCCTTCACCGGATCCGGCAGACCGATGACGGCGGCCTCCGCCACCGCCTGGTGGGAGACGAGGGCGCTCTCCACCTCGGCGGTGCCGATGTTGTGGCCGGCGATGATGATGATGTCGTCTGCCCGCCCCAGGATCATGATGTAGCCGTCCCTGTCCTTCACGGCCAGGTCTCCCGCCGTGTAGCAGTTCGGAATCGTGTTCCAGTACTGGCGGTAGCGCTCGTCGTTCCTGTAGATGGTGCGGAACATGGCGGGCCAGGGCTCTTTGATCACCAGGAATCCGCCGGTTCCCGGCGGAACGGGGTTTCCCGACCTGTCGACGACGTCGGCGACGACTCCCGGGATGGGTTTGCCGGCGAATCCCGGTTTCATGGGCTCCCCGACCATCGTGGTGATCATCTGCATGCCCGTCTCGGTCTGCCACCAGGTGTCGACGACGGGGCAGCGGCTGCACCCGATGGTGCGGTAGTACCACTCGAAGGCCTCGGGGTTCAGGGGTTCGCCCACGGAACCCAGGATGCGGAGGGAGGAGAGGTCGTACCGGTTCGGCCACTCCTCCCCCATCCGCATGAACATGCGGATGGCGGTGGGGGCGGTGTAGAAGATGGTGATCCCCTGCTCCTCGATCAGGTTCCACCAGCATCCCGGATCCGGATGATCCGGCGTGCACTCGGTGATGAAGACCGTGGCGCCGACGGCGAGCGGCCCGTAGATGATGTAGGAGTGCCCCGTGATCCAGCCCGGGTCCGCGGTGCACCAGTAGATGTCGTTCTCCTTGATATCGAAGACCGTCTTCGTGGTGTAGTACGTCCCGACCATGTAGCCGCCGCAGGTGTGCACGACGCCCTTCGGGGTGCCGGTCGACCCGCTGGTGTAGAGGATGAAGAGCGGGTCCTCCGCATCCATCACCTCCGGCGGGCACTTGGTCGCCGCCCGCTCCATGATCTCGCGGAAGTCCACCTCCATATTCGGTTCGAGCTCGACGGGCGGCGACCGCCGGCGCAGCACCACGATCCTCTCCACGGTGGGGGCATTGACGACCGCCTCCTCCACCAGCGTCTTGAGGGGGATGGTCTTGCCGCGGCGCATGGCGATATCGGCGGTGATGACGATTTTGGTCTCGGCGTCGTTGATCCGCTGGTTGAGCGCCGTCACCCCGAACCCGCCGAAGACCACGCTGTGCACCGCCCCGATCCGGGCGCAGGCGAGCATGGCGATGACCTGCTCGGGCACGAGCGGCATGTAGATGCAGACCCGGTCCCCCTTCCCCACCCCGAGATCCTTCAGGGCGTTGGCGAACTGCATCACGTCGCGGTGGAGGCGGCGGTAGGTGAAGATCCGCTCCTCCCCGTTCTCCCCCCGCCAGATCAGCGCCACCCTGTTCCTCCGGGAGTTCAGGGCATGGCGGTCCAGGCAGTTGTGGGTGATGTTGAGCTTGCCGTTCACGAACCATCTGGCATGCGGATACTGCCAGTCCTTCACCCTCTCGTAGGGCGCGAACCAGTCCAGCTCCTGCGCTATGTCATCCCAGAACCCCTCCGGATCCTGGATGAACTTCTGGTAGGTCTCCTCGTAGTTCTTCACCCAGGCGTTCTCCCGGTAGCTCCGGTCCGGAACGATCACCGTCTCCTGCTCGACCAGTTTCACCTCGAACTCGTCTGCCATGGTCCACCTATCCTACATTATTAATCGTTATCAATTCTCGACTTAAAGGTTATGGTCGAAGGCAGTTGCGCGCATTCCGCGCGATAGGGCAGACGAATCATGGGCGTTCTTCACATCCCCCTGCAGAAAGCGTGGGATGGGGAGGTGTGGCACCCCTCTCCTCCGTGCGTTATACCCGTGCTTCTTCGAACCGGAACGTGCGCAGAGAGGATCGCGACCCGGACGGCCTCGGGCACGGGGGAGCGGGATTCCCCTGCCCCGCACGGAGATGCCGATCCGTGCCGTGACGGAGGCGGCAGGCATCCGCCGGAATGCGTCTGACGCCGCAGTCATACAGCGGATGACCGTGATCGTGCAGAGTCGGGCCGGGGCCGGCCCCCCCGCTCTTCCCCGCATCGCCGCGGGGACTTACTCGACCCGGATGACCTGCGTCGGACAGAGATCCGCGGCTTCCCGCACACAGTCCTCCTGATCCTTCGGGACATCCCCTCTGCTGATATCGGAACCGGTACGGTACTCCTCTCTGATCTGGCTGAACGTGTCCTGCGGGTTCTCCTCGAACACGCCGGGGCATGTTGTCCAGCAGGCAGCGCAGCTGATGCACCCCGGACGATCGATCTCAACTGCAACCATAAATGATACCTCCGCGTTGGGTGCGGGCAGTGGATGATATTTCCACCCCCCGATGAGCGGTACCTCCCAATCGTCGTGCTCCCTGATGTAAGTACCGGATCCTCCTCCAACGCCGTCCCTTCTGCGGCCGTCGGACGAAGGTCCCGCATCCCGTGGGGATGGGTGCGGATGACAGCGATGGACGGCCTGCGTGTGGGATTTCCATCGGGTTCTGCTCGGTTCTGTCTGTGGCTTGCAGCTTACCGCCATTCTCGAGGCGCTTCTCGCGGGACCGGGGCATCGAAGACCTGCCTGCCGAGGACGATCACGGATGTCCTCGGGCTCATTCTGCGGTTCGAGGGGTGGCCGCCGCACTCCCGGGTGCCACCGGGGGTCGTATTCTGCCCCTGCCGTACCCTTCAGGAGCGGGCAGGCGGGGGCGTCCTGCGATCATCGGCACATGCCAGGAGCCTCTGCTGCGCTTTACCTGCAAAACCTGCCCATCCCCTGTCTCCAGTAAGTATAAATGAGGTCCGAACATACATGTGGAATAGCCTGCTGAGACCGACGCAGCTTCGCCAGCTTTTCACTGCACGAGATGACATCCATGCACCTGCGGCCCTGCAAGAAAGGATACAGGGAGGATACGCACCGTGCATATCCTCCGGAAGAGACATTACGGCGCATCGAGGGGAAAATGGCCAGCGCCGGCATCACCCGCGTCGCGGACATCACCAGCCTCGATCGGATCGGAATCCCCGTATTCTCCAGCATCCGCCCTTCGGCCGAAGAGGGTGCGGTGTCGGTCTACAACGGCAAGGGAGCGACCCCCATCGAAGCCCGGATATCGGCGATGATGGAGGGGATCGAGCGGTTCTCGGCGGAGGCGGACGGACGGTTCCTCGAGTGCTCCGCGTACTCGGCGGTCGCACGGACGGAGAATGCCCTGGATCCCAGCGCTCTGATCCTGCCGCCCCGCACGGACCCCGATCTGGCGGTGCCGTGGGTGAAAGGCTACGACATCCTGCAGGATGAGGAGATCCTGGTGCCCGCCCATGCCGTGTTCCATCCTCTGGCCGCACGGTACAACCGCCTCTTCCGCACCAACACCAACGGCCTCGCCTCGGGAAACACCCTCGAAGAGGCAGTATTCCACGGTCTTGCGGAGGTGATCGAGCGGGACGCCTGGTCGCTCGTGGAGGTGAGCCGCAATACGGGCCCCGTCGTCCGCAACGTCACCGATCCGCTGATCGCAGAATTCCTGCAGAAGTTCGAGAAAGCCGGGGTTTCCGTCGTGTTGCGGGACATCTCCAGCGATATCGGAATCCCGACATTCGCCGCGGTCTCCGACGACATCCTCCTGAAGGATCCGGCGCTGCTCACCATCGGCATGGGAACCCATACGAATGCGCGGGTCGCCATGCTGCGGGCCCTTACGGAGGTCGCCCAGAGCCGCCTGACGCAGATCCATGGTGCCCGGGAGGATACCGATCTCGCAGACATCCGGAAGAAGATCGGCTACGAGCGGACGAAGAGGATGAACCGGCACTGGTTCGAGATCCGTACCGAGAAGGACTGCTCCGAAATACCCTCCTTCGACAGCGACGATTTCCTGACGGACATCCGCCTCCTCCTGCGGCATCTGCAGGAGAGGGGAGTCGAGAGAGTGATCGTGGCGGACCTGACACGGGAGGAGATCGGTGTCCCCGTGGTCCGCGTGATCGTCCCGGGTCTTGAGGTGTATGCGATGGACGGGGAGAGGCTGGGGGAGAGGTGCAGGAGTGCAGCCAAGAATCGTCGTCTTTCTCGGCCCGAGTCTGGATCCTGAAGAGGCCCGGCGGATCCTGCCGGCAGCCGAATACCGCCCGCCGGCGAAGCGTGGCGACATCCTGAGGGCTGCCGGAGACGGCGCCGGCATCCTCGGGCTCATCGACGGAGTCTTCTTCCAGGACTGCTCCGTGGCGCACCGCGAGATTCTGTCGGTGCTCCGCCGCGGGGTGCGCGTGATCGGGGCCTCCAGCATGGGAGCGCTGCGGGCTGCGGAGCTGGACGGGTTCGGGATGGAGGGTGTCGGGGAGATCTATGCGCTCTACCGCTCCGCTGCCGTGGAGTCGGACGACGAAGTCGCCCTGAGCTTCGATCCGCTCTCGTTCCGCCCGCTCTCGGAGCCGCTGATCAACATCCGGCACAATCTGAGGCGGGCGGTGGAGCAGGGGGTCCTGGACCCCGGGGAGGCGGAGACCCTCCTGTCGGCAGCCCGGGATCTCTACTTTCCCCGGCGGACCTGGGCGGCGGTGCTGCGTGCCGCCGAAGATCGCATCGATTCCGGCTCCCTGGAGAGGTTCCGCCATTTTCTGGAGACCGACTACAGGGACCTGAAGAGGGAGGACGCGATAGCGGCCCTGCAGAGGATCGCCGAGATCGTGGAGGGGGGATAGGGTCTGGCGGAACAGGCGGACAGGATCGCTGCACCTTCAGGGCTGCGATTCGGAGAGGCGGGGGAAGGCTGATATCGGGTTGGTGACAGATATGGTCAGGAGTTTTCGACTTCCCGAAGCGGCGATGACGGGGGGAGAACGGATGATGGTCCGAGTCAGGGCGTTTGCACGGTTTGCCGAGATCATCGGCAGGGATCAGGAGATCGAGATCGCGGAGGGATGGACCGTGGGGGTGCTGCTGAACCGCCTCGCCGCACTCCACCCCGGACTCGAGGAGGAACTATACGACGAGCAGGGAGCGCTCCGAGACCACGTGATTGTCATGCGGAACCGTCGGCACATCGATACCTGCGGCGGTCTGCAGACCGCGCTCTGCGAGGGGGACGAGATCGCGATCTTCCCCCCCGTTGCGGGAGGATAGGGATGCCGTCAGGAACGATCGAGATCCGGGAGGAGGACTTCTCTGTCGACGCGGTACTCTCCGAGCTGCGGGACGAGCGCGCGGGGGCGGTGGTCAGCTTCGTCGGGACCGTGCGGGGCGACAGGATCGAGAAGATGGTGCTCGAGGCGTATCCGGAGGTGGCCGTACAGGAGCTGGAGAAGATTCGCGAAGAGGCGATGGACAGGTTCCGGATCCTCTCGCTCTCTGTCATCCACCGCATCGGGACACTGTCGGTGGGCGAGAAGATCGTGCTCATCGCGGCAGCGGCCCCGCACCGCCACGAGGCGTTCCTGGCCTGCGAATACGCGATCGACGAGCTGAAGAAACGCGTACCCATCTGGAAGAAGGAGATCGGGCCCTCGGGAGAGGTGTGGGTGGAGGGGCACCGGGGAATCTCCCGGTAGCGGGGGTGCAGTGGTTCCCGCACTGCCGCCCCGTCGATCCCCTCCGCGGCGGCGGGATGGAGCAGGCCGCGATCCGGCCCCGGATCTCTCCCGGATGCAAGGGGGACCGGCGGGAGCACGGTGCGCAGTGCGTGAGAGCGCGCGAAAGGCAGGAGGCATGAACGGGTGAGAGTCGAGCTTCCGGGAGGGGGGGCGTGCGAGGTGCCGATTCGGGAATCGAAGATCGCGGACGTCCTCCGCGAGCTCCGCATCAATCCCCTCGATGTCATCGTCGTCAAGAACGGGCGGATCGTGCCGGAGGACGACGATGTCCGCGATGGCGATTGCATCCGCCTCATCGACGTGAAGTCGGGCGGCTGATCGCTGCATGCCGATCGGACCGTGCGCGATCGCCGCGGGGCGGGCGGACTTTCCCGCCGCATGCTGAACGCAGGGCAGAGCGCTCCGCGCACCGGCGATGACCCGGCATGGGGGGTTCTGAAGGCATCCGAACCCTCCCCGCCCGCGCCGCATCCCAACCTGGCCTGAGGCCTGCTGGATCCATGGCGGCAGCGAAGAGGACGGATCGGGATCTCCGCCGATTCGCGGACCGGGTTATCCCGCGCGGCGGAGGTGAGGGGCCTCTCGGGAGAACGCCGCAATCTCTCCGGCATTTGGTGCCCGTTGCCGGTCCAGCGCGGGAGCGGCAGGTTCTCGCGCCGCAGCGCCTTCATGCGATCGGGAACCGAAGCAGGGCGGCGATCCCCCCGAGCGCCGTCAATCGACGCCCCGGATCGAAGGCAGAAGAGAGGATCACCACCCGGGCGCCCGTCCGTTCGCTCTCCTCGATCAGTGTCCGGATGCCGGGGTCCCGCAGGAGGTCGTCCACGACCAGGATCTGCTGGACGGCGCCATAGGAGGTGGCTTCTCGCACCTCCGCCCGCCCGTAGGCAGCGGGCCTCCCGCAGCTGATCCGCATCAGCAGCTCCTCCATCGCCTGCACCTCCCGCTGGAGCTGGAGGTCGCCCGAGAGGCGCTCGAGGGCCCCCTGGCCGATCACGTCCTGCACCCCTCCCCGCCCGGTGCGCCGCGTGTCCACGACGCGGATGCGGTCCACGACGGGATCGCCGGCGTCCCGGAGGTATTTCAAGAAATCCTCTTTGACAAAACCGGGCCCGGCCAGGACGATCGGCCCGGTGACCTCGG
>FWPV01003775.1_pt1 | contig 33686 bp, 23 predicted proteins | sample 2228371 | NCBI WGS metagenome assembly FWPV01 (sample SAMEA103939776, study PRJEB20133) | metagenome
GCTGTTTATCCGGCGCTGGATTTTAAAACTACTGGGTTGTGAAGTGACCACAGCTGTGGCCATGGTGCAGCAAGTGGCGGCCGGCGATTTCCGCTTCAACACCCAACAACAGGCCGACCCACAAAGTTTATTGTTTGCACTGCAACAACTGGCCATTTCATTGGGCAATATGATAGCGCAGCAACGTAAACTGGAAACTCAGCTGGCTGCCCAGGCGACCGAGCTGGAGCAGCACAGCAACCAAAGTCAGCATACGCTGCAGGATGTGATGCACCAGACCACTCAGGTTGCCACAGCTGTGCATCAGATGTCGGCCACCTGTGAAGATATGGCGCGCAGCGCCACCACTGCAGCTCAGGCCACCCGCGACGCCACTGCCGAAGCCGCCCATGGCGAACAGGCGGTCTCTGAAACCAAAAATGCCATCAGTCACCTGGGGCATAAACTGCACGATGTGGCTGAATTGATCACCGAACTGAACCGCCACGGTGAAGCTGTTGGCACTGTCACAGACGTGATCCGCGGTATTGCCGAACAAACCAATTTGCTGGCACTCAACGCCGCTATTGAAGCCGCCAGAGCCGGTGAACAGGGCCGTGGTTTTGCCGTGGTGGCTGACGAAGTGCGCACTCTGGCCAGCCGCTCCCAAAGCTCCACTGAAGATATCAGCAAAAGAATTGAAGACATCCGCCAGGGTGCCGGCACTGCAGTACAGGCCATGGCAGCCAGCGAGCAGGACACCCAAAGCACTATTTATCGCTCCGATGAAGCCGGTACTGCGCTGCAACGCATTTGCGCCGCTATTACCAGCATTGTGGATGTCAACGATCAGCTGGCAAGCGCCACCGAACAACTGGCCACAGTGTCGTCCATGATCAGCGGCAATATGGAAAAAATTGCCAGTGCGGTGGAACACAGCGCCGGACAAAGTCAGCAATTAAGCAACGCCAGTCATCAGCTGCAACTGATGGCCGATCAGATGCAACAGGAAATGGTACGTTATCAGCTGTGATGCAGTGAACTGCCGGCCACAACACAGCTAAGGTGGCTCTGAGGCAACGCACAACCCGCCACAGCGTTGCCTTGCGCAGCTAAATGTTTTATGGTGCCAGTATCACTGACAACTGCAACCGGAGTGCCTTTTGGCAACCACAGGCTCGTTTTATTCTTCCGTTATTTTTTTAGCTGTCTTGCCAGTTATCTGCCCTGCCTGAGCCGGCGCTTCGGGCAGCGCCGGCCTGTCCTGAATTTATCCCTATTGTTGCGGTCAGAATGCCGACTTACAAAAACAAGACAACTCCAGTGAGCAGCACAGGAATTTCCCGGATTTTTAACTCACATACTGCAGTTATTTGCAGTTGCATAAACTGAAAAAACTTAACCAACACCAATAAAAGGAGCTGTTATGCAGCCAAAACCAGACATTATGTTATCCAGCCTTGATATTGCCAGACTCGAGCATCTGCTGAGCCAGTTGCCACCGCACAGCCCCGAAGTTGAGCTGCTGGAACAGGAACTGGAACGGGCTATCATCGTTGAACCTGCTGAAATGCCGCCCGACCGGGTGACGATGAACAGCAAGGTTAGTTTTAGTGTAGGTTCATCATCACAACCCCAGACTTTCACTTTGGTATATCCAAAGGATTTGGACCAGAGTGGCGAAAAAATCTCGGTACTGGCACCTGTAGGCAGCGCTATTCTGGGTCTGGCGGTTGGCGATGAGATTGCCTGGCCAACCCCTAAAGATCCGGCGCAGAAGATCCGCATTCACACTATTGTGTACCAGCCGGAACAAGCCGGCGATCTGCACCGTTAACTGAAGATGCCGGCCTGTATCACATGGCATAACAGCCATGCAGGCCGGATATCACACTGTAATCACACTGTAGCTGTGTTGCTCCAGTATAAAGCCAGCAGTAACAATAAAGGACATAAGTGCACCAGCAGCACATTGAGCGCCAAAGCCGGCACTAAATCTGCGTTGTGCTGTAAGGCTTTGTTGATGCGCTGCCACAGCCGCACAAATAGCGGCAAGGTCAGCAGCATAGCAAGACATAACAAGGGCAAAAGCCCAAACCATACCGCCAGAGCGAGCAACAGATAAGCCAGCAGGTAAAAAGCCGCAAAAAGCTTTGCGCTAGTCGCCAATCCCCATACTATCGGCAGATGTCGCCGGCCCACCTGACGATCGGCCTCTACATCCGGAAACTGATTCAGCAACAACAAGTTACTGCACAAGAGCAGCAAAATAACGGCGATAACCCCACCGCCTACCGTCAGTTGCGCCCCCAGCGCCCAAAGCGCCCCTAAAAACATCAAGACACCAAAACCCACACCAGGCGCCAATAAACATAACAAAGGGGAACGCTGCAAATATTGGGTGTAGCTATACAGCAACAACACTCCCGGAATACCAATCCACAGTGCCTGCGCGCCCAGCCGCCAGGTAAAATAAAGCCCGATGCCAATCACCAATAATAAAGTGACCAGTGCCAGCAAAAGCGCCACCCCGGCATAAGTGGGTTGTTGTGGCAAAGTACCACTGCCGCCACTAAAAGGTGTGCGGCTGGTCAGCAGATCAAGACCAGAACGGAAATCAAAATATTCATTAAAGGCGTTGACGCAGATATGGGCACAAAGCGCCAGCAATAGCACCAACCCCAGCTGCAGCTGTTGTACTTGTACGCCCTGATAACGTGCTGTGACGGCCGCCAAAGCGATAGTAAGCAAGGTTAAACTCAGAAAATTCCAGCGGGACACTCCCAGCAATACTTTGAACATCCATCTCTCCGCTTTGTGTTTTGATCAATCGCCTGTAACAAGGCCACACAGCTTAACTGATTTTCCGGTCACCATAAAAAAAGGCAGCCAACCGGCTGCCTTTACGTTAACAACAACTTGGTGCATCACTGCACTGCGCGCAACAGCTTTAGTTGTGCAGTGATGCGGGTGTTTACCCTCTTTGTAAACACGGTAAGCTCAATAGCGATTAATAAACCACTGTTTGAGTAGAGCTACATACTGTGGTACCGGCGTTACATACTTTGTAGCTGTAAGTGCCGCGTACAGACAGTGTATCTGTGTGTAAACCGTCGTTGGCTGTCGTTACCAGTTTCACGTTATTGCGGATCACGTCCACAGAGCTGCCAGTGGCGTTTGCCCATTTCAGGTCAACAAAACGTTTGCCTTTTTTGCTGTAAGAAACGGCAGACAGCGTAATGGCAGTGCCACCACCTGAAGTACCACAACCTTTGGCAACCAGGTAATCATGTGCCGCTTTAGCCTGCACAATACCGTAACCGAAGTACACGTCTTTACCGGCAGCGCCTGCATCTTTAGCAGTTGCCTTTAAGGCTGAACGGATTTGTTCACCAGTACATGAAGGATGGTTAGACCATACCAGAGCTGCCACACCTGAAACTGCCGGTGTTGCCATTGAAGTACCGCTCATATAACCATAATCACCACCTTCGATAGCAACAGTGGCTGAAGTGGCCGCCAGCAGCGCTGCGCGGTCTTCAAAAGCTGCACCTACAGCAGGGATGCTGGTGGTGTTGGCCGTGCCTTCACCCAGAGTGCCGTACAACATGCCGGCAGTGTTATTGATCAGAATGGCACCAATACCACCTGAAGTCTGACAGTTTTTCACTTTGTCATGGAAAGAGATCACACCACGGTCAATCACACAGATTTTACCGGCTGCGCCTGTGTTCACAGTTTCAGCTGTACCCATAAAGAAGGTTGCGCCAGAAGCTGTGCCAACGTTTTCCATGGCAGAAGATGCAAAAGCGCCGTTGTTGGTGGTCAGACTGGCAACAGTCGCCATACCTGCAGGGTATGTCGACAGGGTATCAACACCACCTGCTGTAACTTCCACACAGATTTTTTCGTTGGTTGTTGCAGTTTTGCCTGAGCCAGAAGTACAGCTTGGGAACTGAGAGAAGTCTGCGATGTTATTGTTGGCATCGTTGGCACCAACCATCATTACTGAAGGGTAACCGGCCGGGTATGAACGAACGTTGTTACCGTCGTTACCTGCAGCTGCGACCACTAAACCGCCACCGTCAACAAAACTTTGGAAAGCGTTTGATTCTGTGGTGTTTGAACCGCCACCGCCTAAGCTCATGCTGATGATCTTAGCGCCTGCAGCTTTACATTTTTGTGCAGCGTAAGCGAGATCTGAAGAATAACCCCAGCCTTCAGCGTTAAATACTTTGATAATGTGCATTGGCACGCCTGGCGCCATACCTACGACACCTACGCCGTTATCAGCTGCACCGATAGTACCTGCTACGTGCGTACCGTGTGGGCCGCCGTTCACATCCCAGCTGCCAGTGCCGCTGTCGTTGTCACCAGTGATGCTGCCCCATTCGAAGTCGATGTTGCTGCGATCCAGACCTGAGTCGATCACACAAACTTTTGGTGCAGCACCCAGGTTAAAAGCAACCTGTTTAACCTGAGACTGATAAACCGCATAAGGTGTCAGCTGGTCAAGCATCGGGTTGCCGGCATCATCGTTGTACAGTGCCATTGGCGTACGTTTAAAGTCTTGTTCCACCAGTTTGATATGTGGGTTCTTTAAAATGCCTTTGATTTCGTCAAAAGATTTGCCTTCAAACTGAACTGAAATAAAACCATCAGCTTCCAGTTTTACTTCACCGCCTAACTGGCGGGATAAAGCGGTAACAATACCTTTGTTGGCATTGTCTACTTGCAGGATGACCCGTTCTGACGCCTGAGCTGCCTGGGTATAACTAACGGCCGCCAGCACTGCTGCTGCGATTGGAGCCACTTTTTTGAAATTCATAACTACGATTCCTGTTGCATGTGTCAAGGGTGTGTGTTGTTTTGTGGGGCATCCTGCCGCATATTTTGTAATGCCTAACGCAAATCTACATTAGGTTATGCTTAATAAATGACATATTCGACTCATCACTGCAATAGGGTATTACAACAATTTTTACAGTCGTAATTAAATGTAAAAATATAGGGAACAGGGTACAAGCTTGATGTAGCAAGGACTGGAAGCGGTTACTTTTTGATCGGCACCGGCAAAAAAAAATCTTAAAAAAAATCCCGGCCTGAGCATCTGGCCGGGATTTAACATCGGAGAACGGCTTTAACAGTACAACAGCACTCAAATACAACTAACGACGCAGCTGACGACGACGGTATAAGGCCAACAGCGCTATACCTAACAACGCCAGATAACCAGGTTCAGACACCTGAGTGGGCAGGAAGGGGTCACGGGCCCACAACGAAATATTCGATAAACCTGCAGACTGCTCCCCTGTATTCACGACTGTTTTTGACAGGTCAAATTTACCACCAAATTCATATTTAATATCACCTGCCAAAATCGGATCCAAACCTAATTGGGACAAGGTGAAATTGTAAATGGCAAAACCATTACCACCTTTAAACACCACAGCAACCTGGTCAAAAAATGAGCCTCCGAGTAAATCAATTAACAACTCAGGCTGAGTGGAAGGTGGGGTAAACTTCCAGAAGCCGGAGATAAAATTCACACAGGTACCATAGGTACCATCCACTGTGCTGCTACAGCTGAATAAATCGTCTACAAATTTATATTCCTGATCAACATCGTCATCCGGATCAGGGTCGGGAATAGTGGCCCCTTTAAAACCATCACCTTCATCTTTACCCATATACACCCAACCCGGGTCATCGATCTGGCCATCCTCGTCTAAATCCAATAATTCCGGATCAAAAGCACCATCGGCCCAAAGACCCGTCGGTTTATTAAACCAGCCATCATTATCAAGACCAAGGTTGTCAATGGGTAAGGCCATATCACTGTTGTTGCCCACCACAAAACCATAACAGGCCTCGGCATAGACGGGCGCCAGCTCAGGCGGTATGGGTTGTTGCGGTTGCCCTGCCGGTTCCAAAGCCCGCAAATAGGTGAGCTCCATATCTGTGAGCTTACAGGTTTTTAAGTCAACAAAGTCTGCGGAGTCATCGCCACCGCCTCCGCCGCCATGGCCTTCACCACCGCCAATATGACCTGCCAGTGCAGAAGCGCTGACCAGACAGCTTACCAGCACCAGAGATTTCAGCGTGAATGTCCTGTTAATCATAGGTCCTCCTAATTTATACATTGCTAATACAGCATTCGCCGTGCCAGATAAAAAAGTTGAACCAAAACAGTTGATTAATAATTAAGCGAGAAAGGCATGTAAAAAATTCAGACGATTAAAAATGTTATTAAATCAAACACTTTACTAACAAGTGACGGCAGAATAACAGTGCCTTCCAGCAGAACAAGATCAGAGTGCAGGGGCTGACAGCAGCAGCTTTGTAACGCTGCTCAGCTGCAACCAATGTCTCCCAAGGGCGTCCTTGCCATGGGTTTATCTGTCATTCCTGTAGTTTGTCAGCGGCAGGTCAGCTGTTGTTAGCAATATTGCCCTGCCACCCAACCGGAACTCCAGGCCCACTGAAAGTTGTAACCACCAAGCCAGCCGGTCACGTCTACCACTTCACCAATAAAATACAAACCCGGTTGTTTTTTTGCTTCCATGGTTTTGGACGACAACTCATCGGTATCAACCCCGCCCAAAGTGACTTCTGCAGTGCGGTAACCTTCAGTGCCATTGGGTTTAAACACAAAATGATGCAATAAACCGGCAATGCGCTGGCTGCTTTTTGCGTTGAGAGCTTTCAGCGGCTGATTGGTCAGCAGATTTTGTTCAAGCAGCTTTTCCACCAGCCTTTTGGGCAACAGTCGTGACAGTGCAGTTTTCAGCTCTTGCTCCGGATGTCTTTGCTGCGCTTCACTGAGGAAATCCTGCACACTTTGCTGAGGTGATAAATTTACCACCACCTCATCCCCAGGTTGCCAGAACGACGACACCTGCAAGATAGCCGGGCCACTTAAACCGCGGTGAGTAAACAGCATGTCTTCCGGAAACACTACATCATTGGATTCTGCCGTTACCGGCAAGGACACACCGCTGATTTCTTCATAAACGGCTTTATCATCCGGTTGCCAGGTCAGTGGCACCAAACCGGCCCGTACTGGTAACACCTTTAAACCAAACTGCTCGGCCAGCTGAAAACCAAAAGCTGTGGCACCTAAATTTGGCAGACTTAAACCACCACTGGCCACCACTAAACTCTGGCAACTGCGGCTAAGGCCGTTTGTTTGCAGCTGATACTGGCCGTCGTTAAAAGTAACCGTCTGGATCTCCTGCTGCAGTGCAATCTGCACCCCAGCTTTGTCACATTCCTGCTGCAGCATGTCGACAATGTCTTTGGCACTGTTGTCACAAAATAGCTGGCCGAGTGTTTTTTCGTGATAAGGGATCTGATATTGCTGCACCAACGCCAGAAAATCCCACTGGGTATACCTGCTTAAGGCAGACTTACAGAAGTGTTTGTTTTGCGATAAAAAATTGGCCGGGCTGGCGTACATATTGGTGAAGTTACAACGACCCCCACCCGACATCAGGATTTTACGGCCAATACGTTTGCCATTATCCAGCACCAGCGTTTTACGGCCTCTTTTGGCGGCTTCTATGGCACAAAACAAGCCGGCGGCACCGGCCCCTATCACTATCACATCCCACTGCTGCATCAGCATTTGCACTCTTTCATAATCACCAAGGCGCTATTGTCGGCGACTGTCCGCAGAAAGGCAATTTCACCGGCCGGATCTGTGAAAAATGCCAATTTGATGACAAAACAGATCCAACCGCGATCTTTTTTTATTACTTTTTGATATAACTTATTCCATTTACTAAATTGTATACAGTTGTAACTATTTGTAACACAAGCTTGAGCCGCTCTGGCTTGCAGCCAGATCAGGCGGCAGTGCAGCAGGCGATGGTTTAACCGGATGTCCCGACATCCGCTCTGAGCAGTACCCATTAAAGGTTTAATTGTTAAATTACATCTCTTTACATTGGTAATATATTGATGAATTATTGCGCAGCCTGCCCCATTCATAAAAACTACGGCAGGAAACTCCAGGCAAATAACCAAAAAACAAGTTGTGAGAATTTCCATGCAAAACAAAGCGTTCCATTTACATAAAATCGCCCTCGCGACCCTGTCAGCCATGTGCTTATCTGCTCAGGCAGCCGAAGTACCAGATTTGTTAACAGTACCAACCCTGAGCAATGCCAAAGTTGCGCAGGAACTGCACACTCAGTTTATTGTGTCGCTGAAAGGCCAGACTCAGGGTGATGAAAACAGCCTGCAACAAGAACAGGCATTAAATGCAAAGTTACACGTTGAAGAAACCTTATCAGCACTGGCTGGTAGCGAACTGCAATATGTGCGTGAAAGTGCTGTTGGTGGTCGCCACATTGTGCGTGCAGAACGTCGCCTGAGCGAAAAAGAGAAAAAAGAAATGATGGCTAACCTGGCCAAAGACGGTAACGTTGCTCAGGTTGAAGAAGACCGCATTTTAACGATCAATGCAGTGCCAAACGACACCCAATATGCCAGCCAGTGGCATTATTATGAAACCACAGGTGGCCTGCGTGCACCTGCCGCCTGGGACAGCGCTACTGGTTCAGGCGTGGTTGTAGCAGTATTAGATACCGGCTACCGTCCACATGCTGATTTAAATGCCAATATCCTGCCAGGCTACGACATGATTTCTGACAGCTTTGTCGGTAATGACGGCAATGGTCGTGACTCAGATGCCCGCGATCCAGGTGACTGGGTGGAAGTAGGCGCCTGTGGTGGCGGTTACCCGACTCAGGCTCAGAGCTCAAGCTGGCACGGTACTCACGTTGCCGGCACCATTGCTGCCGTAACCAATAACGGTACTGGTGTTGCTGGTGTGGCTTATCAGGCCAAAGTTGTGCCAGTCCGTGTATTAGGTAAATGCGGTGGTTACACTTCAGATATCGCTGACGGTATTATCTGGGCTTCAGGCGGTACCGTATCTGGCGTACCGGCCAACCCGAACCCGGCTAAAGTGATTAACATGAGCCTCGGCGGTTCAGGTGCCTGTGACTCTACCACTCAGGCTGCTATTAACTCTGCCCGCTCACGCGGTACTGTGGTGGTCATTGCTTCAGGTAACGACAATGATAACGCCAACAACTACAACCCAGGCAACTGTGCCGGCGTGGTCAACGTAGCTTCAACCAACCGCAATGGTGGCCGTGCTTATTATTCTAACTACGGTACTTCAATTGACGTGGCAGCTCCTGGCGGCGCCATGAACTCTGCCAACGACAGCAACGGTATCCTGTCTACTTACAACACTGGTACTACAGTACCTGGTTCAGACAGCTACGGTTACTCTCAGGGTACCTCTATGGCTGCGCCACACGTCGCTGGTGTTGCTGCACTGATCAAACAGAAAAAACCAACGGCAACGCCGGATGAAGTGGAATCTATCTTAAAAACCACCACCCGCGCTTTCCCGGCCACTTGCACCAGCTGTGGTACAGGTATTGTTGACGCCGCTGCTGCAGTGGCTAAAGCTGCCGGCTCTACCGGCGGTGGCACTACTCCGGTTACTTCTCAGGTGACCAATATCAGCGTGGCTTCAGGCAGCTGGAAATATTACACCCTGACAGTTCCAAGTGGTAAAACTAACCTGACCATCAGCATCAGCGGTGGCACAGGTGATGCCGACCTCTATGTACGTCGTGGTGCCAACCCAACCACCAGCACTTACGATTGCCGTCCATACAAAACCGGCAACAGCGAAACTTGCAGCTTCACCAACCCAGTGGCCGCCACTTACCATATCGGTATCCGTGGTTACTCTTCAGCGTCTGGTGTAACACTGAACACTTCTTACCAGTAAGCCATACTGAGCAGAAGTAAAAACAGCAAGGGCGCCAACAGGCGCCCTTTTTATTGCTTTGAATTCACTGACAATACTACAACTGCGTTCTGCTACTATGCCTGCTGCAGGCAGTCACTGCGGTCAATCAAACAGCTGCGCTGTTGCATAGGTCTGGCTGAATGATTACTCCTGATAACCCTGCAGCAATAAGGCCCAGTCAGTTTCCTGCCAATAAAAGGGCTGTGCTTTTTCCGCTGTTAACCTGGCTTCTTTGCGCAAAGATCTTAATAACCTGTCCATCGTACTTTGTTGCCAATCCTGCCCCTGGCGGAAGGCACATTTATCAAAATCCAGCAGCCAGAATTTGCCTTGTGGATCGAGCAACATATTGTGGCAATTCATATCGGAGTGATAAGCCCCTGCCAAATGAAACTGTTTCAGCATGGCGCCCAGCTGTTGCCACTCCTCTGCTGTTAACGCCCGTTGTTGTAATAAATGGCAAATATCAATGCTACCCGGAATCAGCTCCAGCAGAATATCAGCACTGTAGCCTAAACCCCGGGCTGTATATAACGCCGCAACAGGTTTGGGTACCGGCAACCCCAGCTGCACCATCTGCTGCAACATGGCAAATTCCGCCATAGCACGGCTTTTGGCCAGTGGCACAGCAAAAAACCAGTCTTTGTTAATTTTGCCAATTAAACCACCGCGATAATAATGACGCAGCACCCATTGTTCGGTATTGGCTTTAACAAACCACACAGTGTTACGCCCGCTCGACTGGCCTGTCACCGCATTTTGTTGCTGCCAGAATGCCGCCTGAAACAGCTTTTTATCAGCCTTTGCAAAACCACCGGCAGACAATAACTGCGGGTCGTACCAAATTTCGCTTGCTCCGTCACGCTGATGCAAATGGCGCGCTCCTGTTGTTGGTAATAGCCTTGTTGGCAATAAAGTTGTGACTGTCTGCAGCACCTTTGCGGTAGCGCCGCCTTGCTGCTGGTAAAGCGCTAACCCCTGCGCAGCCATCTGCTGGCGTTTGCTCTTATCACAGAGCAAATTGACCGTACTTTGTGCCAACTCTTCGGCATTCTTCACAAAACTCACTGCCTGCTTGCGCTCAAGCTGTTTAAAAGCCAGAGCAAAATTAAACACATAAGGGCCGGATTGAATAGCTTTGCCCAGGCTCATCGGCTCCAGCGGATTATGGCCGCCCCGCTCAATAAGCGAACCTCCGACAAAAACCACGTCGGCCAGCTGATACCACAGCATCAGCTCGCCCATCGAATCGCCCAGCAACACCTGAGTTGCAGGCAACAAAGGTTGCTGACTGCTGCGTCTGACCAACGAAAATCCAGCTTGTGCTACCTGTGCTGCAACAGTGTCAAAACGATCCGGATGGCGCGGCACCAAAATCAGCAGCGTGTCGGGCTGTTTAGCCAGTACCTGACCAAATGCCTGCAGAATTTGTTCATCTTCACCGGCATGAGTACTGCCGGCCACCCATACCGGACGGCCCTGCAACTGTACCTGAAAGTCTGTTGCCTGTTGCTTCAGCGCTGCGTTTTGCTGCACTTCAAATTTCAGATTCCCGGTGTTTAGTACCTTTTGTATCGTTTCCTGCATGGATCCTGCTTTATGACCAAGCAAGGTTAAAAAACGGCGGCGGCTGTTATTGTCCTGCGTCAGAATCACCTTCAGCTGCGCCAGCATCGGCTGCACCAGCGGCATAAAACGGCGATAACCGCGGGCAGAGCGCGCTGATAAACGGGCATTGACCAGCACCACAGGAATAGCGGCCTGGTGACATTGCCGGATGAGATTGGGCCAAAGTTCAGTTTCCAATAACAGTACCAGCTGTGGCGCCAGTTTTTTTAGCAAACGCTGATTGCTGCCAGGGGTGTCAAAAGGCAAATAATAATGAAACACGCTGTCGCCAAAATTGGCCTTGATACGAGCCGAGCCTGTGGGTGTGGTGCAGGTGACAGTGACGGGTAAATCCGGGTAAGTGGCCAGCAGTTGTTTAATCAGCGGTGTTGCCGCCACTACTTCGCCCATAGACACCGCATGCACCACGATGCCACCGGCCGCTTCTGCGGGAATAGGCTGATAACAAAAACGTTCGGCAAAACGCTGCCGGTAAGCAGGATCGGCTTTGCTGCGGTAAATAAACAGCAGCAACATCGGAAAACGCAGCAGATACAGCAGCAGGCTATAGGTCACAATGCCCAAAGGGAATAAAAGTCGCGACAAAACACAAATCCAGCACAATAAAGATGGCACGATCATACTGTGCGCAGCCACACATTACCAGAATAGCGCCGGTAAGCAGTGTTGATGCTGCGATACAAAACATAAAAAAAGGAGCTGATTTCAGCTCCTTTTAGAATTTTGCCGCTGTTTCGGCCGCTGTGATGGTGACTGTTTTTGCTCTTGTTATAGCGAGCAATCCGTCCAACAACTGCGTTATTTTTTCGCCTGCAGATAAGCAAGCAAGCCGTAATGGCGCAGGTTGTGCCATAAATTTTGCCAGCTAAAACATAAACGGCTTTTATAAAACAAGCGCCTGTTCACCGGCTGTTTCTGATGTGGGTTGATCAGGCTTTCAAATTCCAGCTCTGGCCGAAACGGCAAAGGCTGCACGCCCATCACGTCAATGCCTAAATCAAAGCTGTATTGCAACTGCACGTCCACAGGGCGGTAAAACGGCTGCATCTTCTCAAGCAGTAATTTTGCGCCTGCTAAACTCACCGCTTGCGCCACAGTCGACACCGGCATTTTCTGATAATGCACCAGCGAAAAACCATGAGCCATAGGCTCACGCTGTAACACCGGCTGCTGTTTATTCGGCATCGCCAGTTTCAGATAATGCCAGGGCTTTTGCAGCTGACGGATTGCATCCACCAGTGCAGCCAAATCACACTGCAGAATAAAGTCGTCTTCGAGAATAATGACAAAGTCGAGCTGCTGCGCCACAATTTGCTGCCAACACCAGATGTGACTGATATAACAGCCTTTTTCACCAGGGCGCAGCATTTTGTGGTAATGTTTTTTATTCAATTCCAGCGAATAATACTGACTGAGCTGCGCTTCGCTCATCACCCGGCCGTCAGCGGCGCTGATGCGCTCCACCACAATGTCAGGGTAAGGTGCAAACTGTGCCACCGCATGCTGATAACGCTCGACCGACTGGTCGAGGTTAATCACAAAAACTTTCATTTTCATGCAACAAGCGCCCGGCTTAACGCCACAGATCCGCAACCCACTGCACTGGCAGCACACGGCGGTACCATTTGCCGCTCACGCCTAAAATGGCATCAGGCGGGTTTGGTTTGCCGTGGAAAGCAACAATTTTGGCGCCTTCAGGAATAGTGGCAGGTTTAAAGAAACTCATAATGCCTTTTGGCATACAGTGGCGTTTAAAGCTGACACACCAGCCGGCCGGCCAGTATTGCAACTTGCCTTGTTTGTTCAGATAACTGGTGACATATTCCTGCTCGTTACGCACAGAAGCCAGCACTTTGTCTTTGTTATTCTTCAGGTTTTCGATTAAATCGGCATGGGCACCAATGTTAAAACGGTACACTGAGGTGTTGCCGGTTTCATCCTTTTTGTCCCATTCTTTGATAACACGGAACTCGCCTTCAGGCTCAAAAAAACAATCGATATTGCCAACTATCACCACGTCCAAGTCGATAAACAAAGTCGGGCCTGTTAAATCGTATAAAGGGTCGGCAAAACTGGTGACTTTTAACCAGCCGTGACCAAAACTCCATGGCTCGCGGTTATCAAAATCGGCAAAACCTACTTTAGGAATATCTTTTACTTCCACTTTGCTGGCATCAATACCTTCGGCGTCATCTGTCAGACAGATAAAACGAAATGGTAATGTCAGGTTGCGGCTGACCATGTTGTACAGCTTGTTTACGTAATCCGGGCCGTATTTTTTGCCCCATTTGATACACAGAATATTGACTTGGCTCATAACATTTCCCGTTTTAACGCCTGTAACCGCTGTTTTTATGCAGTTTGACGTGCAAGTTTATCATAAGAAAAACAAAATCTACGCTGGAATTTCTCTGTGCTTCTACAAGAGCAGCAGTAACACAAGCGGCAATACTGGCAGCAGCAGCGCTATTCAGGGCATACTGCAAAATAAAGCGGCATTGTGCCAGTCTTGGCTGACAACCGGCTGAATCCACTCAAATTGCAGCCGCATTTGTTTAGTTTGAACTGCAGCCGCGACAATCACCGCCTCAGGGGCAAAAGCATGAACAGAAGACAATTTATCACCATCAGCACCCTCAGTGTTGCCGGTTTAGCCCTTGGCGGCACAGCGCTTGGCAATAACAGAAATTTTGATTTAACTGAGCTTTATCAAAAGCTGCAAAGCCTGCAAGGCAAAACTCTGGCGAGCAGCGGCGACTGGAACCCAGCGCAAATCTTCCGACACTGCGCCCAGAGTATTCAGGGTTCTTTAACAGGTTTTCCGCTGCAAAAATCGCCGTTTTTTCAGCACACAGCCGGCAAACTGGCGCTTTTTAGTTTTAAAGCAGCAGGCGCTATGACGCATCCTTTGGCAGAGCCTATTCCGGGCATGGCGGCACTTGAGCCTAACGAGGATCCACAACAGGCGCTGACTGCACTGCTGCAAACGCTGGAGCTGTTTATTCAGCACAGCAGCACAGGCGCTACCTTAGCACCGCATTTTGCTTATGGCGCTTTAAATACCACCGATTATCAGGCCGCCCACTGGCTGCATCTGCACAATCATTTAAGTCAAATAAGCATTTAAGCCAAATCACTGTCATTTAAAGCTTTGGTAACAACTGGCCTTAAGAAAAACAAAAAACCAGCCGCAGCTGGTTTTTTGCAGCCAATTCAGCACTTAATGCCCGGCAATTTGCATCTGGCCAATCAGCACTGAACCTGTTAACACACCCCCTCTTTTATCCACGTCGTTGCCAATGGCGGCTATGTCAAAAAACATGTCTTTGAGATTACCGGCAATGGTGATTTCCGACACCGGATACTGAATTTGGCCATGTTCCACCCAAAAACCGGCGGCGCCACGCGAATAATCACCTGTCACGCTATTCACCCCCTGGCCCATCAGTTCGGTTACCAATAAACCTGTGCCCATATCTCTGAGCAGCTGGGCCAAATCGGCGTTGCCATGGCTGACCATCCAGTTATGAATACCACCGGCATGGCCTGAACTTGGCAGCCCCAGTTTGCGGCCGGAATAGCTGGTGGTCAGATACTGATTCAGCACACCATCAGTGATGATCTGGCGGTCGCGGGTTTTTACCCCTTCACTGTCAAAAGGACTGCTGGCCAGGCCGCGTAATAAGTGCGGTTGTTCAATAATATTCACTTTTGACGACAACACCGGCTGGCCGACTTTATCCAGTAAAAAACTGGATTTACGGTAAATAGCACCGCCGCTAATCGCCGACACCAAATGACCAAACAAACTGCTGGCAATGTCGGCGCGGAAAATGACCGGCACTTTTTGCGTGCCCAGTTTGCGGCTATTGAGCCGGTTTACGGTTTCCAGCGCAGCTTCACGGCCTACCTGCGCCGGGTCAAGCAACAAACCCAGTTCGCGGCTGACGGTGTAGCTGTAATCGCGCTGCATATCGTCGCCTTCTTCACCTATGACAGAACAGCTGAAACTGTGACGGCTGCTGGGATAACCCACCAGCTGACCATGGCTGTTGCCGTACACTTTTAACCCCTGATGGGACGAAAAGGACGCACCGTCAGAGTTGGTAATACGGGAGTCTGTGGCAAAAGCAGCTTCTTCAGCCGCAATACAAATGGCAATAGCCTGCTCGGTGCTGATATCCCCCGGATGAAATAAATCCAAATCCGGTGGTGAAAATTCCAGCGCGTCTTTATCAGCCACGCCGGCGCAAGGATCTTCTGAGGTATAACGGGCAATGTCTATTGCCGCTTCTACGGTGCGTTTCAGTGCGGCCGGGCTTAAATCGGCGGTTGAGGCCGAACCTTTGCGCTGGCCAACATAGACACTGATGCCAAGGCCACCATCCTGATTAAATTCAACAGTTTCCACTTCACCATGACGGGTTTCTACACTCAAACCCCGGGTGCGGTTCATCGAAGCTTCGGCGCTGCTGGCGCCCAGTTGTTTGGCATGGGCCAGCACCTGGCTGACTGCGGCTTTGACTTCGTCAATTTCTTGCCAAATGGTAGGAGAATTGCTGCTCATCGCTGATTTTATTTCCGTTTGTCACGCTTTGGCGCAAGCTTATCACAGCCTTGCCAACCCTGCCGCAGCTTCAATGCGACGCAGCAGGGCTTTTTTGATATACTTGCCGCAATTTTATGGTGGAAAAAACAGACTTATGGCAGATATTACCGATTTTACCCATGGCGACGACTGGGACCGCGAAGAAGGCAAAAGCAAAACTCAGATCAAAAAAGAAATGCAGGCCCTGCAGGAACTGGGTGAAGAGCTGGTTGCCTTAAGTGCCGCCAACCGCGCTAAACTCCCGCTGGATGCCGAATTACTGGACGCGCTGCAACTGGCTGACAAGCTGGTGCGTAAACATGAAGCCTTGCGCCGTCATATTCAGTTTATCGGCCGTTTAATGCGCACCCGCGATTTAGAACCTTTGCAACGGGCTCTGGCTGTGGTGCGTAACACCAATCAGGCCGCCACCCGTAAATTCCATCTGGTGGAAGACTGGCGCGACAAGCTGATTGCCAGCAACAACGCCCTGACCGAATTTGTTGCTGAATACCCTGAGGTGGATGTACAGCAGCTGCGCACGCTTATTCGTAACGCCAAAAAAGAACAAGAAAAAAACCAGCCGCCTAAAGCATTCCGCGAGCTGTTTCAGCTGATCAAACCTTTTATTCTGGAAGAATAATGAAGGCTGTTGCCCTCTGAACACTGCAGGGCTAAGCACCAATAAAAAACGCCTGATAAATCAGGCGTTTTTTGAAGCAACGGCTTAAGCAGTTGTTTAAAAGCTACAGCTGAATTTGCCCCTGCAGATACATCACCGCTTGCCCCGACACCAGCACTCTGTCTTGTTGTAACTGACAGCGTAATACACCACCGCGTTTGGATGCCTGATAAGCCAGCAGCTCAGTTTTACCCAGCTGCGCCGCCCAATAAGGCGCCAATCCGGCGTGAATAGAGCCTGTGACCGGATCTTCATCACCACCATTGGCCGGCCAAAAATAACGGCTGACAAAATCGTATTGGCCTTCTGCAAAACCAGTGCCTGGTGCAGTCACCACCACATCCCAGGGGCCAAGCTGTTTTAATAACTGCATGTCCGGTGTTAAAGCGGTCACAGTGGCAGCGTCTTGATAAACCGCAAACCAGGCCTGCTCACTTCGCAGCACTTGCACAGGCGTGGCACCAAGACCTTTTAATAAAGCAGCAGGCACATCAGCCACCGGCAACGCAGGGCGCTCTGGGAAATTCATCTGCAGCCAGTCGCCTTGTTTTTTTACCGTTAAATCGCCAACAACTTTGGTGCTAAACCTAAGTTCCGTGAGTTCAGGCTTTAACTGAAACAACACAAAAGCCGAAGCCAGGGTGGCGTGGCCACAAAAATCAATTTCAGTGATAGGTGAAAACCAACGGATAAAATAATGGCCATCAGCAAGTTCAAGCAAATATGCTGTTTCCGACAGATTGTTTTCCTGTGCTATCGCCAGCAGTTCAGTGTCACCGAGCCAGGCACTGAGCGGCACCACAGCTGCGGCATTGCCACTAAAGCGTTGGTTGGTAAAAGCATCCACCTGATAAATTGCCAGTTTTTGCATTATGCCTCCAAAAGCGTCCGGCTCTCTCTGCCGCTCTGTAAAGTGACGGCACCTCTTGTCAAATCATCCGTCAGATTGTGTTTATCAAAAAAAACGGCTGATTAAATCAGCCGCTTTAACACTAAATCGACGCCTACCCCTTTGATTTTGCTGAGCAGCTTTTTCACCTGCTCAGGGTAGTCCCGCATCATTTCTATCTGGGTGTAATGACGGATGGTGCTGGTATTGGCCAGAATAATCTGTTGTTCATGCTGCAGTTGTGGCTGCAGCTGTCCCAGCTCGTCGTCTACCAGAATGCCATTTTCAAAATCCAGCGCAAAAGCACGGGGATTCAGGTTGTGGCCGGTAAACAAATGCCGCACGCCATCCACACTGATACCTTTGAGATGATAACTGTTGTCTTCATGGCGCCATAACCGCACATCAAGCAAACCGGCATCAATGAATTTTTGGTTGTTTTTCACAAACTTGCGCAAAATAGTTTCGTACAGATAAGGTAAACCACCAATACGGTTAAACTTTTGCCCGGGCGGAATATAAAAGTCGTTGGCCGTTTTATCACCGACCACAATACAAAGTTTCACACCGCGTTTTAAACATTTGCGCAGCGCTTTGGCCAACACTGGCGGCGGATTAAAATAAGGGGTGTAAATTAACACTTCGCGTTCGGCCAGCGCCAGCATCGCCAGAATGCTTTGATTCAGCTGGTTATTCAGCCGCCCCATCCCCATCAGCAAGCTGGCATTTAATGGCCCGGGCTGCGACTGACCTTTAAGCGGATAACGGCAACTGCGGGCATGTTTTAACCAGCTGCGGTGTGCGCCTTTATAAGCCTGGGCGATGTCCTGCTCCGGAGCCAGCAAACTCTGAATCACATCCAGATTGCCTAAAGCTTCCTGATGGCCAGCTGCAAATGCATCGGCCAGCTGTTTATTGTCGATCTGCAGATAACGGTCGGCACGGTAACGCTGCTGTTCGGCCAGATAAATATTGTTCAGTGAAGCACCGCTATAAAACAGGCTGTCATCAAACACAAAACCTTTTAAGTGCAACACACCAAAAAGTTCGCGCTTTTTCACCGGCACGCCATAAATTAAAATTTGTTCTTTATATTCAGCGGCAATAGCACGGTAGAAGTCGGCATTGGTGCGGCCGCCACTCTGACCAATCAAACCACGGCGGGCCCGGTGAAAATCCACATACACCCGTACATCCAGCGCCGGGTTCTGTTGTTTGGCCTGATACAAGGCTCGCAAAATTTGTTCACCTGCCTCGTCGGCCTGTAAGTACAAAGCTGTGATCACAATACGCTGACGCGCTTGTGCTATCAGGCACAGCACCCGCTCTTTATATTCAGTGGCAGAACAAAATACCTGCACTGCAGCAGCATCAATAGCGGTTCGGGATAAGGCCGCCAGACGGCGTTTGTTCAGCAAATTTTGTAACATAAGTGCGATCTGTTCTCGTGGATAAAGCAGCCAGGTTGCGGCTGACAGCGAGATAACGGAAGTCTCTGCGTTGTTATAGTCGGGCTATTATGTGCGAAATAGCCTGCTTAGGCAAAAGGTTGGCGTTGTTGCGCGCTTTTTTTCGCCCGAGGTTCCGTAAAAATAACGGCGGCTCCGGCAGCAACCAGACAAAAAACTTAAGCGCCAGACGGGAATATGCCATACTCGGCGCCAGCAATCTAACCTCCAACCCTGATGTTTGTATTTATGAAAACAGTTCAAATTTTGGCTTTTATGCTGGCTTGTACCCTGCCAGGTGCACAAGCCGCTGTGTATAAATGTGAAAAAGACGGTGTCACCACCTTTAGTCAAACCCCTTGTGGTCAGGACGCCCAAACCACCGACTACACCACAGTTGGCCAGCAGCGGGAAAGTAAACCCACAGTCGTGGTAAAAAAAGACCCAGATGAGGTTGATGTTTATATTCAGCAGCGGCAACTGAAACGCAAAATTCAGCAGCTGACGAAAAAGAAAGAAGACAAAATTGCGGAACGTAATAAAGAAATGAACGCCATTCGCGACAAACAAATGACAGTGAAAAACAACGAAGTGGCAGGCGCCAATTATCTGCAAAGTCTGGCGCAGGAGATGGCCGCTGTGGTGCAGGCCTACGACACTGAAATTAAATCTCTAGATGGCGAGATTTTGCAGTTACAACAGCAGCTGGACAAAACCCAGCCTTAAGCGGCCAAGTGGCGAAGCTTTTGATGCGCTTTTTGTGTTAACCAATAGCACCTCAACAGCAAGACAAACAACAAAAAAGCCAGCTATTGCTGGCTTTTTTTTGCGCATGGCCAAATAAATCAGGCAGTGCCGCCCACTGTCATGCCATCGAGTTTTAAGGTTGGCTGACCCACACCTACAGGCACACTCTGGCCTTGTTTGCCACAAACGCCAACGCCAGTGTCCAGCGCCAGATCGTTCCCCACCATCGACACCTGCTGCATGGCTTCAGGGCCATTACCAATTAAGGTCGCGCCTTTGATGGGGGTGGTAATTTTGCCATCTTCAATCAGATAAGCTTCTGACGCTGAAAACACAAACTTACCGCTGGTAATATCCACCTGACCACCACCAAAGTTCGGCGCATAAATGCCTTTTTTCACCGATGCAATAATTTCTTCCGGCTCATAGTCACCGGCCAGCATATAGGTATTGGTCATCCGAGGCATGGGCAAATGGGCAAAAGATTCACGCCGGCCATTGCCGGTCGGCGCCACATTCATCAGCATGGCATTGTGTTTATCCTGGATATAACCTTTCAGAATACCTTTTTCAATCAGCACGTTATGCTGACTCTTTGTGCCTTCATCATCAATATTCATTGAACCACGGCGATGCGCCAAAGTGCCATCATCCACAATGGTGCAGTGTTTGGACGCCACTTGTTCACCAATACGGCCGGAAAAAGTTGAAGCCCCTTTGCGGTTAAAATCCCCTTCCAGACCATGGCCCACCGCTTCGTGTAACAACACACCTGGCCAGCCTGAACCCAGCACCACCGGCATCATGCCGGCCGGCGCGTCCACCGCCAATAAATTTACCTGCGCCTGACGCACCGCTTCGCGGGCATAACCCATCCAGCGGGGTTCACCGTTCACCAGTTCAGAAAAATAACTGTAGTCGGTGCGGCCACCACCACCGGCGCCACCCCGCTCACGCCGGCCATTGTCGTTTAATAACACCGAACAATTCAGCCGCACCAAAGGCCGGATATCAGAGGCATAAGTGCCGTCGCTGGCCGCCACCAGCACTTCTTCATAGACACCGGACAGGCTCACCATCACCTGCTCTGCTTTGGCATCGAGGCTGCGGATAAAAGCTTCAATCTGATGTAAAAGCGCTACTTTTTCAGTGTTACCAAGGCTTTGCAGCGGCTCTACCGGCAGATAAATCTGGCTGTTGCCGGATTTTTTAAACGCCTGCACCTGGCCCTGCTGACCCACAGCAGCAATACCACGGGCGGCACTGGCCGCCTGTTTTAAAGCCGCGGCTGAGATGTCGTCGGCATAGGCAAAACCGGTTTTTTCACCGCTGATGGCCCGAACCCCAACCCCTCTTTCAATATTAAAAGAGCCGTCTTTGACCAGACCATCTTCCAGCACCCAGGATTCGTGCACGCTGGACTGAAAATATAAATCGGCATAATCCAGCTGATGTGAAAACAGATAACCCAAAGTCTGATTCAGGTCGGCTGCAGTTAAGTCACTGGCCTCAATCAGGTTCTGTTCAACGGTCTGCATAATGACGGCATTATTCATAAAAGCTCACTTAAAAAACGGTTATGCTCAGCCAGCGGCATACGCTGGCGAAGACTAAAAACTTGTTGTAAATCAATATCAACACTGATTGTCCCCACGGCAGTGCCGGCATCGGCCAGCACCAGACCCCAGGGGTCGATAATTAAACTGTGGCCATAAGTCTGGCGGCCATTGGCATGAGTGCCGGTTTGTGCCGGCGCTATGACAAAACACTGGTTTTCAATGGCGCGTGCTCTGAGCAGTGTATGCCAATGTGCCTCGCCCGTCACTGTGGTAAAGGCAGAAGGCAGCGCCAGCACATTCATACCTGCATTGCGCTGCGCCTGAAACAGACCCGGAAAACGCATATCGTAACAAATGGCCAGGCCCAGCTTCAGCTCGCCTAAATCGGCCACTGTCACTTTGTTACCGGCCTGAGTTTTCGCCGATTCCAGATAACGGCCTGTGCTGTCGGCCACTGCAGCATCAAATAAATGAATTTTCTGATAATCGGCAATCAGCTTGCCAGCTGGTGTAAACAACAGGCTGCTGGCAGCAAAACGCTGAGGATCGCTGGTAGTGGTTGGCAAGGTGCCCACCAGCAGATAAGTGTCAAACTCTGTCGCCAGTGCCGCCAATTGCTGTTGCAGCGGGCCCTGACCTAACGGCTCCTGCAACTCTAAGTTCGCATCGGTCGCACCATCAAAACATAAAGCTCCTTCGGGCAGCACCACCAGCTGTGGTAGCCTTGCTGGTTTTTGGGCAAGTGCCTGCAACTGCGTCCGAATCGCCTGAAGGTTTTGCTTTGCATCAGGCTGACTACACATTTGCAGCGCCACCAGTCGCCACTGAGTTGTTACCACTTTGTGCGCTGAGGTCGGGCTCTGGTTCATCAGACTGGCTCCTGCTGGCTTTGATAACTATGGTTTTGCTGAGCTTCTGAAGGCTCAATCACAGGTTCATCCACTGCCGGCTGAGCTTCTGGCTGAGCGTCTGACTGACTTTGCGGCTTCGCCTTTGGCTCAGCTTGTTGCTCAGCTTGCGGCTTCGCCTCTATCATCAGCGGTAATGCCTGAAAGCTGTCGTTATTGGTTGCCGCAGGCAGCTCCTGTAAAAACTCCGGTTTGAGCGGCACAGGCGCGGCCGGGTCAAGGGGCAATAATGGTTTGGGCGCTTCAGGTGTGGTTTTGGGCAGGGTAATTTGTTTACTATCCCTTTTCACTTCGGTGACCACAGGGTTGTCCAAATCGCCGGTCACAGTAAAATTAATTTTTGAAATCACTTCAGCCGACTGGAACATTTCGTCCAGCGCATAAGCCGCTACACCAGAAACCGGATTGACCATCCAGGCCAGAATCACCGGAATACTGGAAGTGACTTTGGGCGAAAAGCTCATCTGATAATCCAGCTGACGTGCTTTTAAATTGGCAAAACCCCGCATCTCGATGTCACCGGCGGCACCAATGACTTCGGTATTATTGGTATAAGCCACACCTTCGGTCAGCGTCATGCTGCCGCTCATTTTGCTAAAGAAAAAACCTTTGGCAAACACATCCCGAAAATCCAGTCTGAGCTTACGTACCAGCGAATCTAAACTTAACAACGAAAATATCCGCGCACCGCCGTCACTGACATCCGACAAAGAACCATCGCCAAACTGCCAGCTGAGCTCACCATTCAGACTGTGCCGGTTCCACTGAAATGGCGCGCCCTGCCAGGCCATATCGCGAAAGCTCAGCTCTGCTTTGCTACCGGCTAAACTGCTGCTGATATCGTATTCACTGAGCAACTGACCAAAAGATGGGCTGCTGAGCTTGCCGCTGAAACTGGACTGGCCTATGTGCTGATCCCGTTGCCACTGACCGCTGATATCCCAGCGATGTCCCTGATAATTGCTGTTAAAACGCTGCAGCGTCCAGCTTTGGCCATCACTGACACTTTTCAGCTTCAGCTCGCCCAAGCGGAAATGGCCGATGGTGCATTGCTGACAGCTGATTTCAAGCGGCGGTAACTCGGTCAACCAGTTCATCGGCGTCAGTTTGGTAAAAGCTTCAGCTTCCAGCGCGGCATAATCGGGTTTTTCCGTGCTGTCCGGATCTAACAATAAGGCGGCCTTTAACTCAGCTGCGGCTAAGTCTTTGGCTTCCTGATCAGCAAATACCAGTGCCAGTCGCTCTAAGTTGGCCTGAATGCCCTGAGTTTGCAGATCATGAAACAGCTTGAGCTGCCCTTTGGCTTCGGTGGCGGTTAAATCGAGCAGCCAGTGATCCTTGGCCGGCGTCAGGTTAAAACGGGTTTTATGCAAAAATACATCATCAAATAAATGCAGCTCGGCCACTTTGCCGCTCACCAGCGACAAAGGCGGCATCATATTGTTGTCATCGCTGGCAGAGTTGATTTGTTGTTGGATCAGCGTCAGCCAGGGCACAAAGTCGGCTTTGGCCAAATCCAGCTCAATTTCAAAACCCGGTTTAAGCTGCGCACTGGCCTGGCCCAGGCTTAATAAAGCTGCGCTGATCTGGCCACTGTCCTGCTCCAGCCGCGCCAGAAAACGCAAAGCATCACCGTATTTTAACGTGATATCCGAGCCTTGCTGATTGCCTTTGGCTTCGATCAGCACAGTGGCACCATCAGCCGGTGTTTTGCCAAAAGGATCGGGTAAGCGCAGCTCAGCCGCTGCTAAATCCACCAGCACAGTTGATTGATAAGAAAAACCTTCATCGGGCAACTTGATATCCAGCTGCCAGTCAAAAAATGCCGTGCCTGTCCCCAGTTCCTGCCAGGGTTCTGCCACCAAGGCCAACAGCTTGCCGGTTTCATGTTCACCTTTGGCGGTTAAATTCAGCTGATACCCGTCCTGCTGCTGCGCACCTTTTAAACTGGCAAGCAGTGGGATGCCCTGACTGACCAGTTTCAGCTGCTCGCTACTGATTTGGTCGTTGATAAAACTCAGCCGTCCTTCGACCTGCTCAACCGCAACTGCCGGGGCTTTGATATGCAAATTATTGGCAAAAAAGTCGACATCACCACGGGCCACCACACCGGCTTCTTTTAAACCAATATCCAGCCTGACTTTGGCATCTACTAAACCATCTACGCCGAGGTAATCTAAAGTGGCTCCCACTGAACCACTGAGTGGCGATGCCAGCATCAAAGCTGTCACCCCTTCAGCTCTGGTCTGGGTTTGAATATCTATCAACAGGGTGTCGGCGTGAAATAAATCCGGAATACTGGCGGTGACACCGTCATTGAGCTCCAGCTCAAACAACAAGCCGGCCTGGCTCTGGATCAGCATCGAGGCGTTTTCAAACAGCAGCTCAGCGCGCATCTGTTTAATGTCGGGCCAGTTGGCATCAAAAGAAAACTCAGCATTGTCGACCAGCGCTAACGCCTGAAACTTGCCTTCACCACCGCGATAAGGGAAATCAGCAAAAGCCCCCTGCCACAACACTCTGGCGTGCGGAATATTGCCGCTTAAAAGCGCCGGGCGCAGATAATCAATAACAGAGGATGGCATATGCCGCACCGGAAAATAATGCTGCGCGTCGGCAACAGGCACAGAGCGCAGCTCAGCCAGCAGCGTCATGCCAGCCTTATCACCAAGCTCAAGCACCATTTCGGCATCCAGCTCCAGTTCAGGGTGACGCAGCGCCAGCCTTGGAATTTGCACACGCCACTGGCCATCCTGCTGCAGCACTTCGAGCTGCCCACTGAGCTGCTGATACGGGGTGGCACGGCTAAAAGCATCGCCCCAACGCAGCTCACCGTCCTGCGCCGTTAAATCAAGGCGGATATAATCTTTGCTGGCGCTAAAGTGGCCGCTGACGCCGGTTAAACCCGGCACATCGTCCACCGGCTTTGAGGTTAAATCAATAAAATCGCCACCTAAAAACCAGCCGTTGTCGCTGAGTCTGAGCGCCAGCTGGGTTAACCTTGCGTCAGCTTCAAAAGCCAGAATGGATTGTAACGCCGATAAATCTTCTGCCAATAAACGCGCCAGTGGCACCATGGCGGACAACTGAAACTGTTGCAGCGCGCCACTGTAAACGCCTTGCTCATGCGACAGCTGCAGCTGTAAATCGTGCCAGCTTTGTTCGCCGCTTTGCAAAGTTAAGGCCGATGACGACAACAACCAGCCTTTTGCTGTTGGCCGCCACAACAATTGGCCCTGGCCCAGACTCAGCTGCTCCGTTTTGCCTTCATGGCGCCATACCAAACGGTTTTGCGCCAGCTGAATTTGTATTTGTTGCAGGGTGCCGGCTTCAACATCACCCCAGGCCTGAAAGTTAATATCGGCGCGGCTGAGTTTTTTACTTTGTGGCAGCAGCTGTTCAAACCAGGGCAATACGTCCAGCTCACGGCTGGACAAATACAACTGGCCCCGGCTTTTTGCTAAAGAATCACCATATAAATCAAGTACAAAAGAACTGGTATTGGTGGTCACACCATGAATAGCCACTTCACCTGAGCCTTGATGACGGCGGCCTTCATTGCGCCAGGCCAGTCGCGAAATGGCGATGACAATATCAGGGGTAAATTCACTTTTCAGCCGCAGTTCGCTGTCGACCAGGGTAAAGTTTTTCAGCTGACGGAATAACAGTTGTTCCACAGCGCCGAGCAAAGGCTCATCGCTGCTGTTGTCGGTTTTTTGGGTTAATAACTGCCGGCTGTCGAGCTGATACTTCAGGCCGCTGAGTTCAAAATGTTCGGCTTTAAGTGACAAACTGCTGAGGCTGCCCCAAAAATCCAGCCGGATCCGGGTTTCGCCCACCTGTAACAAGGGTTGGCCCTTGCCGTCCTGCACTGCCACCCGCTGCAGCAATAAAGCCGGGCCACTGCTTTGCCAGCCGGCGCTGAGCTGGCCAATCTGTACTTTGGCACCGTAGCGGTCGGCAATCAGTTGTTCAATATCGGTTTTATAACCTTCAGCGTAAGGCAGGCCAAGACGCAGCAGTGTCACTACTGTGGCCAATAATACCAGCGCCATGGCAAGCAAAGGCCAGCCATGGTGCAGGCATAAAAACGCAAAACGCTGCAGTTTTTGCACTACATCATCACCACATCAAATTGTTCCTGGGTGTACTGCGGCTCAATCACCACGCTGATTTGTTTACCAATAAATACCTCAAGTTCCGCCATGCTATGGTACTCATCGTTAATGAGCGCATCCTTAACAGCAGGTGACGCATAAACAGTAAATTTATCAGCGGCATAAGCACGGTTTACCCGGACAATTTCACGCAAAATTTCAAAACAAACGGTTTCCACTGTTTTTAAGGTGCCGCGGCCATCACAAACCGGGCATTCAGTGCAAAGTACATGCTCTAAACTTTCGCGGGTGCGTTTGCGCGTCATTTCAACGAGGCCCAGGGCAGAAAAACCATGAATGTTGGTTTTGGTTTTATCCCGCGCCAGCGCCACTTCCAGGCTGTGTAACACCCGTTTTTGGTGTTCTTCACTTTGCATATCAATAAAATCGATAATGATAATGCCGCCTAAATTGCGTAGCCGAAGCTGACGGGCAATGGCCTGAGTGGCTTCAATATTGGTGTTAAAAATGGTTTCTTCGAGATTCCGATGACCAACAAAAGCACCGGTATTAACGTCGATGGTGGTCATGGCTTCGGTCTGATCGATAATCAGATAACCGCCACTTTTCAGCGGCACTTTTCTATCCAGCGCCCGCTGAATTTCGTTTTCCACGTCAAATAAATCAAACACCGGCCGCTCACCCGGATAATATTCCAGCTTGGGCGTCATGGTTGGTACAAATTCTTCAGTAAAAGCGTGCAGCGCCTGATACGTCAGTTTGGAATCGACCCGCACCCGCTCTAAGTCGCTGCCGACAAAATCCCGCAGAATACGAAAGGCCAAAGTTAAATCTTCATACAACATGGCTTCTTTGCGGTGTTTTTGTTTGCGTTTCTGAATTTTGCTCCACAGCTTTTTCAAAAAGCGGGCGTCCTGCACCAGCTCAATTTCACAGGCACCTTCGGCGGCGGTACGCACAATAAAACCGCCGTTGTCATCATCCAGGCAGCTGCTGACTATGTCTTTTAACCGCTGACGTTCTTCTTCACTTTCAATGCGTTGTGACACCCCGACATGAGGCGAGCCTGGCATAAACACCAGATAACGCGAAGGCAGCGTAATGTCGGTGGTGAGCCGTGCGCCTTTGGTTCCCAGTGGGTCTTTCACCACCTGCACCAGTAAATATTGGCCTTCATGCACCAATAAACGGATGTCTTTGACGGCACTGACTTTCATTTCAATGTCGCCGGCGTCGCGCTGCACTATGTCGGAAGCATGTAAAAAAGCGGCTTTATCCAGGCCGATATCAACAAAAGCGGCCTGCATGCCAGGTAATACCCGGCTGATTTTGCCGATATAAATATTGCCAACCAGACCGTGTTTAGCCTGACGTTCAATATGCACTTCCTGCAACACGCCGTTTTCAATCAGCGCCACCCGGGTTTCGCTGGGGGTGACGTTTAATAACAGTTCTGCGCTCATCAGTTGTCCTGCAGCTTGGTCAGCAGTTGTGCGGTTTCGTATAAGGGTAGCCCGACCACCGCAAAATAACTGCCGGCAATTTTGGGAATAAAACGCCCGGCCAGTCCCTGAATACCATAACCACCGGCTTTGTCGGCTGGCTCGCCGCTGTGCCAATAATCCAGCATCTGCTGCTCAGACAATTCACAAAACCAAACTTCAGTTTTGACAGTGTCCGACCAGATTTGCTGTGTTGTGGCCAGTGCAATAGCGGTGTACACCTGATGCTGCCGGTTGGACAATAACCGCATCATGCGTAAAAAGTCGGTTTGATCGGCAGGTTTACCCAGCACTTCGCCGTCCACCACCACAATAGTGTCGGCGCCCAGCACCGGCAATTTGCTGGCACTTTGCTGGGCAGCCAGGCCGGCTGCGGCTTTTTGCCGGGCCAGTCGCAGCACGTAGTCGGTGGCGGCTTCACCGGGTAATTGAGTTTCATCGATATCACCGCGCACCAGCTCAAACTCAACCCCAAGCTGGGATAACAGTTCACGGCGACGGGGGGAAGCAGAAGCAAGGGCTATTTTGGACATATTATTGAATTTTAAATTGACGCCTGGTGCGGCGTAAAAACCAGAATAAATAAGGCCAGACAATCATGCCGGTGACCACAGGCCACAAATAAGCAGCGCGGAAATACACACCGGTCAGGAAATGACTGAACCAGAACACCACCAAATGGTACAGCGCCAGCAACAAACCTACTAACAGGCTTTGTTGCAGCACCGAAAAGTTTCTGATTTTCAGATGGTTAGACGCCACAATAAAACAAATCAGCGAATAACCAAAGGCGTTGACACCAAGCACTGTGCCCACCATCACATCAACCAGAAAACCCAGCACAAAAGCAGTGCCGATACTGGCGCGGTTGGGCAGTGCCAGCACCCAATAACAAAGCACCAGCAAAGGCCAATCCGGACGAAATAACTTCACTGCCGAAGGCAGCGGCATCACGTTCAGCAACAACGCCAGCAACAAGGTCAGATGAATAATTAAAAAACGCCAGGAGTTTTGCATCAGTCCTGTCCTTGTTCGGCTTGTTTCAGCTCTTCAACTATTTGTGGATCCGCGCTGCTGATGCCACGGTGTGGCCAGACTAACAAGGCATAACGAATGCGATCCAGCTTGGCATAAGGTTCAGCTGTGACCTGCAAAAACGGCTGGCGGGCATCACGATGCACCCGTACCACTTTGGCCACCGGATAGCCTTCCGGAAAAACGCCATCCAGCCCTGAGGTTAATAACCTGTCGCCTTCGGTGATGTCAGTGCTGTGAGGTAAATGGATCAGCCGCAGCGAGTCCGACTGGCCAATACCTTCAGCCACCACACTCTGGCCGGTGCGCTCTACCCGCGCCGACATGGCATGGGTATTGTCGGCAATTAACAGAGCCCGGCTGCTGGTAGGGCCAACACTGACCACCTGCCCCAGCACGCCTAAATCATCAAGCAAAGGCTGACCGACAATGACACCGTCGCGTGAACCTTTATTCAGCACTATTTGATGGCTAAAGGGATGGCTGTACACCGCCAGCACTTCGGCGATCAGCCTCTTGCCCTCAGTCACCGGACTGGCACCAAGCAGCGCCCGCAATTTGTCATTTTCCTGCTGCAAAAACTGAAAACGTTGCAGCTGGCCATTTTGCAACAGCAAGGTGTTTTTTAAAGTACGGTTTTCTTCCAGCAGTTTTTGTTGGGACATAAATTGTTCGGACGCGCCAAACACCATATCCTGTGGCAGGTTGGCCAGATAAAACAGCGGACTGACGGTGGCCGTCAGGTAACTCCGCAGTTGCACTGAGCTATTGGTGTAATGATCAAGGGTAATAAGCCCAATGCTCGCCAGCAGGGCAAAAAACAACCGCAGTGGCAACGATGGGCCACGATCAAGTAAAGGTTTCATGGCTAACCCTGCGCTGCGTGTTCAGTTAGTCGTAACTGAACACGTCGCCGCCGTGCATATCGATCATTTCCAGGGCTTTACCACCACCACGGGCCACACAGGTCAATGGATCTTCGGCAACCACCACCGGAATACCGGTTTCTTCCATCAACAGACGGTCTAAGTCACGCAATAAAGCGCCACCACCGGTCAGCACCATACCACGCTCAGAAATATCAGACGCCAGCTCTGGCGGAGACTGCTCGAGCGCCACCATCACGGCAGACACAATACCGGCCAATGGTTCTTGTAAGGCTTCCAGAATTTCGTTGCTGGTCATGGTAAAGCTGCGTGGCACACCCTCGGCCAGATTACGGCCGCGCACTTCAATTTCCAGAATTTCGTCGCTTGGGTAAGCAGAACCAATTTCGGTTTTAATACGTTCAGCTGTGGCTTCACCAATCAGGATGCCGTAGTTACGGCGGATATAGTTGATGATGGCATCGTCAAACTTGTCACCACCAATGCGCACTGAAGACGAATACACCACACCGTTTAACGAGATAATAGCCACTTCAGTGGTACCACCACCAATGTCCACCACCATAGAACCTGTGGCTTCTGACACTGGTAAACCAGCACCAATGGCCGCTGCCATTGGCTCGTCAATTAAATACACTTCACGGGCACCGGCGCCCTGAGCCGATTCACGGATGGCACGGCGTTCAACCTGGGTAGAACCACAAGGCACACAGACCAGCACACGTGGGCTTGGGCGCAGGAAACTATTGCTATGTGCTTGTTTAATAAAATGCTGCAGCATTTTTTCAGTGACGTAGAAGTCGGCAATAACACCGTCTTTCATTGGACGGATGGCTTTAATATTGCCTGGGGTACGGCCTAACATGCGTTTGGCAGCATGACCTACCGCAGCCACTGTTTTAGGACCACCGGCGCGTTCCTGACGAATCGCAACCACTGAAGGTTCGTTCAGCACTATGCCTTGGTCTTTTACATAAATCAGGGTGTTGGCTGTGCCCAGGTCAATTGACAGGTCGTTGGAAAATAAACCGCGTAATTTTTTTAACATGAAAAGAATTAATCCTACTTAATGGGGCGCCAACAACAGTCGGGTGCGCTGAATTCAGCCAAATGGGTCCCGACAAGACAAAAAAGTGCGCATATTTTAAGTAACAATGCGCCAAGAAAATAGCTCTATCTTACACATTTACAAAATTAAACCAAGCACGGCGCCAAAGCGCAGCTTAACCGGTGCTGCAGCTATGACTGCAGCACGGCATTTTGGTTGCGTTTTTAATTTTCCCGCCAGAAAATTTGCCTGTTATTACCACGGAAACTGCCAAACACAGCTTCAGCTTTGGGGTTTTCCAGCGTCGGGCCGTTGTTTGGGTCCCAGTCATACTGCAGCCAGGGCGCGTCACTGAGCTGATACTCAAGCGGATAACGGCTTTCTACTCCTGGTGCTCCTAATAACAAATCAAAAGCACTGCTTAAACCTTGTTGCAAAGTAGCGGTATTACCCGATGCTGTAATCACCGGCCGGCCTGTGCTGTCGATGATTAAACGTGCAGCCTCCACCGGGCTACAGGAGTCTTGAGCATTGTGCACAAATAAACTGCCATTAAAATATTCTGCTCTAAGCTGCACCGGCAAATTATGCTGCTCCGAGCCCAGTGCGTTCATCAGCTGCAAACGGCCATAACGCCAGTCAAGGTTGCTCGTATGCAATACCTTGGCGCTGCAATTAGCGGCTGCAACACAATCAGCCGTGGTGGAGGTATTTAAATCCAGCGCATCCAGTTTTGTCACAGCACCATCATTGTCATTGAGCATGACACCAAGTTTGAACTGCTGAAACGGACCGTCCGGCAGCGCTGCGCTTGGCGTGGTGGCAGGCACCACCAATCTGGAAAAAGTAACGGGCAAAGTCAACTGACTCGCCTTACCGGCATTCCAGTTTAACAACTTGGGCAGCGGTGGATTACCACTGATCAATCTGTTGCTTCTATCCACACCATCATTATTATTTTCGGCCACCAAAGTAGCGGTGGCTTTGGCAAAACTGCCCAGATAGTTGTTGGTGACAGCCCCCAGCTGATTGCGGGCTTCCAGCTCAAAATTTAATTTTGCATACTGGTTCATATAACTAAAGTTGCCACAAGCCGGATTTACACTGCTGCTGGCCAGCACAAAACTAGCCGGTACCAGCCGGCCAAGCGCAGGCGCAGCATTTGGCATTGAGCTTTTCAGTTTGATACTGACGCCGAGATAAGACAGGTTACTCAGCTCGTTACTGCCCAGGTGAAATACCCCCACTTCATCAATATTCACCGCCACTGTGGTACTGGCACTGGCTGAAGCCGGGTGGTTGTATTGGCCCGGGGTTAAATTGCCAGTAACACCGCCAATGGCTGCTGCTGGCGCCAGTACTTTGTGCTGTAGCGGAATATTATTCAGGCTAAAGGAAGGGGTGCTGCTGTTATCACAAAAATTGCTGTCAGTGTCACTTTGCCAGCCGTGGGCGCTTATCGTGGTATTAAAATTAACACCTGCTTTGGTGAGCACAGCGCAGTTTTCGTCGGCTACAGCACAATGCACAGGCGCCTGCAGACATAACCCAGCCGGATAACTGACAAATAAATCGGCGCCATTTAGAACCAGGCCATTGTCGCTCGTGGCCGCAGAACCTGTGTAACGGGCATTGAGTCTGAGCTGACCGGCATCACTGTAATTCACCGCAATAGTGGCTTCACCACTGGCGTTAAAACTAAGCGGCAGATCCAGACCGGTCGCAAAACCAGTACCGATATTTTGCCCTGCCACAGTAACAGCACGCAGCGGGCTGGCTAACGGTGTGGCGGGACTGACATAATCCGACCAAAAGCGAACAGTACGGCTGACATTGGCAAAAGCAGGCACACATTGCTGCGTGTTGTCAGCAGTTTTTACCGCTTTCACCTTAATGCCATTTTCCGGTTTTCCCGCCAGCTTATCCGGCACTTCAAACACTAAACCGGCATCGGCAAAAGTCAGATTACAGTTGGCCGCCGACAACGAACTGCCGTTATGGCATAAGGTGGTACTCAGGGGTTTGGTCATAGGCATAGAGGAAGTCACCCCCACTTTCACCGTGGCTGGGGTGGTCTGTTGTAAGGTTGCGGTGGCGGAGCCGCCACTAAAAGTGATGACATTGCCGGATAAACCGGTGCCACTCACCCAGCCCGACGTTGGGCTTAGGGTGGCAGTCACAGTGCCGGTGACTAATTCAGTACAAGCTGGGTTTTTACAGGCTTTAATGGTAAAGGGTTCATTTTTACAGGTTAACGGCTGACCTGAATACACAAATTCAAAGTGATCAATTTGCTCTCCGACAGGCTCGCTTCTTAACGCACAAATCTGCAAGTCGTCCAGTTCATGAATGTTATTCGAGCCGCCGGTGGAGCCGGTGACAGACAAAATAAATTTATTCGGTACCTGCGACTGTCCGGTGGCCGTCAGCACATTAAAGTTATTAATCAGCGTCTGATAAGTGCCGCTGACGCGCCGCTCCACCTTCACCATGGCCTGGCCGCTCTGGCGGGAATCTATCGTCACGCGATAACGATGTGCTGCGTTATTATTGTTATCCACAGTAGGAGATAAACAATCGGTGTTGGTATTGGTGGTACCGTTGTTACAGGTACCCGCCAGATAACGATAACCGGAGCTGCCTGAGCCGGAACCGCGCAATGCCACCGATTGCTTGCGCCGCCCTGGGCTATTAGGTCCCCCCTCGGCCGAAAAATTGCCATATTCGTCCAGCCCTATGCCAAGCCAGCCGCCGGCAAAACCGGCAATACCGGGTTTAACCCCATATCCCAGCGGGCCACCAAAAGCGCCGGGTTGTGGGGTAATAGCT